>Ga0307940_1000910_pt1 | contig 17856 bp, 15 predicted proteins | sample OrgLakmetagen124_FD_201835 | JGI IMG/M metagenome (GOLD analysis project Ga0307940, IMG submission 201835) | Saline water microbial communities from Organic Lake, Antarctica - #124 | ecosystem: Environmental > Aquatic > Non-marine Saline and Alkaline > Saline | place: Antarctica: Organic Lake... | reverse complement strand
CGGGGCCAGTGGCCCGGCCAAAGCTGGAGATCGCTGACATCTTTCGACGATACGGTCCTGCGTGGCGGCAGGCCAATGCGGGGCATGTCAGCCTGTCCCAGCTCAAGGTGATGTCGGCGATCGAGGCATGTCGGACCGAGGCGCTCGGCGGGCATGTGGCGGGTTGTGCCAAGTGCGGCCACCACCACATCGCCTACAACTCCTGCAAAAATCGGCACTGCCCCAAATGTCAGGGACCGGCGGCGCGCGACTGGATGGAGGCACGGGCGGACGATCTGCTGCCGGTCGAGTATTTCCACGTGGTCTTCACGCTGCCAGCTGAGATCGCGCAGATCGCCTATTGGAACAAGAAGGCGGTCTATGGTCTGCTGTTCAAGACCTCGGCGGAAGCGGTGACGACCATCGCGGCTGATCCCAAGCGCATGGGTGCCCGGGTGGGCATGACCAGCGTGTTGCACACCTGGGGATCGGCGCTGATACACCACCCGCACATCCACATGATCGTGCCCGGTGGCGGCCTGTCGCCCGATGGCACAAGATGGGTCGCCTGCCGCCCCGGGTTTTTCCTGCATGTGCGGTTGCTGTCGCGACTGTTCCGGCGCCTGTTTCTGGAGGGGCTGATGGCCCTGCATCGCGCAGGTGAGCTGGTCTTCTTCGGCGATCTCGAAGGGTTGGCCGCAGCTGACGCCTTCAAGGCCTGGCTCGCCCCGTTCCGCAAAGCCGAATGGGTGGTTTATGCCAAACCGCCCTTCGGCGGCCCGGAGGCGGTGCTGGCCTATCTCAGCCGCTACACGCACCGCGTCGCCATTTCCAACGCGCGCCTGGTCAGCGCCGATGCCCATACCGTCGCCTTCCGCTGGAAGGATTACCGCATCAAGTCCGGCGACCGGCAAAAGGTCATGCGGCTGGCCACGCCCGAGTTCATTCGTCGGTTCCTGATCCATGTCCTACCCGACGGGTTCCACCGCATCCGGCATTACGGCCTGCTGGCCAGCGCGACACGCAAAACCAATATCGCCAAAATCCGTGCCTTGCTCTGCGTTCAGCGTGCTGAACACTCCGCTGAACCAGAGCCGAAGCCCGAGATCACCCCACTCACTTTGCGCGAACCATGCCCCTGCTGCGGTGGCCCCATGCGCATCATCGAGATCTTCCGGCGCGGGCAGAAACCGATGTCGCGCGCCCCACCGAGAGAGCAGACCGCATGACGGAACGCCGGTCACATACCCCTGATGTCCTTCGGCTGCCCCCGGCAGATCCGACCCAACCGAGGTGCGCTACTCTATTGCCGGGACGGCGCGCAGCCACAGCAATCCCGCCAGTCCCTGCCACTCTACCAAGATCACAAGGCAGAGGCGCACATGTTTTGCCCGTCTTGCTCAGCGCCAACCGATCCTCTGATCCCGCCGCCGCATCGACCGTCAGCACACTTTCCCCATAGATCGCGCCAAGACCCCCGCGGCTTCCTCCTTCCGAGGTTTGTCAACGCGGGCCGCCATCTCATGGCAGTCACCGTCGCGCCGCGGCCCGCATCGAAAAACCTTCAGGATTCCGGACCTTCGCCGCAAACGCGAGAAGGCCGTGCCGAGAAGGTAAGAGCGGACGTTAAAAACGAGCTAAAATCGAGCATATCGCTGCTATGCCGCAAGGGAGGATCGCGGCCAACCGGGTGGTGTGCAATCGCCGCGAAGAGGTAGCGCCGCGAGGTTTCACCTGCCATTTGGAAGGAAATACTTCACGTCGATGTGGATATATAGTCGGGCTCGCAAGTTTTGAAGGCGTTGACCTCAGACGACACGCGGCCAAAGCGCGATCTCAACGTCATCCGGATGCGGGATTGATCCATTGATCAAAATCAATGCGTCATGGGCAGGAATGCGGCAAGAAGATCAAACCAATCAGGACAAAAAAGGGAGAGAGAGATGCGTCGCCATGGAAGTTACCTCCTCGCAGCCGCCCTCGCTGCTTCGCTGACGGCTCCGGCAGCCGCACAGCAGCACGTGCAGGGCGGGATACACCACGGCATGCAGGGCGGGATGCACTACGGTATGCAGAACAGCCCGGGCATGATGCAGGGTCAAGGCATGCACGATCAGATGATGGGCGGCATGGGCAGCATGGGTGGTCACATGATGGGTGATGGCCCGGCCAAACATATCGAGGGCCGACTTGCCTTTCTGAAAACCGAGCTCGGCATCACCGACGCGCAGATGGATGCCTGGGAAGACTATGCTGACGCGATGCGAAATTCCGCCGGCTCCATGCAGGAGATGCACACCATGATGATGTCGGGTGATCGGCCGACGTCGTTTCCCGCGCGCATTGAGCGCCGCGAGCAGATGATGTCGGCGCGCGTCGAAACCCTGAGGACGCTGCGAGAGGCGGCCGTGCCGCTATACGAGGCGCTCGACGACCAACAAAAGCAGGTCGCGGACAGCATCATGGGCATGGGGATGATGTGAGGGCGCTCGTTGCGCTTTTCCTCGGGCTCCCTCACGTCGCCGCGGCCCAGGTCAGGGGGCCCGACATGATGCACGATGGCTGGCACTGGTGGATGCCGTTTCCCGGCATCCTCTGGCTGCTCTTAGTGGCCGTGCTGATCGCCGGCGTCGTCCTGCTGGTCCGGTCGCGCGGGGAGGCGCCGCCGTCGGGTGGCGGGCGTTCCGCGATGGATGTGCTCGACGAGCGCTACGCCCGCGGCGAGATTGACCGCGAGGAGTACCTTCAGCGCAAGGATGACCTTCTGACACCGCGCGAGGCGCGGCCCCGGCAATAGGGCCGCAGGTGGCGCGCCGGTCCGATGAAGGGCCCGGCGACTGTTAGACATGTGTCATGGACAATCGCACAAGCGCAGGTGTATGTATGCACCATATGAAAGCCTTCGTTCACGGATTTTCGCGTCTCTTGACGCTTTGCGCGATGCTCGCGATTATCGTGGGGTCATTGGCGTTTGGTACCATGGCAGATGCCGCCCCGGCTGAGACCGTGACGCATCTCGCGGAGAAAGAGCACCACGACATGCAAGACAAGACGGTGCGGTCCGCCTCTGACGACATCTCCACGGATCACGGCCCCCATTCTCAACATGCCGATTGCGCGATGACCGTGTGCTGTTTTTCCGATCTTGCGGAACCCCGTCTGGACTTGAAGGCTGTGGCAGTAACTGCCAAGTACGTGCGCATCAAGGAAAATTCGGCTCTGCAGGCTGTCCCCGACCGCGCCGACAAACCCCCGAGACGAACCTGATCCTTTTCTCCACCGCCTGAAAGCCGTCGCTTTCGGGCATGGTTTGGCCGTGGCCCATGGTCATGGTCTGTCAAGAGACAGGTAAATGACATGCGTGGACGATACGCAGCGCTTGCGCTGCTCGCCCTTGGTGCCGGGGTCGGTGCTGGAATCGGGATCGAGCGGGGCCGCTCTGCCCTCGCCGTAGACACAGCCGAAAGTGGGCCGGACATCCTCTACTGGGCGGCCCCGATGGACCCGAACTTCCGCAATGACGGTCCCGGCAAGTCGCCCATGGGGATGGACCTGATTCCGGTCTACGAGGGGCAAGCGCCTGCTGGCGATCCGGCGGAGGTCACCCTCTCGAGCGCGGAGGTCAACGCCATCGGCGTGCGCAGCGCCACAGCGCGCATCGAGGACGTCGCACAGCGCGTGGAGACGGTGGGCTTCGTCGCCTATGACGAGCATGCCACGAGCCATATCCACACGCGCGTCGAAGGCTGGATCGAACGCCTGGCGGTGCGCGCGGTCGGCGATCCGGTCGCCGAGGGCGATCTGCTCTTCGAACTTTACGCGCCCGAGATCACCATCGCGAGTTCCGAACTGGTGCGCGCCACGCGGCGGCAGAATTCGCAGGAGATCGCCATCGCGCGCACGAAACTGCGCAATTTCGGTGTCAGCCCTCGTCAGATCGACGAGATGGCGCAGGCTGACAGGGCGGCGCCGCGCATCCGCTACTACGCCCCACGGGACGGTGTGGTGATCGCGCTCGAGGGGGCCGACGGCATGTTCCTGCGCCCCGAGACGCGGGCGCTGTCGCTGACCGATACCTCCACCGTCTGGCTGATCGTGGACGTGTTCGAACGCGATATCGGCCGGATCACGCCCGGCATGACCGCCAAGGCGCGAATGGAGCATCTGCCGGGGGAGGTATTCGAGGGTGAGATCGACTACATCTTTCCCGAGCTTGACCCCGAGACGCGCACGCTCAAGCTGCGGCTGCGGTTCGACAATGCGGCTGGGCGGCTGAGACCCAACATGTTCGCGAGTGTTGCGCTGTTCCCGTCGGAGGCGCGCCAGGCGCTGACCGTGCCGTCCGAGGCCGTGATCCGCACCGGGCGGGCCGAACGGGTCATATTGCGCGGCGCAGATGGTACATTCCGGCCCCGTCTTGTCACCACCGGGCTGCGCGGCGGGTTCGGCGCGGGCGGGCGCACCGAAATCGTGCAGGGGCTCAAGCCCGGCGAAGAGGTCGTCGCCTCGGCGCAGTTCCTGATCGACAGCGAGAGCGCGCTGAATGCCGGGATGATTCGGCTCGCCCCGACCGAGGCGGCGCCTGTCGCGGGGCGCGGCGTGCTGGTGGCGTTTGATCCCGAGACCCGCCGCGCGCGCATCAACCATGACGCGATCGAGGCGCTGGACTGGCCGGCGATGGAGACGGTGTTCACCGTCCGGTCGGATGTCGGGCTCGATGCTCTGAGCGCCGGGGACAAGGTGGCGTTCGAGGCCGTGCGCGGGGCGGATGGCCTTCTGTCGCTCAGCGCTCTGGGACGTGATGACGGGATTGCCGCCACCGGCCGCGGGATCGTTCACGCGGTGACCGAGGATGGCCGGCTGACCATGACCCACGACTCCATACCCGCGCTCGGCTGGCCCGAGATGCGGATGGATTTCGATGTGACAGGCGTCGATCCTGCCAGCGTGCCGCTCGACACCCCGGTGACCTTCGATCTGGCCGAGGACGAGGACGGCATGTTCGCCATCGTGGCCCTTCGCCCCGAGGACGGGATAGAGACAGACATCGAGACACCACGTGACGAGGCCGCGCCGCCCATCACCGTCGAGGGGCGGATCGAGGCGGTGGATGCGCAGGCGCGCAACGCCACTATCGAACACGGCCCGATCACAGGGATCGGCATGCCCGGCATGACCATGGAGTTCGCGCTGGCCGAGGACGTGAACCCGGTCACCCTGCCAGTGGGCGAGGCGGCGGTGCTGACCTTCCATCGGCCCGACGGGATGACAATGGTTCTGGCCTCGGCCGAGCTGCGCCCTGAGCCGATCATTGTGACGGGCACGATCAATTCCATTTCGGAGGACTTCGCGAATATCACCCATGGCCCGATTGCCGCGATCAGTATGCCCGGCATGACGATGGATTTCGAGTTGGACGATGGTCTCGATCCCGCAGCGCTGCCCATCGGGCGCGAGACGGTGATCATGATGGAACAGGGCGATGACTTCTCGCTCACCGTCATCGGTACCGAGGAGATGGGCCAGTGATCCCCGCCCTCATCCGATGGTCGCTGGCCAACCGCTTCATCGTGATCGTTCTGGCGCTGATGCTGGCGGCGGGCGGGGTCGCGTCGCTGCGCGCGACGCCGGTCGATGCAATCCCGGATCTGTCGGACGTGCAGGTCATCATCAAGACGCCTTATGCCGGGCAGGCCCCGCAGGTCGTCGAGGATCAGGTGACCTATCCCATCGCCACGGCCATGCTGGCCGTGCCCGGCGCGGTCGATGTGCGCGGCTTTTCCTTCTTCGGTGACAGTTTCGTCTACGTGGTCTTCGAGGATGGCACCGATCTTTACTGGGCGCGCTCAAGGGTGCTGGAATATCTCGCGCAAGTGCAATCCGATCTGCCGCGCGGGGTCAGCCCCGAGCTTGGCCCGGATGCCACGGGCGTGGGCTGGATCTACCAATACGTGCTGATCGATCGCACGGGCGGGCATGATCTGTCGCAACTGCGCAGCCTTCAGGACTGGTTCCTGAAATTCGAGTTGCAGACCGTCGAGGGCGTGTCGGAGGTGGCGACCATCGGCGGCATGGTCAAGCAGTATCAGGTGGTCGTAAACCCCGACAAGCTGCGCGCCTTCGACCTTCCGCTGGCCCGGTTGCAATCCGCCATCGAGGCCGCCAGCTCTGAGACCGGCGGCAGCGTGATCGAGATGGCCGAGGCGGAATACATGGTGCGCGCCAGCGGCTATGTGGACGGGATCGATGATCTTGCGCGGATCCCGCTGATGGTGAATGCGCGCGGCGCGGCGCTGACTTTGGGAGACGTGGCCGAGATCCGGCTGGGGCCGCAGATGCGCCGCGGTGTCGGCGAATTCGACGGCATCGGCGATGCGGTCGGCGGTGTCATCATCATGCGCTCGGGCGAGAATGCCCTTGAGACCATTCATGCGGTCGAGGACAAGCTCGACACCTTGCGCGCCTCATTGCCCGAGGGGGTGGAGATCGTCACCACCTATGACCGCTCGGGCGTCATCGAGCGCGCTGTCGACAACCTGCAAAAGAAGCTGGGCGAGGAATTCCTCGTCGTCGTGCTGGTCTGCGGCGCGTTCCTGCTGCACCTGCGCTCGTCGCTGGTGATCGTGCTGTTCCTGCCGCTCGGGGTGCTGGCGGCCTTTGTCGTGATGCGGCTGCAGGGGATCAACGCCAATATCATGTCGCTGGGCGGTATCGCGATCGCCATCGGCGCGATGGTGGATGCGGCCATCGTGATGATCGAGGCGATGCACCGCAAGATGGAAGGCCGGCGCCTGACATCCGAGGAACGTTGGCGCGCGGCCGCCGAGGCGGCGACAGAGGTGGGGCCCGCGCTGTTCTATTCGCTCGCCATTATCACCGTCAGCTTTCTGCCGGTCTTCGTCCTCGAGGCGCAGGAGGGACGGATGTTCAAGCCGCTCGCCTTCACCAAGACCTATGCCATGGCGGCGGCGGCGATCCTGTCGGTGACGCTGGTGCCGGTGCTCATGGGCTATCTCATCCGGGGACGGATCGTGCCGGAACGCCGCAATCCGCTGAACGTGGCAACCCAATGGATGTATCGCCCGTTCCTCGATGCGGCGGTCGCCTGGCCCTGGGCCACGGTACTGCTGGCGGGAGCGCTGGTCGCATCGATGTGGTATCCCGCGCAACGCCTGGGGACCGAGTTCATGCCGGAACTCAACGAGGGTGATTTCCTCTACATGCCGTCGCTCTATCCCGGTGTTTCGATCGGCAAGGCCCGCCAGGTGCTGCAACAGACCAACCGCATGATTTCGCAGGTTCCCGAGGTCGAGACAGTGCATGGCAAGCTTGGCCGCGCCGAGACGGCGACCGATCCCGCGCCGCTGACGATGATCGAGACGACCGTGCAGCTCAAGCCGCGCGCGGAATGGCGGCCGGGCGTGACGATGGCCGACATCCGCGACGAACTGGATGCCCGCGTGCAGGTGCCCGGGGTCACCAATGTCTGGATTCAGCCGATCAAGAACCGGATCGACATGCTTGCCACGGGAATCAAGACGCCGGTGGGCGTCAAGGTTTCGGGTGCCGATCTCGACGTCATCGGCGAGATCGCCGTGGCGGTCGAGCGCGCGGTGGCGGATATTCCCGGCACCAGTTCGGCCTATGCCGAGCGCCCCGTCGGCGGGCGTTTCATCGAGATCGACATCGACCGGATGGCGGCGGCACGCTATGGGCTGTCGATCGCGGAGGTGCAGCAGGTGGTGCAGACCGCCATCGGCGGGCAGACCATCGCCGAGTCGGTCGAGGGGCTTGAACGGTTCCCGATCAACCTGCGCTATCCGCGCGACTGGCGCGACAGCCCCGACCGGTTGGCCGATCTGCCGATGGTCACGCCGTCGGGCGCGCATATCCCGTTGGGGGCGGTGGCAGAGATCCGGCTGGCGGACGGCCCCGGCATGATCCGGTCCGAGAACGCGCGCCGAACCGGGTTCGTGTTCATCGACATCGCGGGGCGTGATCTGGGCGGCTATGTCGAGGAGGCGCGCGCCTTGGTGGCCGGGGCCGTCGATCTGCCGTCTGGCTATTCCCTGACATGGGCCGGGCAATACGAATATGTCGAGCGGGTGCAGGACCGGCTCACCATGGTCGCGCCTGCCACGCTGCTGATCATCACGCTGATGCTGTTTCTGGCGTTCAACCGCGTGACGGAGGTGGCGATCATCCTGCTTGCCTTGCCGGTGGCGCTGGCGGGCGGGGTCTGGCTGATCTGGACCTTGGGCTATGCGGTGTCGGTCGCGGTGCTGGTGGGCTTCATCGCGCTGGCCGGCGTGGCGGTCGAGACGGCCATCGTGATGCTGCTCTACCTCAACCTCGCCTGGGACCGGCGCGTGCTGGTGGCCAAGGACGAAGGCCGCGCCGTGACCCGCGACGATATCGAAGAGGCGGTCTTCGACGGCGCACTTCTTCGGCTGCGGCCCAAGCTGATGACCGTCGCCACGATCTTCGCGGGCCTCATCCCCATCATGTATGGCGATGCGACCGGATCGGAGGTGATGCAACGCATCGCGGCCCCGATGATCGGCGGCATGGCCACGGCGACGCTGCTGACCCTGTTCGTCATTCCCGCGATCTTCGTCATCTGGAAGCGTCTGGCCCTGACCCGGATCAACCGGCAGGAGCTTCAGCCTGTCCGCCCGTTCACCAACCCGCAGCCCGGCGAATGACCGGACCGCGATTCCAGCGCTCAATAATGGAGGATCCCATGCGCAAACTCATCCTGACCCTGACCCTTGCAACTCTCACCGCGCCTGCCGCGCTCGCACAGAGCGACATGAGCGGCCACGACATGACCATGGGCGATCACGCCACCATGGATCATGGAGTTCACGCCGAGGCCACGCTCAACAGCCTGTCGGACGGCACGGCCAATGTCAGCCACGGCCCGATACCCGATATCGGTTGGCCCGCCATGACGATGGACATGACCGTGCTCGACGGTGCCGAAATCGGTGCGATCGAGCCTGGCGACGAGGTGATGATGATGCTGGAGAAAGGCCCCGACGGCATGTTCGCCATTCGCGCGCTCATGCCGAAGGAGTAAAGCCAAGGACGTGACCTTTCCGCGCGGCACGACGGCGCCGCGCGGTTCGCCATGAAGACCGACCTGCAAAACGGTCTTTTCGCCTTTTCCATGAGTACGGGCGGGCCGATTGGACGCCGGGGGCCATCACACGCACGATCTCGCGAACACAACCACCTCACTCATCCGCATGAAGGAGACCTTCCATGGCCAAGCACGCCCATCACGACGACGATCCCGACCCCGCCCCGGATGCCGAGACCGCGACCGATCCGGTCTGCGGCATGCAGGTCAAGATCAGGCAGGGCGCGCGATGCCGCGACTACGGGGACGAGGCTTTTTATTTCTGCTCTGACGGCTGTCAGAAGAAATTCGACGCCGATCCGTATTTCTACGCGTCCGGCAATGCCGAAAAGGCCGGGCAGCGCGCCCAGCCCGGGGCGCAATACACCTGCCCGATGCACCCCGAGATCGTCCGGGACGAGCCGGGCTCGTGCCCCAAATGCGGCATGGCGCTGGAGCCGATGGTCCCGTCGGACGAGCCGTCCGAAGAACTGACGGACTTCACCCGCCGGATGTGGATCAGCGCCGCCGCCGCGGTGCCGCTGGTTATCCTGACGATGGGCGAACTGGTCGGCCTCGACCTGCGCGGCTGGCTTGGCCACCAGCTTTCGGTCTACGCCGAGTTCGTGCTGGCCACCCCGATTGTCCTTTGGGCGGCGCAGCCCTTTTTCCGGCGCGGCATCGACTCGATCCGCAACCTCTCGCCGAACATGTGGACGCTGATCTCGCTCGGCGTCGGGGCCGCCTATCTTTATTCGCTGGTGGCGACCTTCGCGCCGGGCGTGTTCCCGGATCAGTACCGCATGGGCGAGGGCGTCGGCACATATTACGAGGCCTCGGTGGTCATCATCACGCTGGTCTTCGTCGGTCAGGTGCTGGAGTTGCGCGCCCGAGAGCGTACCGGCGACGCGATCCGCGCGCTGCTCGATCTCGCGCCCAAGACCGCGCGCCGCATCCTGCCCGACGGATCGGAATACGACGCCCCGCTCGAGAATATCGTCGAGGGCGACATGCTGCGCGTGCGCCCCGGCGACAGCGTGCCCGTCGATGGCGAAGTGGTCGAGGGCCACTCGTCGCTGGACGAGAGCATGATCACCGGCGAGCCGGTACCGATCGAGAAGGTCGAGGGGGACCGCGTGACCGGCGGCACGATCAACAAGAATGGCACCCTGGCTATTCGGGCGACCGATGTGGGGGCCGACACGGTCCTGTCGCAGATCGTCGACATGGTTGCGGGCGCGCGGTTGTCTCGGGCGCCGATCCAAGGGCTGGCCGACCGCGTTGCGGCGGTCTTTGTGCCGACGGTGGTGCTTGCGGCCATCGCGGCCTTTGTCGTCTGGCTGATCGTCGGGCCCGATCCGGCGCTGGCCTACGCCATTGCCTCCTCCGTGTCGGTCCTGATCATAGCCTGCCCCTGCGCCCTCGGGCTTGCGACGCCGATCTCGATCACTACCGCCGCGGGTCGCGGCGCGCAGGCGGGCGTGCTGATCAAGGATGCCGAGGCACTGGAGCGGATGGCCCGCGTCGATACCGTGATCGTCGACAAGACCGGCACGCTGACGGAAGGCAAGCCGCGGCTCACCGATGTCGTGGCCGAGGACGGGCATGACGAGGACGGCGTCCTGCGCCTCGCCGCCGCATTGGAGAGGGGGTCCGAGCATCCGCTGGCCGAGGCGATCATCGCCGGGGCGAAGGATCGCGGACTGACACCCGAAAGCGCCGGGGATTTTGACGCCGTCACCGGCAAGGGCGTGCGCGGCAACGTGGACGGGCGCAAGGTCGCGCTCGGCAATGCCGCGATGATGCAAGAGATCGGTGTCGAAACCGGGGCCTCCGACGAGACCGCCGATGCGCTCCGGTCCGAAGGCAAGACCGCGATGTATGTCGCCGTGGACGGCACGCTTGCCGGCATCGTCGCCGTTGCAGACCCGATCAAGGAAAGCACCGAAGGGGCGATCCGCGACCTGCACGCGCTTGGTCTGACCATCATCATGGCGACCGGCGACAACCGGCGCACTGCCGAGGCAGTCGCGCGCAAGCTTGGCATCGACGAGGTCCGCGCCGGGGTTCTGCCCGAGGACAAGCAGAAACTGGTCGAGGACCTGCGGGCGAAGGGCGCTTCGGTGGCGATGGCCGGCGACGGTGTCAACGACGCGCCCGCGCTGGCCGCCGCCGATGTCGGCATCGCCATGAGCACCGGCGCCGATGTCGCGGTGGAAAGCGCCGGGATCACCCTGCTCAGGGGCGACCTCGTGGGCCTCGTGCGGGCGCGCAAGCTGGCAAAGGCGACGCTGCGCAACATCCGCCAGAACCTGTTTTTCGCGTTCGCCTACAATGCTGCCGGTGTGCCAATCGCCGCCGGCATCCTCTACCCAGTTTTCGGGGTGCTCCTGTCGCCGATGATCGCGGCCGCGGCGATGAGCCTGTCCTCGGTTTCCGTTATCTCCAACGCCCTGCGGCTGCGCCGTGTGAAACTATGACATGGCATGGCGCTGTCATGCGAAACTCTGAACCGGAGATCGACGCTGACATGCCCGGTAAAACAGGAATGAGGCTCTTGCTGGCGCATTGGGGCAACAAAAAGGTGCGGAGCGTGGTCGGCGACCGGTCGCTGCCGGAATGGCCGGGGATGTTGACAAGCGCACCCCGCCGCGCGCATGCATTCCCCATGTTTGGCTGCAAATACCGGGCTTTCGTCCTGATCGCATGCTTTGCGGTGACCTTCGTCGCGGTCCTCGCGGCGATGACAGCCCCCGCATCCGCCCATGTTGGCGGGCCGCATGCCATCGTCGAATCCGCATCGCAGGTCGCGGCGGAGGGCGACGGCCCAAGCGCCGATACCTGCTGTCATCAGAGCGGCACCTGCGTCGCGCAGGTCCTGCCTGTCGCGCCAATCACCAAACTGTTGGACAGCGCCCCGACCGCACTTTTCCGGCACGCAGTGGCGGTACACGCCGCTTCGTTCGTCTCAACGACCGATCCGCCGCCGCCCCGCCCCTGATCCGTGGATTATAGCCCCCAAGGGGCGAATTTGAACGGATCAGAGGAGATCAAGGATGACATTCCGAAAACTGCTGCTCGGCGGGGCCGCCATCACGGGGCTCACCGCAGCCGCCTTCGCACATTCCGGCGCCACCGGCGTGGTCAAGCAGCGCATGGAAGCGATGAAATCCATGGGCGAGGCCGTCAAGCGGATCAGGCCGATGATGGCGGGCGAAGCCGCCCCTGACGCGGCTGCCATCCGCAGAGCCGCAAGGACGATCGCCGCCGAATCCGGCAACGCCATGTTGGAGAAGTTTCCCCAAGGCTCGATGGACGACCCCACCGAAGCCCTGCCGCGCATCTGGGAGGAATGGGGGCGTTTCGTCGCCATTGCCGACCAGCTCGAACTGGCAGCCAAGGGGCTCGAGCGCGCAGCCGGCAATGGCTTGACGGTTGACGGGCACATGATGGACAGCCAGTCCGGCATGATGGGGGGCCAATCCGGCATGATGGGCGGCGGCATGATTATGGGGGGTGATGGTTTTCCCGACGGCATGACGCCAGAGCGGATAGGCCGGATGCCAGTCGATCGTGCCTTCATGATGGTCACGCAGACCTGCTCTGCCTGCCATGATCGCTACCGACAGGAGGACGACTGACCATGCGCCGCAGTCTGAGCATCCTGTCCGGGCTCGTGGCGCTGGCGGCCCTGGGCGGTGCGTCGCTGGCGGTCTGGCCGATCGGCGCGCCGCCGAAACCGGCCGAGCGCGATGGCGATGCGCAACGGGGCGCATACCTTGCCCGCGCCGGGGGCTGCATCGCGTGTCATTCCGACCCCGGCTCCGGCCACCCCGCTCTGACCGGGGGCGCGCCCATAAAAACCGCGTTCGGCACATTCATACCGCCCAACCTGACCGCCCACGAGACGGCCGGCATCGGCGCGTGGTCCATCGGCGATTTCGCGCGCGCCGTGCGGCAGGGCGTGGCCCCTGACGGGTCGCCCTATTACCCGGCCTTTCCCTACGCCTTCTATGGCCATCTGAGCGACCAGGACATCGCCGACCTCTGGGCGGCGTTCCAGGGCGTACCGGCGCAGGAGCTCATCGTGGGCACCAATGACCTCGGCTTCCCGTTCAACATGCGCGCAGGGCTCAAGCTCTGGCGCGCGGCCTTCGCGGAAGGCCCGCCCACCGAACCGGTGGCGGACAGGTCGGAGGTTTGGAACCGGGGGCGCTGGCTGGTCAACGGGCTGGCACATTGTGGGGCCTGCCATACCGATCGCAACCTCGTCGGCGGCCGCCGTCCCGGACGCTACCTCGCTGGCAGCGATGACCTGCCCGACGGTGACAACGCCCCACCCATTCGTCCCGATGATCTGGCCGAGGCGGGATGGACGGTGTCCGGCCTCGCCTACGCGCTCAAGTCGGGTATCATGCCCGATGGCGACACCTTCGGCAGCGGAATGGGCGAGGTCGTCCGCCACGGCACTCAATGGCTGACGGACGCGGACCGTACCGCGATGGCGGTGTTCCTTTTGGACAACACGACCCCGGCGAAAGGCGACTGACGCCCTTCTGCGCGATACGAAACCTGGAGAGACCAGACATGTATAAATTCATCATCATCGCCAGCTCTCCCATGCCTCAGGAGAGGTGAACCAGCAGCCAAGCAATCGCTCAAGCGGAGTTTTTCAACACCATCCGGACAAAGCGTCCATTTCAATACGACTACATTGATGTCCGCTTGTAGGCTGGAACGGCCGATCTCAACCACCTCAATTGCGGGACAGGGGGCTGCCAATCCCGCAAGGTGCAGCATTGGCAACCCCGAAAGCTTCAGCTGGCGTCTTTGAACTCGGTGTATTCGCCGCGCACTTGGACGGTTACGGTGACATCGGAACCGTCCCGATTGCGCCAGAACCAGCCGTGCTCGCCGTCGAAAGTAGCGACGATCTGACCTTCGTCGCCTGTCGATCCACGGCCCTTTTCGTAGGTCACTGAATTACCGCCGCCATGGCCGTGCAGGTCGAAATTTACTCGACCGCCTTCGACCATCATCCGGTATTCCGCCGTCTGACCTTCCTCCATCACCATCTTCCACTCAGCCGAGTCGCCGGGTGCCAGAGTAAAGGTGGTCTCATCGCGCCAGACTTCGGCCTCCTGGGCGTGTGCCGCACCGACAAAGAGCCCGAAGATATCATTCATGAGGCTCGACTGCTCCTCTGCTTCAAGCTCCATCAACCTGTCGGCTTCGGCCTCCCCTGCGAGCTGGGTCTTGATTTCACCCATCTCCGCCAGACCGAGAATGCCACCGATCCCTGTCGGGTCGATGTTGTATTCGGCGGGAAGCACCACAGTCACAAGGATCGCGACGGCACTGGCCGCAGCAATGGCTGTGGAACGGACAAGCTGCGCGGATGTCGGCAGCTCATCGAGGCTTGGTTTTTCTGCGTTGAACATTTGGGTCTCCTAAATTCTCAGGTAGCTACGAAGTAGCCTGTGATTTGCAAGCCCATGAGGATGAACCCCATGGACATCATGACGACGTTGGCACTGTAGGCCTGGCGGAAGAAGTTCGGGGATTTCCGCCAGTAGCCCATGACGATGAGGATCACGGCGAGCGCCATCAACTGGCCCAGTTCGACGCCTACGTTGAACGCCAAAAGATTGGCCAGCAGCCCTTCCGAGGAGATCTCGTAGTCGAGGATCTTGGTGGCCAGGCCGGTGCCGTGGAAAAAGCCGAAAATCAGCGTTGCAGCCTTGGTATTCGGCTGGACACCGAACCAGCGCTGGTAGGCTCCCAGATTGTCGAGCGCCTTGTAGACGACCGATAGGCCGATGATGGCGTCGATGATGTAGGCGTTGATGCCCCAGCCGAACCAGACGCCCAAGAGCATCGTGGTCGAGTGTCCAAGGGCGAAGAGGCTCACGTAGATGCCCACGTCCTTCATCCGGTAGAGGAAGAAGACGACGCCAAGCAGGAACAGGATGTGGTCATATCCGGTCACCATATGCTTGGCGCCGAGATACATGAAGGGGATGATGTTCACCCCCCAGATTTCCTGGATGTAGCCCGCGTCACCTTCCGTGACATTGTGGGCAAACGCGTAATCCGCACTCAGAACGAGTGCCGAAAGCGTGATTAAGGACAGGATCATGATCCGGTGCATGCCGGGATCGGTCCATCCCCGATGGACTGTATTCATGGATTGAACTCCGCGTATGTGTCTGATGATCGAGAAGAGCGCGCCAATGGCGCGCGGTCGATCAGACGCGCGGAGGTCGTTCGATCAGGTCTATCCGTAAAGGGTTCGAGGTGGCCGAACCCAGCCGCCAGACGGTACTGTAGATTTCCATGGGATGCGGCGACAGATCAGGGCCGGGCATGACCGCCTGACTGTGATCGTGGTCAACGCTGTCGTGGCTGTGTCCGTGCATGGCCCAAGCCAGGTCTTCCTCCAAACCGTGCGAATGCCCGTGCTCGGCAATCATTTCCGAGTGCTCCTGAAGCACATCGAGGATCGCAGGCGCGTGCGAGGTTATGGGCATCACCGACCAGACAAGCACGGCCAAGCAGAGAACCGTCGCGAACGCGGCCTTTCCGATTGTCCGTAGGGTCGTCATCAGCTCTGCCTGCCCGCTCGTCTCTTGCGTGGTGCATCGTGCCACCATCTTGTTTTATCCCCCTGGGGAGGATAAAGCGTTCCTATGACAACTCACCCTGTCCATGCAAGTCATCCCGCCCTCATTGCCCGGCTGAAACGCGCTGACGGCCACCTGCGCGCCGTCATCGAGATGATCGAGGCGGGCAAGCCGTGCCTTGAGATCGCACAGCAGATGGAGGCGGTCGAAAAGGCTATCACAAATGCCAAGCGGGCGCTGATCCACGACCATCTGGACCATTGCCTCGATGTCGAAGGCTCCGAAACTGATCGCGCCGAGCTGCGGACGATCGCGCGCTATCTTTGAGGCCCGCCATGTTCGATATCCTCGCCGACCGCACTTACCGCCATCTGTTTCTGGCGCAGGTCGTCGCCCTTCTGGGAACCGGACTCGCGAAGGTCGCGCTTGGGCTGCTTGCCTTCGATCTTGCGGGCGACCGGGCGGCGCTGGTCCTCGGCACGGTATTCACCATCAAGATGGTGGCCTATGTCGGCATTGCCCCCATTGCCGGGGCATTCGCGGACCGGGTGCCGCGCCGCGCGCTACTGGTGACGCTTGACCTGGTGCGCGCTGGTGTAGCCTTGGCCCTGCCTTTCGTGACCGAGGTCTGGCAGGTCTACGTGCTGATCTTCCTGCTGCAATCGGCCTCCGCTGCCTTCACCCCAACGTTTCAGGCGACGATCCCGGACGTTCTGCCCGAGGAGGCGCGCTATACTCGTGCGCTGTCGCTGTCGCGGCTGGCCTACGATCTGGAAAACATCGTCAGTCCGACCCTGGCGGCCCTTATGCTCGCGGTGATGTCCTACAATTCGCTTTTCCTCGGAACGGTCGTCGGTTTTGCCGCCTCGGCGCTGTTGGTGGTCTCTACCCTCCTGCCCAACCCGGGCCCGTCGGAGCCGCGAGGCATCTACGACCGCACCACACGCGGCATCCGCATCTATCTGGCCACGCCCCGTCTGCGCGGTCTTCTGGCGCTGAACCTCGCGGCCGCGGCGGCGGGGGCGATGGTGCTGGTCAATACCGTCGTTCTGGTGCGCGGCGCGCTCGGCCTGTCGGAAAGCGCGCTGGCCTGGACGATGTTCGCCTTCGGCGTGGGCTCCATGACGGCCGCGCTGTTCCTTCCGCGCGTGCTGGATGCGCTGCCCGACCGGCCCGTGATGTTCGGCGGTGCTGCGCTGATGGTGTCGACACTGCTGGGGTTGGGAATGACGGTCCTGGCCGCCGGTCTTGGCTGGTCCATCCTTCTGGGAGCGTGGTTGCTGGTCGGTATGGGATATTCCGCCGTCCTCACTCCGTCCGGCCGGTTGCTGCGCCGGTCCGCCCATTCTGGGGACCGGCCCGCACTCTTCGCGGCACAATTCGCGCTGTCCCACGCCTGCTGGCTGGTGACCTATCCGCTATCGGGCTGGCTGCTGACGGTTTACGGCGTCGTTCCCGCGTTGATCGGCTTGGCGCTCCTCGCGGCCAGCGGAATGCTCGTGGCCCTGAAACTCTGGCCATCAGGCGATCCCGTGGAGCTTGAACACACGCACGACAACCTGCCGCTCGATCATCCCCACCTGAAGGGGCATCGCAGACACAGCCATGCCCTGGTAATCGACGAAAGCCATCCTCGCTGGACCACGCATTTCTGAGCCATAGTAACGGATGAGGACTGGACGCCAGCCGTTCACTTTAGAGTGGCTACAGTAGGAACGATACTGGAACGCCCCTAATAAATGTGATACCGGGTAATGTGTTAGCACATTGCCCGGAGCTTGTCTTCGCGCGAAGATATTTTCGTGAGCGCGTAATGGGTCGAAAACCTGAGACCACCAGATACGGAGGTTCCGGCGGAAACCTTCGGTGGTCACCGGTACATAGCGGCCTCCATCTCAGACGATATTGAAGAGTTCGCGGGTTTCGTGCTTCCAGAGCCGGTCCACGCGCGTCCCGTCCCAGTGGTACATGTAATGCGCGCCCTGTACCGGGATGGTGACGACGTCAGGCCAGAACACGCCGACGCAGCGGCCGCCCGGTTGACGAACGCTTTCCCAGGTCACGCCGTTGCTGCCGGCGGCGCGGAGCGCGGCGCCCTCGACCTGCGAGGGCACGTAATTCACAGGGTCC
>Ga0307940_1000908_pt1 | contig 17913 bp, 12 predicted proteins | sample OrgLakmetagen124_FD_201835 | JGI IMG/M metagenome (GOLD analysis project Ga0307940, IMG submission 201835) | Saline water microbial communities from Organic Lake, Antarctica - #124 | ecosystem: Environmental > Aquatic > Non-marine Saline and Alkaline > Saline | place: Antarctica: Organic Lake... | reverse complement strand
TCAGATGCAAAACCTACTTCTCTTTGACTTTATTGTCCAGAGATATCGCCTCTCTATACGACATTTACGTTTCCAAGCAGCTCCTTCATTTGATCCTCATTAAGCGTTTTAATTACTCGTTTAAACGAAACAAAATGATGCTCCGAGTCTTTAGTATATATATAGGGGGATCGGCGTAACTTACGACTAATGAACGAGTGCATAATCTATGCTGAACGTACGCGATTGAATTGAAGAAGAAGAATGAAGTACAGAACCATCCGCGATTGCCACCTAAGTTATTATTTCTTTCCAGAAGAGAGAGAAGAACATGGAGCAGCTCCTCGCCATGCAGAGCGCGCAATCCTTCCACGCGATCCTCACCAACAAAGAGGGGTGGACCTTTCAGAATTTTGTGTCGTTTATTATCGTAACCTGCACGGACTCCCTGCGGCGTGCGGGGGATGCTTCCGTCGAACACTTGATACAGAACCGAGTGCGTCTTATTTCGAGCATCATCGCGCACGTCCGATGCGGATGGAGAGGACTGTGGGGAGTCCTGGTGTACGTGATCCGCTTGCGGTTTCTGACCTCCCTCGGCCTCCTCCGCCGCCGTAGTAAACCACGCATCGGAAATGGTGTCGGCGAGGTGCCCCCTTCTTCTTCTCCTTGTCCCTCTCTTTCTTCTTTATCAGTCGGGTCATCTTACGATCACTCGATCACGTTCGATATTCAGAACAACACGCACGAGTGGAGCTGTATCCTGGCTTCTCCGGATCTGTCTTACCACCGACACTCGAGGTTCAAGACCGTCCGGATGTCCGCGACGGTGACGAGTCTGACAGAAACCTTAATGGACGTGGCGATGATCGACGTCAGTTGTCGTATGAACTCAGGAGAAAGAGAGGAAGAGGAGAAAGGAGGAGGGGGGGGCACCCCCCGTTTCACGGTCCGCTTCAACCACGCCCTGTCCCTCGAGTGGACAATCACCAAAAGAAGGTCCGGTGACGGTTCGGTGACGTTCGAGAAAGTCCTGGCGACTGTCAAGCCGTTATACTCGGATGACGAAGGCGGACCCCCCGCGGACACCAAGAACTTGAGCTCCATCATGCACCTTGTTCCCGTGCCCCGTTTTGCCGAGGCCTCACGGGGCCTCATTTCGAAGCACTGGAATTATACTTGTGACGATGATATCGTAGATATGAGCGTTTCGATCGGAAATAATCACATATGGTCCTTCGCTTCTCACGGAACCTTCACGGACGTCTACGAGTGCGTCGTCGAGAAGGGAATGACGTTTTCGAGTCACACAGGCAGACGGAGGTGCTTCGCGGAGCTTGTACACATCATCTGCCTCCACCCCGATTTGAACCCTTGTTCACAGACACGCGTCGACTTGTGCGCTCCTGTTCGCATCGTGGGAACGTTGTTCGGCCTGGATATCGACGTGCGTTGCAAGACAGGACTGTCGACTTATGTGCGACCCTTTTCCTATAATATCTACAGAGAGTATGCATCAGGTAGCGACCGGGGCCAGATGGAGGTGATCGACTCGTTGCCCGGTATTAAAGACTTCAGAAAGTGGATCACGAAACATATACGGGTGATCATCGAAGATGACAACGATAATGAACGCACGGCGAACAAGCGTTCTTCGATTTCCAAAACGAGCGGGGGCGAAGAAGGGTGTCCGTCATTCGAAGCAACCGTTTCGTCAACGTCCCCTACTTTGCACGACAACGGAGCCCTGCTCCGGGCGTGGAATTGTTACCTCGCGAAGCTGGAGGACGACTTTGAGAGGGACCGTAAAACTAAAGCTATTTCGTCTCTGGAAGTCGAAGCCGAAGGTGTTCGCCTCAAGACCTTCTCGTTACACGTATCCCTCAAACACGTCGAGGTCGAGAAGACAAACCCGGAATTCCTCAGGTACGAAGAGCGGAAACGCGCCGTCGAAGAGGTGATGTCGAGAGGCGGTCTCAAGGACGGAGGAGGAGACGCCAATAAAAAGGAGGGCGGGGGAGGCAGCGCCAACGAATACGCCCTCTTGCAGATGGTGTGCAACCAACCGGACCGCATGATCACGACGGTCCGGACGGAGCGCGTTGTAGACGTCGATCTCATCAACGAATTTTACAGGGATATCTCGACGGTGTACCTGACGGAAAGAGACGAGAAGAACCTGATGTCCTGCCTGTACAACTTCAAGCACAACCGGGCCCGGCTCAACCGCCTGGGCATCCCCAACAAGCTGGGCGTCATGCTGAACGGCCCGCCCGGCACCGGCAAGACCAGCATGCTGACCGCCATCGCCAGCTACCTGGAAAAGGACATATACTACCTCCACCTGAACGAGCTACGCACCAACGGCGACCTGAAAGACGCGTTCGATCACGTGTTCAACAAGAGCGCCGGCGGGGGGATGATCGTCATGGAGGACGTGGACGCCATGACGGAGGTCGTAAAGAAACGGCGTCCCTCTTCCTCTGAAACGAAAAATGATACGACGGGAGGGCCGCTGACGCTCGAGTTTTTTTTGAACCTGCTGCAGGGGGCGTTGACCCTGGACGGCAGCGTGTTCGCCGCGACTACGAACCACCTGGACGCACTGGATCCAGCGTTTTACCGGAAGGGAAGGTTCGACGTGGTCGTGAAGATGGATGCGGCGGACCATTACCAGATCCGCAAGATGTACTCGCAATTTTTTTCGCGCCCCGTCCCTCCCGACCTCCTGCAGCGCATCCCTGAAAAGAAGATTGTTCCTGCGGAGTTTATCGGACAGTTTGCGCAGTATCTCTTACGCAGCGACATCGCGAGCGACGAAGAAATCCTCGAACCCTTTCTCGAATAGTATTAGTGTATCGTGAACTTCATACCGGTGCTTGCTGTAAGAAAAATAAGATAATCAGGGGGGCACACTCACTATTCGATACTATACTTGAAAGTCCGTACCATTCAGAGTAATCCACGAACGGGTCGACCCTGAGATATTCAGTCATCTGATGTTTCGACCGCCCGTTTGAGATGATCTACAACGCCTCTCGCTGGATTGGACGGCGCGATACACCTTCCCGAGAACTTGATTTTCAATCTGTTTAGTAATCCTTTCAAGAACGATGCGGAAAAGGCGAGGTGAGAGGGCGTGATTTGCAGTACGGTGGCAACCGTGTCCGGATCGGGCTTCATGGTCGCGCAGGTCAGGCACGTGATCAACGTGTCGGCGTTCCAGGCGAATTTGATGTCGTTCAAATAAGTTATGCTCTCGTGCACGCCTGATTGTGCCGCCGCGACCGCTGCCGAACAGCACGCCTCGTATAGCGGCGTGCTAGTAGTGACCTTCCAAAAGTCATCTGACGGATCATGTCTGAATGATCGGAGTAGTATAAAATCGTCCGTAATATCGACGAGCAAGCGCATGCCCGTTGTGTATCCGACGCGCGCGGCGTCAACGAATGCTGATCTGATTTCAGAGCTCGCCTCCGGACGTCTCTTGATCTTCCGGATGCTACGTACTTTCGCGATGATGAGGTCCTCTTGGAACTTTTCTACGTCGTCGCTCTGAGATTGATGTTTGACGTAGTTGTGTAGTGCACGCATAACGTGTCCCAACCGGATCTCGGAGTGAGACACGAACCAGGCAGCTAGGGAGTCTCGTCTCTCCTTAGACGTCCCCCTGAACGTACGTCCGAAAAACACGATCAGGAGGTTCTTCACGTCGACGTAGGAGCAGTGCCTGCTTGACAGAAATACCAAGACCCCCTTGTAGATCATGCTCGTATACTCATCAGTCACTATGGAGGACATTAATTCTTTGTTCGTCTTCCTTCTGTTTCGTTTGATTAAAGGGGCGGTCGTGACAGGATCTCCCTTCCCTGAATTAAATAAACCTGGACGCACGGTGATGTCATAGCTGTTCAGGGATGTTTCATTGTTGTCGATCATGCTTCCGTGTCACACCTGGTATCCTGGTCGAAAACTAATGATCTCGGTTTCGGGTGTGTCAATTTTTTCCTGAAAAAATGGAAGTCACGGCGATTTGGGAAAACCTACGTCCAACACCGGCGCCAGGCTCGACATGATTTTCAAGGTTCGGCGGGCATCGTCCCTTTTAGAGGCACTCGAAGAGTTATCCGCGATGATTTTCCGGATCCTTTTGAACGTCTGACGAGCGCAAGTGGTCGACCCGCTCACCGCCTCCGTTAAACAGGTGTCGAAGCGCACTCTGCTCCGCAGCATCACACGGCCATTCGCCGTCGTGCACGGCAAAATGAATATGCACGGGTTGGACGTTTTCTGGAAGGTGTTGGACGCGAATTTGGCCCGTGCGAAAGACATGACGTGGTCTGAGCTAAGCTCCGGGCGCAGCGGAAAACTCTCCAGTGCGCGCGTCGGCCTAGTAACTCCCTCGTTGTCAGTTATGAGGAGACGGCCTCCATTCTTGTTATCGAACGATATCGAACGAGTATGTAGGAGATCTCTGGCGTTGAAATGCACTTCGAAAGTCTCGACCCTCCAGAACCACTCTTCTTCGTCATTTACACTCTCACTGTTAGACAGGGTGATAGTGGTGTCGATATCATTTGATGAAGATGCCACGGTATCGTCGCGTATGACACACGCACACGGCGTTATCGACCCTCCGCGTCGTATGTCCCTCTTGAACAACGAAAACCGTGACACCAGATGAGGGAGCGTCGAGCGCCCCTCTATTTTTACGAAAGAGGCATATATCTCTGATATCGTGTTCGCCCTGTCCTCTAAGGCAGCCGATAATGTGTCGATAAATCGGTTCAACATGACCGTGTTCATGGCGATGAACTCGATCAGGAACCTGGAGAGCGTCCAGGCCACCGCTTCGATGGCTTCCGCGTTTCCGACGGGAGAAGACAACCTCTCCGTGTCTCTGGCCGCCAACAAGGGGTACAAGTACCTGCTCACACCGATGACCAACACGAAGAATTTACTGTCTATACAGGTGAGCATGTCCGGCGTCGCTTTTTCCACCTTCACCACCGCCAAAGCGTTCGGGTGTTCTTCCTCCGGACCCGTCAAAATACAGGCGTCTACTTCATCCACAGTCGGGTCATTTTCGATACGAAGGACTACTACGTTGTTGACCTCGATGAGATAAGATGTGGTGTCGGTCGAGACGTGATCGCCGGAGATTGCGAACGGTTCAGATCGCAGACACATATTGAAGCTCGGAGAGTCTAGTCGCATTCTGCCGGGAGCACTAGAAGTCTCGTCGAGGGGAGACAAGTAGAGTTTGACGTCTCGCACGTAATCACACGCACCGGAGGCATTGCACACACGACGGAGTGTGAAGTACGAGTGAGCGTGCGGCAGGGAAGGTGCGGAACACATCATGGTGTGCGAGGGGGAGGAAATATACAGATCTATATATTTTAGACTACCGTGCAGATGATGATGTCGCGTCGTCAAATTTTTCTTACCTATCATATCATTCGCGCTCGTACCAGTCCAGTCCGCTCAGGATCTCGACCACACCGCTGATGTTGGTGATACGCAGCGTCAGCGTGTCCGGTACGCCCTGAACGTCGGAAGACACGTAGATGTTGTTCTTCTCCATGTCCAGGATGAACACGCCGGAGTCGTAGATGAAACCGGAGGCCGCGACCCTGCCGTCGATAGACTCCGTCTCCTCGGTCGAAAACTCCGCGAAAGACCCGGTCACGCCCGCGAAGTTGGCGTCCGTGAGCGTGGAGTTGATCACCAGCTCCCACTTGGCCACTCCGCCGCTGGAGGTGTTCACCATGGTCAGGCGCTTGGCGGTCAGCTTGGCGCGGTTGCTGTTTTCTCGCAGACGCAGCGAAAACATCGGCCGAACGTCTCCGTTTTCGTTCACTGTCTTACGACTCAGCCCCACGTCGATGGACTTGGTCTGGATGGTGGGATCGTTCACGTGAAACACGGAGGCCTTGCCCTGGAACATGACTGTATCGGCCGCAGGAGCGTCGGTGCCGTTTCCGGTCAGCTCCCAGCGCACGGGCGCGTTCAGGCGCTGAATCTCGTCTTCTCGACCGAACTCGTGGCAGTAATACACCATGTCTGACATGAGAACGCCTACTCGTAGCCTCTTTGTCACCGGGTCCAAATCAAACACGAACAGGTTCACGGCTGTGGGGACGAGCTGAAAACCGCTCGGACCGTCCCCGTCGAAGGGATCGATGTTCCAGTCCAATGTTCCGACCCTTTTGTCAGTTTGTAGCGTTCCGTCGTTGGAACGCAACACCACGAAAGTTTCCCCGGTCTCTGGGACGTACTCGAAGAAGGCGCCCCTTCCGGAGAAATTGGTGTTGACGGTCAGGTCCTCCCTGTCCTCGAATACGCCGACCCTAGAGGTGACGAACTGAGTCGTCGAGCCCACGTCCGCGAGGACCGCCTGCATGACCACGATAATTTCCGCGACGAAAGTTGCAGGAATGTATTCTCGGGACTGACGCACGATGCGGGTGGCGGCGTTTGTCGTGGTGGTCATTCGCGTCATGGTTTTCTCCGCGTCGTAAGTACTCGTCGCTCCGCCCTCGGCCGACTCGATCACGTCAGCGCCACTCCTCTGGAAATTCGTGCGAATGTCGATGAGAGTTGTACCTGATCGGTCTAATCCCTCCTCATCTTCTACCCAGGACACCAATATCCGGATGAGTTCATCGATATTCGCGGTACTGGGGAACTCGACGTCGGTGTATTTATAATAACCGACATAAGTGTCGTTTTTTAACAGCAGACTCACGTCGCTGTCGCGCTGGATGAGGAGCGGTGTCTTGTTCAGGAACACCACCACCCCGGTTCGAGTATTCCGGACCTGAATAAAGGATTTCTCGTTTATGAACCGGATAAATGGCATGTCAATGTCAACGGTAAGACGGAGTGTTATATATATAGCACATGAAAAAAATTCTTCGTTTACGTATTTTACGTAGTCCTCCACGTCGAGGAAATTTTTGGTGTGTGTAAATGATCATGAGAGGTGTGGGGGATCAGAAACGGTGGAACGCAGACCGTGTACTTGCCGGAAAACGGCTATTATCGATTGTCATTATACGAGAATCGTAAAAATACACGTTTTAAGACAAACAGATCGATATTCGCATCCCGTTCTTTTTTCTGATGGACATCAACACAACACACCCCGCCCCCGGGGGGCGCGTCAGAAGCACGGCGAAACAAATGTGGTTTATTTTTATACGTAGTAACCCATGCGGTTTGTCGAAGAAAAGGTGCCGATCCGGATTTTCCACTTCTCCGTGGACAGCCGGTATCGAGATGTCGAGCTATACCCGAGCCTTTCACAGTACGTGGTCAACATCCCGACTCCCTTTAAAAACGTGGTGCGCGTCGAGCTGGTAAGTGCCATCTACGAGAAATACGGCACCGAGAATTACCTGAACGTTCATATCGACGAACTCGGCGGCAACCTAGAGTCCAACAACAACGGAATCGTCGGCGTCTTCACGCAGCTCCCGCTCATTCACCCGCTTAATCTGTACAGTTCCGATCAGTTCCGATCCGTTCGGGTGTTTGAGCGACCGCTCGCCAAACTGGGCCGACTCAGCATCCGGTTCAGGTCGCCTGACGGAGAGGAGTACCCCATGCAGGACCACCTCATGCGCTTCGAGGTGCACTGCTGCAAGGACTCGTCCTGGCTCCAGAGCCGTGGGGCGGGTCTAGACCTGTTCTCGGAATACGCCAACGTATACTTGCCCGAGAAGGCGAAAGATTTCGCCCTTCCGGCGACCCCCATGATGATGCCCGCCGCTCCACCTGCCGGCGGAGCATCGTCCGTGTCTCCATCGTCTTCCTCATTCTTTCCCGGTGGAGGAGGGAGCCGATCATCTGAAGTCATTGATCCTTTCAGAGGAGGGAGTGTCGCCGCGGTGGCGCCTACGAGCGCACACAATCATCACCACCAACAGCACCAACGTCAACGGCGTCCTCCGCCTCCTTCGATAAACCACGCCACCTCTACCTCCGCCCAAATCCGAGGAAACGGAAACGGCTCGTCTCCCGTGTTTTACAAGTAAATAATAATTCTCAGGACAGGAGTAAGGGAACGAGTCGTATATATATATATCGATCCGGACGATTAGATCTGGATGTCGTCCTCCATTGTGCACGCGCCTCTGAACGCGCTACGCTCCGTGCAGCAGGTCATGCACACCCAATTCCCCAACCTCGACGTACCGGCCCTGTACAGGATGGTGGACCGTGGCCTGCGGCGTAAATCTCCCGATGACGATGACAATGATACTGACGAAAAGCAAGCTTTCGACGATTCAGCGGATGCGGCGTTTTCGAGGTCCGTCGAGCCTGACCTGCAGGATTTCGCCGTGCTTCTGGAGGCCGTCGCGCCTACGCTCGTCCGTTTCAGTCACATGACCGAAAGCACTCGAGCGTACCTCAAGGCCCAGGTGCGACAGGCCCAGTACCTGCGCAACATCTTGATCATGTCTTACGTACTGATCGTCATAATCCTTGTAATGTTCGTGTTCAAGGCGTGGATGAACCGGCCGCTACGTCAAGCCTTCATCCTTGTAGTAATCCTCGTCATCGCTTTCTACACGGTGCACGCCCTCATGTTCAGCATGGAGATCATGCTCCGCCGGCGTATAAACTCGCTGAAGGCGGTGGACATCTCCATGCTGGACCGCTTGGACGTCAGTCTCGGTAAAAACGTGTTCGTGCGATTCGCGGAGGCTTACGCCCGCGGTGACCAGAAATCATTCGTGAAAACCTTCGCGCAGGACCGGCTGAGCACGGAGGACGATGACACAGATGATATCATATTCGATTTCTGTTCGGCAGATCCTAGCAGTCCCGGGGCCGTGGCGACGCGGGAATGCATCATCTCACCGTGCGTGAATTGGGACGACATCGAGGGGATGCTGCTCAAGTACGTGCGGCAGGCGTGGGAACGCCGAAGGGACGTGGTGGTGGATTGCGACCGCATGATGCTCGCGCTCCTGCACACTCTCGCCGAGATCCACACGGGCAGCGTGTTCGAATCAAACGATCCGTACTCCATGTGGCGCGGCATTCAGCACGGAGTCGATGACGTTCGAAACCACGTGTTACGGAACCTGGATGTCACGGACATGAGGCGTCGGTACTCAGCAGAAGAAAAGCTCCGCGTCATTAGAGACGAGATCGCCCCCCTGCTCCGCCTGGACGTGACAGAATGTACGGACCTCAAACCCGTAAATGACGTGTACGAAGACAAAGACGCGTTCGACGCGTCCGTGCGGACCAAGGAGGATTGCTGGAGGATGGCCGTGGATGACCCTGATTGCACGTGGGCGTACTTCGAGCCTTGTCGGGGAGCCATATTCGCCACGGACGCCTGTGACGACCAGGGGAGATCTCGATCTGCCCCGCCTTTACCTAACCCCATGAGCAACAGCAGGGTAAATCGGGCGTGTGTGTCTACGAAAAACCCCGAAAAATTTTGCCTGTCGTACGCTCCTCGCGAGTCATCGATCAATTCAAAAGGGACGCTGCTCGTAAAAAACGTGGACGGTCACAGGGACAAGGAGTTATTCGTGGAGGGGGTATTAGGTGGCACGGACCTTCCGTCGGACTGGGTTCCGAACCGAGCAGTCACGGTGACGTCGAAACGGGACTGTCTGGAGGAAGGAGAGCAGTGTGCGGTGTTGGACCTGGGCCGCACCGCGAATTGTGCCGATCCCGGAAACGAATCCGCACAGGAGCCTCGTATACGCGTGTTTCGAGGTCCTCCCGACGGGGTGGCATACACGGACGTCTTCGATGTCGAAAGGCAGGTAGACCGGGAAGTGGACGGGTGTGCGGGTCACCTGGAGAGACCCAATTCAGAACGCGTTTTCCACGTCAAAACGACGATCGGAAAAATAGCTACGCTCAACTTGTCCACACACTCGTATAGCACGTTGTATTCCCGGTCTGAAGATATCGTAAACCAGCTAGTCAACGTACTCAAGGTGCACCATCACGCGGTGAGCCTCGAATCTTACCACGATTTCCTTCACGATGATTTGGGACGGTATTACGGCAACGATCGATACACCTCCCTCATCCGCGACCTCGTCAACGATTTACTCCGCAAGACGGAGATCCGCATGAGCGAGATGGTGTCCGATCCGTCTCGCGACGACAGGACAAAGTTCGTGAACGTTACACGTTTCGAGGAAAGGATCCGGAAACTGACTTTCACCGAGACGCGGACCTTGGTGCGCAAGTTGGGCGGCCTGGCCAAGGTCACCAAGCTGTACTCGAACAAGCTCGCGGCCTCCGAGCAATCGTCCCCTGATCGCGCCATCTCCAACGTCTTCCTGCTCTGGAGCGCGGCGCTCGTGCTGATCATGCTCTTCTCCCTTGTCCTGTATAACACGTACTACATAGATCGGGACAGCGAGGCGGGGTACATCTTCCGGAACATCGCGATGTCCGTGTGTCTGTTCGTGTTCAGCTTGGTGGTCCTGGGGACGATGGTCGCTCGGCACCTGTCGAACAAGCGCTTCAACGAACAGATATCTGACGATAACGGGAAACGCCTCGTATCCTCTACGGTGCGGTCCATGGACGTGGCGGCGCAGCACCTGGAGCACATGGCTCTCCAGAGGGCGAAACACGCCAAGGGGCTCGACGAGAACACCTTGCGCAGAGAGTTCGTAGACTTGTACAGGGGCATCGGAAACACGGCACGAGCGAAGGCGCTCGAAAGGGGTGCTCCCTCTTGCGAAGGCGACCACGAGGACGATGATCAGGATCACCCCAGCTTTCGCACCGGCCTGGCGCAGGAGCCCGCCAACCTCCAGGAACTGTACTTTCACATGCGCACGGCGGTGAAAACGTACGATAGTTGCAACACGATCACCATTCCGGACGATCCTCCGTTTCCCGCTTTCGACATCACCATGTACGCGATCACGGCGTTCTTGGCGCTGGCCATGCTGTTCTACGCCTACTCCAACATCGATCCCATCGCTCGGGTGCGCAACATCAACAAGCTGACCGAGGCACGTAAAAACATCCGGGCGGGGATGCCCAACCCGTCGGACCTGTCCCAGCTGATCAAATGCCTGGACGTCAAGAAGGACACCTGGGCCAGCGTGATGAACACGATCGTGGTGATGATGGTCATCCTCATCTTCATGATCACCTACTTCATCGCGCGCTCCTCCGCCAATTACGAGAACAGCCTGTACATGTCAGGACTGTACACGGAGGGCAGGTGCAAGCCCTCCTGAGTCCGTGAACGAGCGAGTGATTCCAAAAAAAATTGGAGGTATCGAGTAACACTCGTTTCTTATACAGCACCAACAATTCGATAGCATCTTTACGATTCCCACTGGGATATAAGATGACGGTATCTACATGCGTCGTGACGGGTCTTTCTCCCGCCGAAATCAACAAGATCCTTCGAATGAACGGAGCCACCGTCAGCGCCAGACCCTCCTCCGGCGTAGGAAGAGGAAGGGGCCAGAGCGCCCTCCCGACCTCGACCTCTTCCGCTTCGAAACCCAGAGCATCTAACGCGAATACCCCGAAAAAATGTCAGGGGAGACCGGGCTGTCCGTGCAACAGGAACGTAGCAGCGGGGCGTATAAAATATTGCGATGGCTGTGCGGATAAGAAACCGTCCGCTACTTCGTCGTCGTCTTCCGCCGCCCCCAAGACCGGGGGAAAGGGAAGCAAGAGCACGGCCACCACATCCTCATCGTCTTCTACGAGTGTTTCAAAGCAGTGCGATCACTATTTCAAAGACAAGGGGAAGTCGCCAGTGCGGTGCCTGAACCGCTTCGTTTCAAACGGAAACCAACGGTACTGTCATTGTCACAAAAACAAGTGAGTCGAGTCGTTCGTCATTTTTACACCTGATGAACCGACTTTTTGGATAATAATCTATTGAGGATAAGGGAGAGGCGCACACCCGCTCGAACGAGTTGAGTTTCGATCACCTTCACAGCAGAATCACAGTACTCGGTTCCTTTTTTTGTTCCTTCGAATCCCGGCATCCAAACGACCGCACAATTCTCTTTATTCGTTTCCGTCGCCCAAGCCCAGACGTCGTCTTCATATTCTTCGTCATAAGATAGTGGAGATGTAATCAAATGTACCGATGAAAGCGACGAGGACCCTGATCGTGAATCAGAACGATCGATCCCGTGTTAAGTCACGCTATTATTTTTAATTCTGACGAGCGAAAGGAGGTGGCGTAGGAACGCCTGGACATCTCCACCGAAACCCGTCTCGATCCTCCTGTCGATCAGCAGGGAATCCCAGACTTCGTGCAGATTGACCTCTCGGCTGAAAAAACGCACTTGAGCGTCGTTGCCGCCCCTCTGGCGCCCGCTCACGTGGAGCGGTTGATGGACGTCTCCCACAAGATGCACTACAAATCGAAGAGCTTCGGCCCGTACTCGTTGCGACAAGCGTGTGGAAGAAAAAGAATAAGGATAGGTGGTGGGGTCCAGGCGCAGGGTGTAGTTGGTGATCGCTCCGATCACGCACATACCTCCCGGACAGTGCATTCCGTTTCGCAGAGAACAGGTACCAGGCTCGTCATCATAGGGGTTGACGTAATGCAAAGCGCCCGAAAAGCGATAGGCGGGTGCGTATTTCACCTCATCGGCCCAGTTGGCTATAGACTCCAGGTTGACGTCATCACCGATGAGAGTTCGAACGTTGGAAAGTGTGGTAGGTCGTAGACCGGTTTGCGCGATGGCGGCGACCAGGACGTGTCCGACCTTCCCCCACGCCTCTAAAAACGACGCATTCAGCACGAGAATGAGAATGAGCAGTATGCTCTTGAACGGGGCCATCTGCATCTCCCGACAAAAAAGATCAATTTTTGTTTTTAATAAGACATGCGCACACCTCACGTCCTGCTGGTCAAGTCAGGAAAGTATTGCCGCAAAGCGGCGCGACTCCCTCGCAAGCTGACACCACCCCTCGTCTTCGCTACACCGCTTTTCGCGTCGACGGTGATGGAGAGGTGATTACGACGCTTGAACGTTTTGTTTTTTTGGTCGATATCAGCATTTTTCTCGATGGATCTGTCCCTGTCTCTGATCTCCATCACTTATCGGCGAAGGCCCAATAAAGCCAATGCGGCGTTTGTGACGCACATATCTTCGTCGTCCGTCATATGCATCGGTACTACTAAAGTTGGCGACAAAGGCGGAGGCGGCAAGAGTCCTGTCTTTTCGGAGTACAGGTTTTGAAAGTTCTGGAGAAGGGACCGGATCTTCGGCGAAGGCGCTCGAATCAGGTGCGACGTTCCCAAGTCGACGCATTCCCAGACGGAGTTCAATGACGCCCAATCGTCCTGCCTGAGAACCGTCTGCGCGATCAAACTGATCAAGTTGAACATGGAGATCATCACGGCTTCCAGATCGCTGACCGAGAGCATCAAACGCGAACACGTATCTGCTGATCGTACTAGGAGTTCGCTCGACGTTCGGTATCGGCGCCGGAGGTACGCGTAACCTGCTGAACTGTCAGCCAGAGACGCGCCTTTCAATAAGCGTACGACGTCATACATGATCGTCTTAATCAACCCCCGGTGATCTTTACGGTCCTTCTTTGAAATAAAGCATCGAATGTCATTCAGGGAGACACCTAGCTCGCGCGTCAGCCTCAGGAGGACCGCATTCTTCTCGTTCAGTACCTTTTTGAGAATGTCGTTGACACACTTCAGGTGCGTTTTGACGATACGCCCGAGAGTGACGCGGTCGTCACGCGACAGATGCCTAAAATCGTACCATTGAGCGAACTCGGCGCCCAGTTCCGGAAAATCTTCGACGATCTTTTGAGCGACGGGATTTGACGACATCGATGAATGTAAAGGGTGGAACTCCTATCGGACTAATTAATTGGTCAATTTTTTTGTAGAATTTTTTTATTTTTTTATCGGCTTACAGCAGATTTCATTTTTGTAGGGTTGGCCAATTCCGTATTTCCCTGATCAGGGTGAACGTCAAAGGAGTACTCATTTTCCCAATCCATGCTTGCCTGATGGTCGAGTCCCAGCTGAATCGCAACAAGGCGTTCGAATATAAACGAACGGGTCAACCCTGTTAAAAGGAAAAAAGTATGTACAATACCGGCGTAGACCGCCGTAGTAATCCACATCAGCAGGTGGTATCTCTCATCTTCGCTGTCGATGACGCGCTTCGACTCGGCGTCGACGGAGGTCTGCCATGGACGCTGGGAGCACTGCCAGAAGATCTCTGTCGTTTCAAAAATCTCACTCTACACCACACGGTGGTGATGGGTAGACGGACGTACGCATCTCTCCCCGAAAAATCGCGTCCGTTACCTGATCGCCGAAACGTGGTTATTACGAGAGACCCGAGCGCGCATTCAGAAGAGGCGAATCGTTATGGTAGCGACAGATTGGTATTCATCACCGAAGACGAGGCGGACGGTTTTCTGAGCGGGTCAGGAGACTACTTCGTGATAGGAGGTGCCCGTGTGTTCTCTAGGTTCATACACAAGGCTTCGAGGGCTTATGTGACACAGGTCCACATGCGGAGGAATAACAACACGACGAATACAGCAGTACACACTACATACTTTCCCGTCGAATCAAAGTTCGGGGAAAGCTTCAGGCTCGTGGAAAGCGCCTGCTCTCCGCTCATGGTGTCCAACGACCCGTCGGTCGTCTCGTACAGATTTATACAGTACGATCGCGAAGATACACCGCGACATGAAGAGCGGACGGAATACATGGCGTTATTGGAGCGGTTGTTATCGTCTGAAAGTCGACCGGATAGAACCGGCGTCGGAACGTTGAGTGCTTTCGGGCAACATATCCGCTTCAACTTAACAGGGAACATAGTGCCCGTGATGACGACAAAACGTATGGCGTGGAAAACGATCGTGAAAGAGCTATTGTGGTTCTTGCGAGGGCGGCCGGACGTAACGGCCCTCGAAGAGGATGGCGTGCGCGTGTGGTCTGCTAACTCTTCCCGCTCTTTCCTGGATTCCCGGGGTCTCCAGCGTTATCGAGAGGGAGACGTCGGACCGATGTATCCGTTCGTGTTTCGTCATTTTGGCGCCAGATACGAAGGCTGTGACGCAAATTACGAGGGGAAAGGCTTGGATCAACTCGAACGCCTGGTGAGAGGCATCCGCGAAGACCCTTACTCGCGCAGGCACCTGCTGACCACGTTCGATCCTTCATCGATTGACGCGTGTGCTCTGCCGCCGTGTCACGGCATAGCCATACAGTTTTACGTGCACGGCGGGGACACAAGGGGTCTGAGCTGCCACGTGTATTGTCGATCGAGCGATGTCTTTTTGGGCTTGCCGTTCAATATAACAAGCTACGCGGTGTTCATGCATATCATAGCGAAGAGGTGCGACCTTCAACCGTGTGAACTCGTGATGTCGCTGGGAGACGTGCACTTGTACAAGACGCACGTCGCGCAGACCAGAGAGCAGCTGACGAGACCTCCGTTACCTTTTCCTGCTCTCCGCGTGGCCGACAAAGTAAAAAATGCGCCGTGGGAACGGATAGAAGCGGACGACTTCGAGATGGTGGGCTACATGCACCATCCGACAATAAGGGCGGACATGGCGGTGTGATTGTCAGACATCAAGGATATTCTCGACTCGGTGCGATGAACGACCACCCCACTCGAAGACCCGCATCGCGATTAATCAATCATAGTTTCTGCAGTAGCTCGTCCAACTGTCGCCGCATTTGGGCGTTGGTCAAGATCTGGATCTCGACGGTCCGCTGGTTACCGGTGTATAACTTATCGTTTCCGTACACGTCTTCCGGAGTTTCTTGCCCGGATGCCAACCGTTTTTCCAGCTCTTCGTTGATTCGTTCCAAAAACGACCGCAGGTGCGAGATGCAGTTCGTCGTATCTGCTTTGCGGTAACACATATACGATTGATCGCTGAACTGAAAACCTTCGTAATTGGGGACGGACACGTGCGTAAACCGTTTCCAGAAAGCGGTGTCCTCCGGAGACCAAGCAGGCTCGGAAAATAGGCGGCGGATATTGGTCGTCAAATCCGCCGCCTTCTCCTGTGACATCCCCAGGGATCGGTTGAACTCCACGTGCCCTTCCAGCGTGTACTTGTTGATGTAGGACTGGTAGATGTTGTACCTGTTGCGGGAGGGCCTCTGGCTCATCTTCTCGATTACGAAACAATGCCCCGGAAAATGCTCGACGCGAGGAACCTTGTTGTTGTTATTGTTGTTGTTCTTCACGTCGACAGTCGGGGTGCGCGGCAGGTAGGCGTCTGTCAGGATGACGTAGAAGATTGTGCGCGACGGCATATTACACGAAGATTTGGCGGGTGATGACCTCGATGCTGACGAATTCGACGTTTTCCCCCCCTTCTTCGCTTGCTGTTTTTTTTGTTTCTGTTCGAGCGTTTCGAGAAGGTCTTCGGAGAAACGGGTGGCCACGTTCAGCGGGTGCAAGTCGCTCTTGACAAACGACACACCTTTGGATTCGTGCTCTTCGCGCGCCCTCTTTCCTCGGGCCTGGACGGCCCTGGACTCGCATTCGACCACGTCCTCCATGGTCCCCTCACGCTCCCCGAGAAACAAGTACCACATCATGATGGCCGTGTTCAGGCACTTTGTGGTCATGAGTTGCATGCTGTAGTCCGTGAGCTCGTTGGTCATGATCTGCATGAGCGCCGGCAGGTGGTCCTGGATGACGTAACCGATGTCACACAACATGATCGGAGGGAGCACGCGTCCTGCTGCGTCAGGGGGTGGATGTATGTCATTAAGGTATATAAAATTTTGTATGATAACTCTAATTGCCGATGATGTCGTCGACACTGGTCTCTGAAAGCGAAGTCGGTGGTAAAAAAACACGCCCTGTGGTGCGACCGGCGGAACTCGTCGCCGTAGTAGGAGTATGCGTCGCCCTGGTCTACATATTTCAACGCAGGTGTCAACTGCACGACTTTGAATTCTGCCTCGTCGCGGCATACCTCGCGTTGATCCTTTATTTCGTGACGTGCGTCAGACACGACCGATCTCAAGGCGCACATGGCCCCTTTTACGAGACATTCTCGTCTTCTTCTTCGGATGTTTCTTCTCCTCCCTCGAGCTCTAGTACGCGGGCGTCTCTCCGCGTCTTGTACGATATGCCCGGCAAGGTCCGGGGCGTCATCGCTCCTAAATTGGGCAACCTCGCGCGCACGTTCCGCGGCGAAGATTACGATGGTGATGAATTCATGCGGATTCACGAAGGAAACGCCCTGGTCATACCTCCTCTTCCTGAAAGGAGTAGCAGTAGCACCGCGGCCGATCTCGACCCTCGCCTTAAGGCCACGCTCCTCGACTACAAACGCGTCGATTACGTGCTGTGTCGGCTGAAGCAGGCGGACGAGGAGGCGTATGAAGCGATGCTGGACATGCGATGGACGACCTCGGAAGAGGCGCCCCCCGGAGACGTTTAGATTACGACGCGTAAATGCTCATCGGGCGAGATCCGCGGGGGCAGGTTCTTGTTATGGTCACCGTTCATTCGCACTCCTGTTTCCGTCATCAGCATGTCCGCGACTGGACGATGACCTCCTCTGCACGCGCTCTCCAGCGTTGTTTCGATGAAACTTCTGTCGTGTCGAATAAAACCTCCCTGCCAACGCCTGACCAGAGCTCTTACGACCGTCGGTATACCTTGTAGGGATGCGAGTTTTATCACCTCCGACCAGGTATACGGACGGTCCATGCTACCTGAGTCGACCATCCGTACAGCCATGTCGTACCATCCGTTTTTGCACAAGTAATTGGCGTCTCCCACGCTGGTGACACTGTTACTGTCGGTGTAGCAGTACAGAAGACAGCGCTCAGCGACGCTCGACCAACCGAATTTACACGCCGCACTGAAAACGACTTTCATTTCGTAAACATCAGACCGTTTAATCGATACAGTCCGTCCATTTAAAAATGAAACG
>Ga0307940_1000904_pt1 | contig 17981 bp, 18 predicted proteins | sample OrgLakmetagen124_FD_201835 | JGI IMG/M metagenome (GOLD analysis project Ga0307940, IMG submission 201835) | Saline water microbial communities from Organic Lake, Antarctica - #124 | ecosystem: Environmental > Aquatic > Non-marine Saline and Alkaline > Saline | place: Antarctica: Organic Lake... | reverse complement strand
ATCCAGGGAAGTTGTACGATTCCGATGTTATCCCTAATTCATATCGAGTTATAACATGTTTCCGGAAATCGTTAACATGTTTCTCAAAACGTATAATGGAACTCGTACGCCATAACAAGTGTCAGTCCGACTACATATGAATCGAGTTAACATGTTTCCGAAAATCGTTAACATATTTCTCAGAAAAGTTAACATGTTTCCGAGTTTCGAAGACCCATGAATTTGGGCCATCTCATGCGATCTTTTTATGGCGTGTTTGACACTGTGAAATATAGGGTCGACGAGTCACTTTTTTCATATCACGAGAAATATAAAAGTGCCAAAAAAAATCCGAAGACGGGTCTGGAATATATCCAGGGAAGTTGTACGATTCCGATGTTATCCCTAATTCATATCGAGTTATAACATGTTTCCGGAAATCGTTAACATGTTTCTCAAAACGTATAATGGAACTCGTACGCCATAACAAGTGTCAGTCTGACTACATATGAATCGAGTTAACATGTTTCCGAAAATCGTTAACATATTTCTCAGAAAAGTTAACATATTTCCGAGTTTCGAAGACCCCTGAATTTGGGCCATCTCAGGCGATCTTTTTATGGCGTGTTTGACACTGTGAAATGTAGGGTCGACGAGTCACTTTTTTCATATCACGAGAAGAAGAAAAGTGCCAAAAAAAATCCGAAGACGGGTCTGGAATATATCCAGGGAAGTTGTCCGATATTGATTTTTAAATCTTTGTGCTGCATTTGTTTCCCAAGGTGAGACAATGATCATCTTTGCGGCAAAGTTGGGAAACGACACCTGCCTCCGTTTCTTACACGTTCAAAGCGTCCACTGGAACGAATACGCGTGCATCATGGCCTTCCGATTTGGGGCGCTGCGATGTCTGATGTTTGCGCATCTACACGAAGCTCCGTGCATCGCACGGACATGTGCCGTGGCTACGCTGAGCGACGATGGTTGTTTGCATTACCTTCACGCGTGCGGCGTGCATTTAGACGAAAACACGTATTCCACCACATCGATCTCGGGCTCGCTTACGTGTAGGGTTGGCCAATTCCGTATATATAACAGGGCGATTGCGGTTTAGCCTTATACCCTTATAATGGAATATACGGTTTCACACGACACTTACTCTCGGTAACGTTGGACACTATTTTAGTAAGTAATCCCAATCTGGACAACAGCGTGACACGGAATACCACACAATGGACCATTTTGAAGTGCGTGAGGTCAAACTGTCACCTCGTCCGTCTTCTGTTCCTGGAAAGCATCGCTTTGCGAAATAATAAGACACAAAAAAATTGACAAACACATAAATTTTCCAGTTTTGTTCGAATGACATGACGATGGAACATCGTATCACACCAGCGCTTTCACACGCCCTCCATGACATCGAACAAAACTTAGCCCCATGTCAAGACGGGTTCTCGGACGACTTCACCCACGACGACGGTGTGCGTCTGCAAAACAGCTTACGCGCCATCTCGTCACATTTAGAAGACGCTTTGGCGTTCGAGAGGAATCTGTTCCAAGCGATGTATAATGAAGAAGTAGGGTCTGATTGGGCGAGACAGTCGTTATCTTCCTCCCATAGGTTAAACTTCGACAAGAAGTACTTGAAACGGGGTATTGAGCTGTTACACTCTCTTGTCGCTTATCAAGAGCAGGCGGAAGCCGCTTTCATGGACGCGAACTTTTACGACAACGGTTTTGAAATAGGCCCCGTGGCGCTCGAAGGATACAGGAACGATTTCGAGCCCACGACCGAACTTATGAAGCAACAGGAGGCGGATTTCTGCCGTGTCAAGGACACCATCTCTCTGTTTTACGCAAAAGTCGCGCATTTGACCGAGATGCTGCGGGGTCTTTCACCGGATTGCATCATGAGCCGAGGGTCGGTAAAGACGCTTATCGACTGCACAAGCCCTTCAAGCTGGGAACCACCCGTCGATATATTAGGCTGTAAAATGATGGCCCTTGTCGCTTTCCGGCTCAAGATCAAATTCTCGGGCGCTGGAAAAGACGATGCCTTTTACGGGAACGAAGAGGAGCTAGAGGAATGGTGGGAGAAGACTCAAAGAGAATGCGATCTCCCTGAAACCACCGCAGAACGTCTAACACACGTTCAACACTTCCTGTCCTGCCTCTTACGTGAGGAAGGCTACACCAAGGACGATGTGCGCAGAATGTGTCACGTCGCTTGTCATAAGATGGTTCGCACGTATTACTCATTGGATCAAGTACCACCGGTGGAGAAAACATGTGAGTGTTGCGTCCAGGTAGCGCCGTGGTACGCGATGAACGATCGTGCCTACTATACGATGGAGTCGTGCAGATGCACGCGCCCGAGAAAAATTTTCAAACCGCTGTGCTATTCCTATTACCCGCAAATCCCGATGTTTTGTGGGGAGAACACCGCTACATTTGTGCGAGAATTTAAGAATCAGCCCACGTGTTCGCATGCCTCACTCGCATATACGCCCACCGCTCCACCTGACCTTGAGTATTCGTCTTCACCGTCGCCTCCTCCCTCTTACGAACCAGCAAATAAGAGGCAGCGGTCAGGCTTAGATGATGGGCATTCCATTCCGTGTTTGACATCAGGCGAAGTCACACAGCACGCGTTTACTCCTCCTCCCGAGCTCTTCAATATGCCTTTCTATAGGAAGTGGCCCCAAAAAACCGTCATGAACAAATAGCAACCCGTTCCACGATGAAGAAAAAATCAAGTGGAGGTTAATCGGTTTCTTCTCTTGGTGGTCCCAACTTCAGCATGTTATATAATCAATACTCCCCATGAAGATCGACATCAACGGTAGAACTTGCGAACTGTGCGAGAGATGTGTCAGCCGCAATCGTGGGTCGTGCTTTCACGTTGCGCACTCTCAGAATGACCATCCTAGTCGAGAGGTTGACGGACCACCAGCGCCCGGAATCTCTCACGACACGGGTCGTCATCAAACACGTTATAGACTATATCTTATGGGGATGGAAAGCAGACATCGTCAAATCTGTGACAACGAGGTGGCACGCGTTTCGTGCGGTCTGGCCGCGGGAGGAAGCCTATAGCGACGTCGCCCTGGAAAAGTACATCGACATCGACACCTGCTCACCTCGTACCTCATACGAACTGATCTCCATCAAGAAACTCTTTCTGGAGTGCACGGGCCTACCCTGGATTCGCCGGGCGATGGATCTCGAGTACGGCCACCCCTGCAAGCTCACTCCGGGATGGGTTTACGACTGGCTCGTACAGAACCGAAACGAATATAATACAAGAGGTTGTTCATCAGAGGATCGCGAGCATCTCGAGAATAGCATGTCGATATCGGCAGCCGAGAGCGCGGTCACGGAGGCCGTGCAGGCGAACCTAGAAGAGGACATCGGAGATATAGATATGCCCCAATTCCTTCGCATTTTTATCAAAATAGGATCGTTTCATAGATTGCTCGACATTAATGACGTACCGTGTGCGATGGCCTTCGTAAGGGGGGGCATGGGTCGGTGCAGGCGTGAGAAATCAATCCCTCAATGATCAATATCAATGATCTCTTGGTACCGACTACACGTCTCGTGTGACAAACTTTCGTTGGAGTGTATGCGCATCCTTGAATAAATATATGCTCAAGATACGGTATACGCCGACCCCTGATCATATGTGATCGGTGCTGTCTGAATTGGCGTGTCTCAATTCTTCCGAGCTCCACCGTGGCTCGACATCTTGGTAAAAAGGTTGAAACGAGTATTTTTCATATCATACCGAGTATAAACGGACCGTATACTGGTTTCTGTTACTTTTGCGGTTGCTTTTCGGGGACGGATACGGATACAAGGTAGTCGAAAGGTACTATGGAAGACGTCATCGTGATCCGGGACATCGAGAACGTCCGGATCCCCAAAGAGGCGAAAGCCTGCGATATAATGGCCGCCCTGTGGCGCGTGCACGTCCGCGACCCGTCCCCTTCGAGGAGGTGCTCAGGGGCATATGCCGCCTGTAGCGACAGGAGCCTAGCGGCCATGGACAAGAATCAGGTCCGACACCTGCTCAACAACGGCTGCCTCAACGTGAGGATGATGCTGTCCACGGGATGGACCACCAAGGCCAATTGCACCGACAACCTGCTCATCGAGACGATGCAGGATTTCGCCTTGAATTGCGTCCTCTGCGGGAGGAGAGGAACCGTGGTCCTCATCACCGGAGACGCGGACTTCGTCAGGCCTGCTCTCTGGTGCGCGTCACAGGGGTGCCGTCTGGAAGTGATGTTCTACGGCCCTGGAGCGGCGGCCTCCATCAAGCGAATGCAGGCGGACTCGAAGACGGATTGGAACACGTTTTTACGACAGGAAGTGGTCCTCCCCCACTGCAATCCACATCAACAGTCGCCGCTGACTTACAACTATCACAACACGGACAACTCCGGATGTGACCACGCGCCGCATGTCCACGTCGCTCACCCGGTGACGCAACATCCGGCCCCTCGACTGAACATTCCGAACAGTCCAGACATCCCTGATCTCATCGACATGGGTTCAGATGCATACGAAGACAACCTCCTTGTAGATATCGCGGACTGTTCACCACCTGCTACAGCTGCAGTAGACCCATTCATCATACCATTTTCGGAAGACACGCGCAAGATCAAACATTACAAGATATCTTCTTTTTTTCGTTCGATTTTCACTACGATAATCTTTTCGACTCTGGCCGGCGGTTTACTGTTTACTCGAGTCATTGTAATAGTGCACATAAAAGATATAAATTGAAGTATACACGTACACGTCGTGTACGTGTTTCACGCGATTGAACAGTTAAAACTGCGCAGAGTGCGTTCGACGTAGCGTTATACATTTCTTCATCCCCAAACGATGTTTTATATCCAACCTCGTGCGTGGTGTCTTGGTCGATCGTGTTTCTACGTAAATTTTTCACAAGGGTTCCGTACTCGGCAGACCCCACACTTGTTTGTACAATTGCCGTACGTCGTCACAAGTCATCACGTGCGTAAAAAACGCTACTTTTACGCTATCTTATCTTCACCACAAAGACATCGAACCTGACACGAGAAGGTCAATAAGTTCGTTCGCTTCATTCGCCTGTTGTAAATCGGCTCGTTCTCTTCCGGTTCCTTCGTGAATTATGCTGATTTTGTCGTCATTGAATCGATTGATATCACCGAGAGGCTTGGACTGCACGGGAATCGGCACGGGTATAGGAATCTGCACGGGAATGTCAATCGCCGCGTGTTCAGCTCTACCGATGGATCGTGTGGAAGGGAAATAAACACGTTTACTGTCACTGAAGAACAAGTCTCGAGCATGAGGATAGAGAGGCTGAGACGGAGGAGGAGGAGGAGGAGGAGGAGGAGGAGGCAAATGCAGGGCGGCAGCGAAAGGGACGTACAGTTCTGAAGGACTGAGTCTGCTTCTGAAGCCGCCTACGCTGACATGAGGGGCGTGTTTGGATAAGAGTTCGACGTTCGCATTGAACCACATCGGACGTTCAATGACCTCGCGTACGACTTCTTGAAACGTGAGGACGTCGTTCCTGTATACGGGCAACGTGACTTCTGAACGTTGCGTCGCGCCTCGAATGCGTCCGACCTCTTTCCGATCGCAATCTCGAATTACCCAGTCTCTGACACGGTTGACGACACCACCTTCACTTGTCTTGTCGACGTGGAGAAACAGGTTCAAGCTGACGAGGGATACAAAAAGACTGTCGAAGGTGTCCTTGGCGAAATGCGTCACACCGGCCTTCGCGAAGTAACAACCTTCTTTGCGTCGGTAGAACACTTTTACGTGGACTTTGGAGGACGTATCACAATCATTCGAAAAACCGAGATAAATGGGCGTGTGCACGTGTTTGGGAGGAAGTTCTCTGCTTTTATTGCACGACAGGGTGAACACAGATTGTACGTCCGTAAAAGATTTGCAAAGGCGTCTCAACAACATGCACTGTCTGTCGTTAAATAGAGTACCAGACCTAGGGTCGTCGCGGCGTCGCATCCTTATTTCCAACTGATGTGAGTAAAAAAAAATTTATTTTTACTCTTTGGGGATTTTGTTCTCACTCAAAAGATAGGAGGAAGGTGAATCAAGATGAACCAGCATTGACATTGGTTCGGTCGTGTTCAACGTGGCCTTGAAACGATACCGTGACTACTACGATGTAACAACAAGTGCAGATGCCGGGGTCAGCGAACTCCTATCGATACCATCTGGCTCTTTTTTTGTGACCTGAATATATTATATACATTATACTATAGTCAACAGGAAAAAACATGCCGCCGTTTAGACCTGCCAAAAAGAGGATCGCGACATCAAACGAAATCGGCGGAAACCCCAAAGAAAAAAAGGAACGGACGTCTATAACATCATCGACGCCTTCCGAAGTTAGGCTCCGTCCATCGTTTGGCCGACGTACGAAAGCAATTATGATTACGTGTAAGGAGAAGGAGAAGGCGAGCCTGCGGAGCAAACAAAAAGGCGGGGGATCGGGCGGCGCTCGCTCATCATCTTTGAACCAAGCGGACGAAAACGACGATGCACGTACACAAGGCGACGTTCCTCTTTCAGACACTTTTACCAACGCAGAGATTCGAGGTTTTTGTCATCTAAACCGCGTGGTGGACAAAGCGAATGCTTCCGCGGCAGACGGAGACTGGATCGATACGGACTCCGTGCAACAGTTTCTAAACGCGCTAGAGCCGGAAGGAAAGCTATCGTCACTCACTCACATGGACGTCGATGCATACCTGGCTTACGTACGCCACAGAGGCGGGCGCATGGAGGTCACTACTCCGTTGACGGAAGTGAAAGGAACACCGAGGCATCCGGTGACCAAGAGCAGGAACTCTGCTCTCGTGGCGATACTGTATGACCTGACGCGCAGGCACTTTTTTTGTGTCTTGGTAGATTTCGGCGCTGGTACGGATGCGAAGAGGCCCAACGTCTACGTGTATGATACTCTCGGAAACGGGGCTTGGAAGGGGGACATGGTGTACCGTTTCATACGAGAGCTCTTTCCCGCTTGGAAAGATGTCGTGAACAAGGTTGCGGTTCACGATCGAACCCATGACGTGCGCCAAATGGACGGATCGACGTGTGGCCCTTGGTCCCTGTGGATCATCATGGTGTTCGTAGCCAACGTGCACGGATGGCGCGACAAGAAGCCGGACCCCATTTTTCAGACGCGGTACGCGCTGACGGCTTATGACGTTTTCGGAAACCGCAGGCCATCGAGGCGCACGTCGCTGCAACGGAGGTTCTGGAAGGCGATTCAAGGAAGGTTATACGCTGATGAAAACGCAGACATTCGGCGTTTGCCTGATTGAGGATACAGATGGGTGCAGACAAAATGGGACACCATCGTACCATCGTCATACACTATGTCTTTGCTTTTTTTTTGTTTGCTGTATATTTTTCATTTTTGATCACATGTTCGTCAAGTACCCTACTTTGCCTTATTTAGCAACAAGACGAACACTTCGATCACCACGTCGCCGTAGACGTCCTGTTACTTGGCATCCATTTGTTCGAACCATTTCTGGACGTGCGTGAACAACGAGTATGACATGTTCTTACGCAAGTCATCTTCTCTTTCTTCAAAGTGGTCCTGAAGTAACCCCTGTCCGTTCTTTACGAGACGCTGTATGATCTTGTGTTTCTGAGCAAAAAGCCACCTCTGGCCGTCGTGGTATTTTAACAAATCGTGTCCCCGGTCGATGGCACGTACATTTCTGTTGCTGGGATCGTAAAAATGGATGTGTTCGAGCAGATCCACAAGACCCTTACTCGTGCAACGGACGTACGAGGAGAGTTGCATCGGAGTGACACAGCTCAAATTTTCACGACCGAATGCATTTATGATGATGTTATTGTTATGTGTCACGTTGTTATTCATTATATTTACGACACTTTTCTGATTTTCGCGTTCAACAAGTTCAGGAGTATTTGTTGGAGACGCGATCGTCGTGATCTTTTTGGTGTCTTGTGCTCTTTGTCCACACAAGGACCTGTGTCTGGACAGAGAGCACGCGTGTTTGAACCTCTCGGAGCAGTGACAACACGAAAAGGGGTAAGTACCGCGCGGATTTTGTTTTTCGAGTAATTCTACTGGACTTACGTCTCGCAAATTTGCTTGACACGCGTTCTTCCTTTTCAAGTGCGCGACCAGGTTTCCTTTCGACGAAGCCTGATGCCCACAACGTTCGCACGTGTACAACGACATGAATCTCCGCTCTTTTATAGGGTTGGCAGATTCCGTATATTTAACAATCCGCCGATTGCACTTTAGCCTTATACCCTGATCGTGGAAATATACGGTTTCAAACCGTATATATACGGAATCGGCCAACCCTACACATCCATAACCATTCACGGCGAGTCGTAAACCATCTTCAATATTATGAAGTGATCGTCTCATAATTCGACAAAGGCGTCAGGGACGAACGCTTTTATTTCGCGCGGCACGTTCGCATAACCTCGTTGGTTCGCCAGGAGAAGTACTCCGCCGGAATGAGGAACCTCGGTCGCGTGGGAGAAGTGCGTGTGCCCGTGAATCCAGGCGGCGACGGGCGGCCTCAACATCTCTTCCAGATCCGTCGAAAACGCACAGTTAAGCGCGCTTCCGGCGTGGCCGGGGTGGCTCGTGCCGGTGATGCGCGGCGCGTGGTGAGTGACCACCAGACAGCGCACGCCGGAGCGCTCCGCTTCGACGAGCCTGTCCCGCAGCCATTTCGAATCGACACGGTGCAAGTGATTATAAACCGTCGTCCCGCCGCTCTTCAAGTCCGAAATGCGTCTAAAATCTTGGATGAAACACGTGACGTCAGATCGGTCTTTGTCATTGACGTCGCTCCACAACGTGCATCCTAATACACGCACGACGTTTTCTCCGTTATCGTCGACTAAATCGACAGCGTCCCGATCGAGGAGCGTGACATTTTTCGCCTTCGCACGATCCGCGATAGCTCGTACGAGAGAGACTGTCTCTTGCACGCCCTTTCCATACATTTCGTGATTTCCCAAGATGACGAACACTCTCGCGTAAGACTCGGAACAAGACGTGAGGAAAGCGGTATATTCGGGTTCTGCGGGGTCGCCGATGTCGCCGGCCAGTATCAAATAAGGCGCGACAACCTGCTCAGGAACGATGCGAAACCCGGGGAACATTTCGAGATGCAGGTCTGACATGTACTGGAACTTCATGTTGATCTGCTTGTATTCAATTTTATTATGCTGCACGTTTGACGACTTGTCTTTATGCGCACCACTTGGGAATCAGACATCGTCTCTAACGATAAAAAATTTGACGCCATTTCCACAGACAGGGAGATGCTAACCGTAGCAGCAAACATGAATAACAGAATTCGGGTAGTCGACGGCCTTGGCAACGAATGTGTCCCATCACCCGCACTCGCGGACGAGATCGAGAACACATGCTCCGGAGCAAAGGACGATATGGGCTACGACATTATGCTTCCAAAAACAGAGGCCATCGGCGAGACTGTTTTACTCGAGTTCCCGGAGGCTCGAAGGGCCCGCGCTCAAATGCGTCTATTCCACACCCTCACCATGATCACGGGGGGATATACAGAAAAGGGCGACAATAACATCGGACCACTCGTTCAACAGATGATGCAGCACCTAAGCGAGGTGAAGGCCTTTCCAGGATTTACAGTAGATCACATCATATTCGCCATCGCTGTCGGGAATGTAAGCACCCACCCCCTCGGGGGCGTTTTGCTAAACGGCATGCTTCCCTTTTCGTTCGAAGTCCTTCAAGCGTATGTCCAGGTGTTAGGAGAACACGACGGCGCCGTGATCATTCGCACGCTGTTCAAGATCCTGACAGAGTCGTACACGAGCGCCAAAGAAGTCATGTGCACGCGTTTGATAGAAGGATACGAGGAACTCCCACGTATAGTGTCCGGATTCGTCAAGGTATTTCCTAACGACCAAGACCTCAAAACGCTGTTCGCGGTGTCAGATAAAACCGGGGAACTCCTTGCGCAGTACGCCTTTCACGCGCTCAATGATTCACGCACTGTTACCCCGACTGACTTGACTTCACGCAAGCGCAAGTTGGACGAGGTATCTCGCATGAGCGCTGCTGTCACCGCTTTCGCTTCCGCGGAAGAGAAAGATCTGGAGTACCTCGAGCAACAAAAAAAAAGCGGAGGAAAAGGAGGTAGAGGTAGATCGAGGAACGATGCGCAACCTACGCAGTCGCCGGGTATAATTACACAAGAATTCGCATCATTATCAGAATTCAGTGTAATTCTGCGTAATGGGCGTCAAACACTCGGAAAAGTCGGACACGCGACATAGTGAATAAAAACCTTCACTTTTTTTGTCGCATGTTCATTGTTCCTGGTGGTCTCGGACTCAACTCGTCATTGGTCACTTTCTCACGGACAAGACCAACAAAGTCAACGCGTCCGTCGTCCCCTGGGACGAGCTCCACACCGTCTACTGCGACCTGGAAGGGTTCCAACCGCGACGTGATACCTCGGACATGAAGTTAAAACGTACGAGTGTGATCGTAAATAACTGGTTCATTCATTCATTTAATAGACATCGTTGACCTGAATCCGCTTTCCGCTCTGACCGGCCTGGAGAGCTTTAGCTTCTCCAATTCAGATGTGACCGACCTAGGGCCGCTGTCCATCCTTAGGGGGCTGTCTCGCTTGCAAGTTTCGGGTACTCCTGTGGCCGACCTGGGACCACTCGCCTATTTGACCGGTCTCCGGCATCTGGAACTTAGTTACTTGAAAGAAGTCCACGACCTGGGGCCACTGTCCGCCCTGACCGGTTTGCGACACCTGGAATGCGATGGATTCTCTACAGCGACCCGTCGCAACCTGGGGCCGCTATCCGTCTTGACCAGGTTGAGACGAATATAGACGACGTATGATCCCATTCCTTTACATTCCTTTCACAGATGGTGACGAGGTGCACTTGTTTTTCTTATGATCAAAAAGAAAAATGAGAATAAAATCTTGCTTGAAAAAAAATTGATGTTTTCAGATCAATTATTTGCCTTTCATACCAACATCGTCGCTATGAATGAACAAATGTACGATTCCGTTGTTGTTCCGGGAAAGTGGGCGCAGACTCTTCGAAACCTATCGGCCAGCCTGCTGTGTGAATGCAAAGCAGACCAGGTAGGCGATACGGTGAACGACCCTGAAGCCGCCGCTATTCTCGCGTCCGTGAGGCTGCAGTTGCAGGCGGCCCATGAAGAAGTTCGCGAATTGGAGTGCGATTTAGACTTGCCCTACATGACCCGTGACACCCTCGAGAACATGTCCGCCGAAGGTCGAGACGAGAGGAGCAGGGAAAAGGCGACGCGGGCGATTTCCATTCGATCGTTCGTGCGTGAATGGCAGGGCCAAGTCCTGCACTTCGATAACGATGCATTTGATACCGACTCGTGGGTCAAAGACAAAGAGATCGAACTGGGGGCGACACCCGCCGATTCGCCACACATCCAAGACATTAGAGACATGCAAGATACGCAAGACATCCGCATAAAAGCGGCCCGGATGAGAAAAGAGGCCGAACAGCCCTTAAAAAATGCCTTTCGTCGGTTTCGTTCAGCTTACTCAGATGCGGTTTTGTGCGTCTTACGATCCTCTTTCAGAGCGGCGGAGGACTCGTTGATGGCCTCCGTCGAGATGGGGCAACCGGACCGGCGTGTGGCCAGGAGGACGGTGCAGAGATGGGCGCGTCAAAACCTGTCTAGGATCACCCATCGACAGAAGGAGTCACGATTGACGACGTCCATGTTCAAAGCGGCGACTTACTTCTTGTCGACAGATAACGACGATGTAGATGCGAGAAACACGGAGGCTTGTCGTCGCTTTGTTGTATACCTTATCGAGACCGTCACCCTGATCCCGAATCGATCTTATATAGGACGTGCACGTCAGGAGAGAGAGTACGCCGAGTGTTTCGATCTGACCACACAGTTCGTGTCCTTCATGCGCGCTCCCGGCTTCTCTTCATCTGTCCTCGTGTCAGTGGACGACGCGGATAAGATGAAAAATCTGTGGGCCTCCTACATCCAGCGCTGCGAAGGATCGAGTCCCCCGTTTGTGACGACTATAATTGCCAGCTTGATATACCGGTGCGCATTCGGAAAAACCAGAAGCGACGTGGAAGACCCGCTCGAAAACATGATTTTACATGAAAAGTCGGACGTGGGCGACGTCACCCAACAAATGCGCGTCCCGTTTCCTTCCAAGATCCCCAACTATATGCTCACCGCCATAGAGCACGCGCGAGACAGGGTCGTCGATCTTCGCAAAGGACTTGCGCTGGAGAAGGTCGCCCCCCATACCGACGTACTGCTGTCGAGTGAGGACATGGCGCGCACATACGATTCTGAGATGACGAGGTACATCGACGTTTGGGCGGACGTAGTGTTGACGATCGAAACGAAAGGAAAAAAGAGGCGCGCGACATGAACTGAATTTTACAGTACCATGTTTTTTCTGTGTCATACCTAACGTCATCTCGATCTTCAAAGCTGCGCTACAATCGTCTTCGATTTCGCCTACTACACTTTACGAGTCTAATTATCGTGTTTGTAATCCGAGGATACAATCACAAACGACACGCCTTTATCGCGAATGATCACGAAAGTCGCAAGAATTTATGAAAAATCCGGAAGCAACACGGAGAAGGGGGCTATGTTGAACATTACATTACTCTGCAAGATTGAAGTTATACAAGGCGAAAACTAGTAACATAAAGGACGATTAGATGCGGGTAATAAAACAATACGCTAATAGAATTGTGAGAGGATGCCGACGACCAAGAAGAAGACGCCTGTTCGCGCCAAGGCGTTGAAGATAAGACAGACGGCCATCTTCAAAGACATCCCTCGCCAGACGAGAACTACGCGAAGATCGGCCGCAAGGACGAGTGCGCCAGCCCCAGAGGCGGAATGCAAGAATGCGGCGCTAATGTCAGAGCTCGTGGACGCTCCTCGATTCAGGGTCGTGTACGTAAAGAAGGATAAATCGATAAGATCAGCGTCAGGGAAGATATTACCCGAACATCGCGTCCAGACCGCACGTCCTGACTTCGTGTGTTACTTCGACTTCGGGATAATGGCGGTGCGCTCTTTTCGGGTCGACAGCGTCCGGAGTTACGAAGTGATTGACGATTGATTATGACTGACGATCCCAAGATATATACGTTTGAAGGTTACTTACTTTTCGTTGATGTTTACAATTGATCGTAATCGTTTAATGCGTCGGATAAACGTAACAATATTAATCAAACACATCGAGCATCATCGAGCACCATCGTCGTCTGATCTTTTACCTTCGAGCGATAATTCTATGATATTCGGGCGTTTTTGACGGCGTATGCACGCCACGTCGATCGCGCCAAACAAACAGTCGACCGCGACCATAGTCGTGAAGATGGCCCCCGCGGACATGCGCTCCTTACGGCCGCTCTCACGGCGACACATGTAAACGAGGCCTATAATTTCCCCGATCAAAAGCAGATGGGTCGAACAAGCGATCGCGATCAGTCCGTACTTCATTCTTTTGATGTGCTTATAAATCTGAACGGACTTCTCTCGTATACTGAATAATCGCGCATTCCACGACAGTACCTCAGGAACTACGTTGTGCAGAAAGCGTGGAAAAACACACAGTTGTTTGAGCGTGTGATCGTCGCGCGTCACTTCTCTCGAGTTAAAAACGACGGCATCGAGATTCGACGGTGAGGTGGATACCGCGACGATGGGCACTATTACGTAACGCATACACGCGACCATTACATAGTCGGTAAATAAAAATTGCCGCCTTCGAAAATATGCGGCGTATAAGGCAAATGTCGCCGTCGGGATGATTCCTCTGCCTACGATGCACTTGAACAGGCGCTCCGCCCCGCACATGCGTTTCCACCACGGAGGACGACACTTACGTTTTTGAACATATTTCGGGATGTTTGAGATAATCGCGGTTTGCATCGTGTCAAATTCAGGTCCATGGCACGCCGCCCACGGAAGGCTGAAGCGCAATGTGTGCGTGTCCGAAGCGAAGGAATCTTCGAGTGCATCGATGCAATTTACCATGTCCCGAAACGTCGAGACGCGATGCGTCATGTCGAACGTCAAGGATTGGAGAAGTGGTATTTCTGTCCCACTAGTCGCCGCACTCTTCTCTATCGCTTCGACCGGTGCAGCAGTAGTCAGTGCCGTCAACAAGAGGTACGTTAGCGGGGGCACCCAGTGGACGACAATGTGTCTGGAGGATATTTCTCGTCGTCGCAACGCTGCCGTGATCGTCGTGCATGCTTCTTCTTTGGAGGACCGTGTCGATAGGAATACGCGCTCGACGCGAATGGCGTCACGCAGGGAGGGCAAGCTCACGGCGGTGGCGCGACTGACGCATCGAAGCGCGACCATATCGTCATGAGAAGTAATACGAGAGACGATTTCTTGATCTATTACGTCAGGCGGTAGACGGTCGAGGCAGTCGAGGCGGTCGAGGCGGTCGAGGCGGTCCATGGTATCGTGTCCCCTAATACTGAGTTGTTGACAGTTGATTATAATTCTAACCAAGAACGTGTACTACCATCGATTTATTCGAAATGGATGTGATTTGAAATCAAATATAAGTAAACAGATGAACATGCACACGGATGCCGACTTGACATCTCGTGAAAAACTTGACGAGCGCAGGCGGCCCCCCGTTAATAACTTGGGGTTGGCCAATTCCTTATACGCTGATCACGTATATACACGGTTATAAATATTTATAAAGGGTCGTATTCAAGTCTTACGCCAATCATGTCGCGAGCCTCGCCAAGGGCTCTTCAATTATGAGCCCGACGTTTTCGAGCACCTCCCTCGATCGAGGCGTCGCAATATCCTTCCACAAAGAGGACGACGAAACTATGACGGTGCTCCGCATTCTCTTGGAGACAGGGGGATCGCCGTTCCTGTCCCCAGTTGAATCAGAGCGAAATCATACTGGTACCGGAGTGGACTTGCGATGACGTCTCAATATGACATATATCGGTCTGCGAGCGCACGGTACGCACGCGCATGCTACCTCGAACAGTAAGTTGCGCTCGTATGGTAAGGATAGGAACGGAACAAACGGGAATGGTCACTTTTTCATGGCGGCGTTCAAAGCGTTGCGCACGTCCGCACAGCAGTCGCGGAGGGCAAAATAAGTTCGACTCTGGCCGCCCGTGCTCATGACCTTGACGTCGACCGCTGACGTTCTACACTCTCGAATGAGCACGCCTAGTTCTATACGACTGATCTCGAAGCGATAATAGTCCCCCAACACCCCCTGGAGGTGTCGTTTTGTTTGTCGTGCATCCTCTTCTGAATCGTACACGATGATGCACCTGCGACGCTCTTCTCCTTCTTTCCCTTCTAAAACCGAAGCTCCGCCTGCGCTGAAGTAAGTCGCACGTCGTTTCAAACCTTCCCTTTCTCGAATGACCCACCATTCATGTTCGACCCTGTCATCGTGCCGCATCCAAGATGACACGATATTATTACACCCTTCAGCTGCTCCCCGTCTTTTATTTATCGGCTGAGGTCGACGGTAGCCGTCATCGTCCCACTTCTTGACCGCCGCGGTTGACACAGTATGACGTCGACCGGAAGACAGTGAGCGAAATAACATATTTAATTATTTATTGCTGCGAAATGTTGTTTGTGCGGAAAGTCGAGTTTCGCAATCATATTGTCGTAATTTTTATATAATATAAAGACATTACTACGAAACAATCTGATTTATCGATTTCCTATCATCGTATAATATATTTGCTCGATATGCCATTCGTGCGGGTGTTGAACTTGAACGAGTCAGCCACCGATGAAGATGTAAAAAAAACTGTTTTATCCCATCGGGCCCGTGAAAAACGTGATTCTGGCCTTGGACACCCGCAACAAAGATATTAATAACAGTGGTTTCGCGTTCGTCGATATGGTGTGCCCGGTAGACGCGGATCGCGCCATAAAAGAACTCGATGGCACGATATTCCGCGAATTGATCCTGAAACTAGACCGTTTATAGAGAGTAACAGGTCTATTTATCGTTTGATTGTAGGGTTGGCCGAAACCGTATCTTTCAACCTCGTGCGAAGTTTTCCCATGATACGAGAATATACAGTATAACGCGCCTGAATCAAACACCGTCTCTTTACATCGTCATTCATTGTACCGTAAACGCCGACCAACCGTGTAGACTCTGATAGGCGGTTAGTTCTCCTTCGATGAGGAGGATAGACGATGAATCGTCTGTAACAATATTATCCGGCATGTGTGATTTACGTCGTTGTCCCTCGAGTCGGTCGATATCTGTTCGTTCGTCAGACAGCAACTCGACGATGGCGTCCATCCTTTCCTGTTCATTCGTATACTGGTCGTAAATTAACTTCACCAAAGACTGTGCGACGACTTCTTTTCTGTCCTCTTCGTCATTCAAGACGTATTTGTTCCTTTTTTGGTCGTCGATGCGTGTCGAAATCGCGATGTATTCATTGAAGAGTGCGTCAAACTCGTTCTTCAAATTATGTACATTTAAATCTCGCACCGATAGCGACATCACCCCAGACGCCTGAGAAGTTTGAGCGTGTCGAGCGAGCCGCGCGACCTGTCGAAAATACGCATCCTCTTGTAGAGTGTGCATCTTTATGTCGCGTATATCCTGTTTTGTGGGCAATCGTTTTAAAACTGTAAAAAAGGAGCCTTTTCCGTATTCGTCTTCAACCTCGGACAGTAATCTTCGCTGCAGCAGACTACCTCGCATTCCTTTCTTTCTTGAGCGCGGCGACTCGTTCGCGCGCGTCTCTTATAATATGGTCAACCGAGAGGCGAGTTACCGTCTGACTTGACGGCTGCATATGCATCGATACTTCTCGTGATTCTCTTGTAATCGATTGCGCTGCTCTCGCGGCGGCGTCTTCTTGGGCCTGAAGGGCAGCAGCGATTTTAGCATCCTCTTCGCCTTGTATCATCTGGTGGTTGAACGTTTCCAGTCGTCGTTCCTGCTGTTCGCGGGCCAGATATCTAGAAGAGGTTTCCGGCCCTCCTGATTGCTTCAGCGAGGGCCGGACGACGATGTTGATGCCTCTGTCGCGCATATTTTTACATATGGTATCTCGTACGGTTTTTACGTCACGCAACGGTATGCACATACCATCGGAATACGATAACAATCGGGGTTTTATTTCCTCCGGTCCCGTGATAAGTACACCGGGGACCACCTTCCACGTGCTCACATCGTCGATTAATTTGTACGACACCTTGAGGATGCCTTCGAGTGCGTCGTTCATGGAGTTCAACGTTGTGTACCTGTGAAATCCGTCCGTGTTTAGTCGGAGGGAGTATTCACATTCTCGATCACGCACGGTCGTCACCACGGTCGTTTTGATGAACATCACTCTAACTCCGCATTCATCATCAGAATCAGAATAAACGTTAATCTTTTTGCAGATATGATCGGCCTTAGTTATATTACGATAATTCGACATTATGTGAAACCTTTCCGAACGTCCTTCGCAAAACCCTTAAATTTTTTGTTCAATTTGACTTTTCATTACATGAACAGGTACAAAAGAATGGCCTCACCACCAGATGAGGTGGCGCATGTCCACTCGTACCCACAGAGCCTCCGGGTTGCGCTCGACGCTGCTTCCTTTTTGCATCACCCACAAAACGCCTTCATCGTCTAACTTGACTTCAAATTCGAGTTTCGGATCTTCGACGCTGTCAAACCCGGGAAAACGTTCACCGCACCAACCGGAGACCTCTCCGCATACGAGGAGGTACCTCTCTCGACCCACGAAATCTAACTCAATATCAATACGACGTACACTCGGTAAAATTGATTTTGAAACCACTTGATTCAGTGTTGGATTCATTCGGAGAGTGGGCTCTTTCAAAGAGCTGAACTTTTTCCAGTACCTTTATCCAGGGTTTCGTC
>Ga0307940_1000892_pt1 | contig 18132 bp, 11 predicted proteins | sample OrgLakmetagen124_FD_201835 | JGI IMG/M metagenome (GOLD analysis project Ga0307940, IMG submission 201835) | Saline water microbial communities from Organic Lake, Antarctica - #124 | ecosystem: Environmental > Aquatic > Non-marine Saline and Alkaline > Saline | place: Antarctica: Organic Lake... | reverse complement strand
CCCGTGGAAGTGGAGACAGTTGACCCGATGTTGCGTGTCCAATCCAAGTCATCTGAAGTTGACTGAATCCAGTCTCCCGTGCCTGATTCAAAACTCTCACTGTAGGGAGTTGCGGCATAAGCTGGGGGGACATTGATAGCGAAGTCACTTATGCTTTCATCTGACTTCGTAGGATCATCAATACTTGTGATCTTTACTCTGTAATCGGAACCAACAGCTTGACCGCTGGGCACTGTCCAAAGAAAAGAACCATTATTCGGTATGCCAGAAGCGATGGTAGAGTTCAGCATTCCTCCCTTGAAAAGCTCAATTTTCACATTACCTCCCATACCGGAAAGCCATGTGATTTCACTATCAAACCCACGAAATGCAGAACCCCCACCATTGGGCGCGGTTAATGCGATCTGTTCAGTCGGGACAATAGTTCCGGTAACCGTGTATTGCCCTAACGATGCATAGCTCGTGTAGCCTGTGGGCGTGCTACTTGTTGGATTGCCGACGCCCGTTGGCTTAACGTGAAGATAGTAAGTTCCGGCAGGCGCGGAGTATGATATAGATGCGTTTACTCCAGATACGGGATTATCAGAGGCTACCAGTGCTCCCGTGTCGTCGCGCAGCTCTAAATTGATATCGAGGTTGCCGCCTTTGGTGCCGGTATCGCACTGATAGCTGTTTGCGTTGAGAGTAATCATGCCAGCTCCAGTGGTTAATTCGAAGACGTCAGGATCATCTGTATTTTCAATGATACCAGCTTGTGAGATTGAGCCATCGGTTTCAGGAAGCACGATCGTAGCGCCTGCTATATCGTTGCCATGATCATCCACTCGATATGGCACGCGCGCACTGATGATTGAGAGGTCGTCCTCAGTTCGATTGGAATCGTAATATTCACCTTTGCTCCACTGAGTGACATTTTCACCATAACTGCTACCCATGATCGGAGCCCACGAGATTGCTCCGCTACCATGGCCTCCATAATATTCAACGCTAGATGTTCCATCGTGGCCCAACCCCATATTGTGGCCCATTTCGTGAGAGGCGGCTTCAGCTATATTGGGCACCGACATGTCTGTGACCCATGCAGGCTGGTGTTGAGAGAAATAGCTGTTGTTTCCATATACACCAACGTAGGCGACACCGCCGGAATTGTAGTGAGGACAGCGGGCGCCGGTTTTATCGGTTGTGGGAGTAATCAGAAGCCAGCCTACTTGGTTTTTGTCGCCAGTATAGTTGTCTGGATCGTAAGTGACATCAGTGGTGACGTTGACATCGAATGGCGCATAGTCCTCTGCAACACGTTCCCAAATCCTCCGGATGTTTGCCTGCTCAGAATCACTGAAGGTCGATGTATCGCCATCGGAACTCCATGCCGCGCAATCCCAAGTATCCCAAGTGGTGGTTCCATCGGTTTCCGACCATTTTTTACCAGTTACGTATGCACCGTTGAAATCGAGGTAGATATGCTTCGATGCACCGGGTTTTGAGTTATACACTGGTGGAGAGCTGACTGGCACGGAAGCTCCGGCAGTCCTTGGGGGAGTGGGTTCGCTGGGTTCTTCTATGGATTCAGTTGATTCGACCGAGGCAGCGGAGTGGTGAGAATGATGCGTGCAGCCTTGGTGATCGCCTTGTTCATCGATACAGGTGTAGAAAATGCCACCGGTTTTGTCAGCTCTGAGGCTATCTGCCGCATCGAGGCCGCTGAAGGAAAACGATTGGAGCCATTCGATGGCCTTGGCTTGATTTTCAGGTGTCAGAGCCAAAAGGTTTCCCTTCAGATTACCGTCAGGCAGATCCTCGATGTTGCCCGGCGCTCCTATACCGAATACGCGCGAAACCCTTGGATCAGTAATTATTGGCTGTGCTGGATCATTTCGGAAAGGGATGGTTATTTTTTCGATCTCTGGGGCTGGATCAGCTTTTGCATTACCTGAGGTAACTGAAGTTTCAGAAATACCATTATCTTGATTAGCTTCTGAAGATCCGGTTTCTTGAACAAACTCGCTTTCATCGGTATAAACCACATCTCGTTGCGCGACCTTGGTATCTGAAAGACTTTTGGAAATCGTTTGTCCCGAACGGCTCAAAGATTCCGATGATCCACCCCCAGTTCTTGTGAACAGCCATGTGCCAAAAACAGCTAAAGTGATAATCGTTATCACGATGTAACGGAGGTTTCGGCTTAAATAATTCATAATGGGTTCTGTCTGACTTAGGTTGTATTAGGGATTTACGTGAGCTCTCACTATCGTCTTTATCTTTAAAGACGGCGTTGAGGAGTCTGGGGCAAAATGCTCTTAAGAAACGGCATTGCGGCTCACAAAGGGCACTGCGATGCACAAAGGAAAATTGGGTTTGGGGTTTTGTTCAGCTCCAGAGCTAAACGCTGGTATTAAAGCGCGCCACCATTTGTTGTCAAATTATTAGACGTTATAAACGGGCGATAAACCAAACCGATAATGTGAGCTCTCAGATGAGAGTAGCGATTGTGTGGAGCGTTCCAAAAATACTTCTGAAGGGGAAAATACAAAGCTAACTCACTTTGGGAAGATATAGCGTTTCTCGACAAATTTTAAATATTTTCTACCGCAAAGTGAGTTAGTTCTGGGGAAAATTAGTGAAAATTCGCGTTTACTATTGCAAATCAGTCTCAATTAGGCCAATTTACTTTTGATGACAGCCACCAAGCCAGTCCTGCGCAAATTCACCTTGAATGAGGTGGATCTGAACTGTGACGTGCGCATCAGCAGCATCTCCGGACCTGCCTGCGATCGTCTCCGCGCGCTAGGTTTCTGCGAAGAAATGCAGCTCAGGAAGCTCTCGAACGGCCGCAATCTCATCTGCACTTTGTGCGGGGCGAAAATGGCAATCAGCCGTGATCTCGCTGAGCAAGTCTTTGTTGACCCCATCCGTTAATAAACGCCGCTTCTTGCTGTTGTGTCTGATCGCTCTTCAATCATCGCTCTGGTGGGGAATCCCAACTCGGGCAAGTCGACTTTATTCAACGCCCTGACCGGGAAAAATCAGCAGGTAGGCAACTTTGCCGGAGTGACCGTAGAGGTAAACACTGGTGAGACATTCACACCCCACGGGAATAAGCTTCAAATTCTCGATCTGCCCGGCTGTTACTCACTGAGCAATGCCGAAGCTCCTCTGGATGAAAAGATCACGATGGACGTTCTTCACGGGCGTCTCGAGAAATTTCCCAAGCCTGACCTTGTCGTCTGCGTCGTCGATGCTTCCAATCTTGAGCGCCATTTACAGCTGGCGCTGCAAACGATTGAGCTAGGACTTCCCTGCGTACTAGCGCTGAACATGGTAGACGTCGCGGAAAAATCCGGCCTCCGCCTTGACCCTGCCAAACTTTCCGAAGAACTGGGTATCCCTGTGGTTCCGATGCAGGCGAATGCAGCCAAAGGCATCATCGAGCTCAAACAGGCTCTCCGCCATCCTTTCCCTCTGGCATCCGAGGCCTTTTGGTTGGAAAACGAGGCGAATGGAACTGATGCCAAACGCCGCGACTTTGTTAATAGCGTTTGCGAACTGGCGGCGCGGCGCCCCGATTCCCATCAGCGCACCTTCTCGGACAAACTCGACTCAGTCTTACTCCATCCTGTTCTCGGCTGGTGTGCTTTTGCTGCCATCATGTTCACCGTGTTCTGGGCTATTTTTTCTTTTGCCTCCATCCCGATGGATTTGATTGATGGAGCTCTTGGAGGCTTCGGTGGCTGGGTGGAGGGTCTGATGCCGGAGGGCGATTTCCGCTCTCTCTTGGTTGACGGAGTCATCGCCGGCGTCGGTGGAGTTTTGGTTTTCCTACCACAGATCGTATTGCTGTTTCTGTTTATCGGTTTACTGGAAAGCTCCGGTTACATGTCACGCGCCGCCTTTCTAATGGATCAAGTGATGGCGAAGGCTGGACTCAGCGGAAAGGCTTTTCTGCCTCTCTTCAGTTCTTATGCCTGTGCTATTCCGGGTGTGATGGCCACACGCACCATCGACTCAGCGAAGGAGCGGATGGTAACGATTTTCGTGGCGCCATGGATGAGCTGCTCAGCCAGACTTCCAGTTTACTTTCTCATCATTCCGCTGCTGCTACATGAGCAGGAGGGCACTTGGATGCAGGCGCTGATCTTGTTCGGTATTTACGCTACCGGCACCGTTACTGCGTTTATCGTAGCACGCATCCTTAGAGGAAGGCTTGGACCGGACAAGACCCCCAGCCATTTCATGCTGGAGCTGCCACCTTACCGGAGACCGCAGTGGAGTTATATTTTCCGGCATGTCTTGGATCGCGGCTGGGCCTTCGTGCGCAAGGCGGGAACCTTGATTCTCGGGCTATCGATTCTTCTATGGGCACTTGCAACCTATCCAAAAACCGACTCTGAAGATCCAGGCGAAATTCTATCCCACAGCGCGATGGGGCGTATTGGCGAGGTGATCGAGCCTGTCGTGAAACCGCTCGGATTCGACGGCCGCACCGGCACCGCGATCCTGACAACTTTCGCAGCCCGCGAGTTCCTTGTGTCTTCACTGGGTGTGATTTTCAGCGTCGAGGAGACAGATGATGACGTAGAGACTCGTAGCTTGATTCGTGACAAAATCTCCAACGCAACGTGGCCGGACGGAAGTCCGCTATTCACACCGCTGTCACTCATTTCGCTGCTCGTTTTCTTCATTTACGCACTGCAGTGCCTCCCGACCACTGCGGTTGTCGCTAAAGAGGCCGGTTCTTGGAAATGGGCGCTTGGCCAATTTTTCTTTATGTCCGGTTTCGCTTACGTCGCATCTTTACTCGTTTTCCAAATCGGCAGTCTTCTCGATTTCTAGGAGTTGAAATTCAGGGATTCACAGCTATCTTTTAAAGCAATGGAATGGCAATCTTATCTGGCTCTCAGCGTCGTCTTAATGACGCTAGGTGTTTTTTCCTATCGGCTCATTCAAGCGCGGAAGAAAGCGTCCGGATGTGGTCATGGCTGCGGCTGTGACATGACCAAAAAGCCCTAGTGCCGCGTGTGTGACGGATTCGTCACCCAGCGAGAGATGTATTTTCAGTCGGGTAGTAGTTTTGTCTCACTGGAAGCGAAAGTTGCTTCCTGAGATATTATGAAGATCGATATCGTGACGGATACCTTCGCGCCTGACGTTAATGGTGTGGCAATGACCTTGGGACGGCTGAGTGACGGACTACGCAAACGTGGGCACAGAGTTCATGTGATACGCACTGGTGAGGGTAAATCCGATGAGACAGTGGCTGCTTCGGTTCCCCTGCCGGGTTACAAGGAGGTCAGGGTCGGCTTGCCAGGATCATTCAAGTTACGCAAGCGCTGGCTCAAACGCCGGCCGGATGCGATCTACGTGGCGACTGAGAGCCCGCTCGGACGATCTGCGGTAAAGGCAGCGAGAACCCTGAACATACCGGTCGCTACGGGTTTCCATACGAACTTTCATGAGTATATGGAGCGCTACAGTCTCGGCCGCTTACAGGCGATGGCCATGGGTTATTTAAAACGATTTCATGGCCGTGCTCATTGCACTTTGGCACCTTCCTCCGAGCTAGTGGCGCGCCTTACAAAAGAGGGTTTTAAAAATGTTCACCTCATGGGTAGAGGCGTGGATACCGAATTATTTCATCCCGATAAACGGTGTGGAACGTTGCGCGCCAGCTGGGGCGCTTCGGTAGGTGCGCCGGTTGCGATTGTTGTAGGTCGCGTAGCAGCGGAGAAAAACTTGGAACTAGCGGTTCGCTGTTTTGAGGAAATGCGCAAGACGATACCCGATATGCGCTTTGTCATGGTCGGCGATGGGCCGGTGCGCGCTAAGCTCGAGGCAAAGTATCCTTGGGTTCATTTCGCGGGCGTGAGAATTGGCGAGGACCTGGCATCTCATTATGCGTCTGCGGATCTGTTGCTTTTCCCCAGCGAGACTGAGACCTTTGGGAATGTCGTGTTGGAGGGGATGGCTAGCGGGCTGGCAGTGGTTGCCTACGATTACGCCGCGGCGGCTAAATTTGTGGTCCAAGGGAAGAACGGTTTCACAGCGTTTAAAGGCAATGCTGAGGAATTTATATCGCAGGCGCTGAGAGCACTTGATGCTCGCGAAGGCCACCCGATTAGAAGTGCAGCGCGAGAACTGGCGCTAACCCAAGGCTGGGATGCGGTGGTGGCAGAATTTGAAAAGCGCCTGGAGAATATTTCCGGTAATGCCCCGGTTTCAGTTGGTCGGAAAATCCGCGCTCCACGCATCGGGAAGCGGCAGAGGGCATCATTTCGTACTGTCTTCCTTTCTGATCTGCACCTGGGGACACCAGATAGCAAGGCCGGCGAAGTCGTGGATTTCCTAAAACAAATCCGCTGTGAGAAACTGATTCTCAATGGTGATATTGTCGATGGCTGGGCGCTGAAGCGCGGCTCCAAATGGCTGCCGCGCCACAGTCGCGTGATTCGTAAAATCCTTAAAATGACTGAAAAGGACCAGACAGATGTCGTCTACCTGCGAGGCAATCATGATGACATCCTAGGACGTTTCCTACCGCTTGCTTTCGGTAAAATACGCTTTGCCAAAGAATACATTCACACAGCCGCGGACGGGCTCCGCTACCTGGTAGTTCACGGCGACGGCTTCGACAGTGTTTCAACCAATCATAAGTGGCTAGCTTCGATTGGAGCCGTCGGCTACGACACGCTGCTCAAGGTCAATCGCTATTACAACAAGTGGCGCGCATGGCGTGGAAAAGAATATTTCTCGCTTAGCAAAAGAGTGAAAGCACGTGTGAAGTCGGCCGTCAGCTTCGTCGATAAATACGAACAGCTGCTGCAAGACCTCGCCGTTCATAAAAAATGCGACGGGATTATCTGTGGTCACATTCACACGCCGGAGGACAAACTTGTTGGCGACGTGCGCTACCTGAATTCCGGTGACTGGGTGGAAAGTCTGACTGCGATCGTTGAGCACCACGATGGACGGATGGAGCTAATTAGCTACGAGGATTTCATGGAAGAATGCCATACGAAAAGCCAAGCGCATGAGGCACAGGCGGCCATGCCTTATGCTGAAGCATTGTGACAAATGTGTCACGAGTCCTCCTTTGTGAAATGGCCTGAAATGGAGGAAAACACGACTGCCTTGAAGGAGGAAACACCACAGGGCACAAAACTAGATTGGATAATGTTAGTAGCTGGATTTCCCGCCAAGTCACTTTCCGAGCAAGTTTAGCAAAATTATACGGTTGTTGTATTATTGCCGAGAGGGGCGAATCCGAAAGGGTTCGCCCCTCTTTTTTAGATCCTTTCGTCCAAACGAAGATAACGAGAACAGTCCTCGTAACATCGGCAGCGCTTGAATAAAAAGAAGCTACACGATGAAAACAACACTACTTTCAATTGCAACTTTACTTGCAGCCACACTGGGAGCTATCGCGGAAGAAGCCCCAAAAAAAGAGGACGCAATGGTCACCACTCTTCTGGATGCCACTCAGAACAACGATCTGGAGAAGTTTAAATCCGTATGCGATGAGGCGATGAAGGCTGCGATGACCGAGGATATACTCGCAGAAGTTTCACAGCAGATTTCAGCGCTGATGGAGGAGGGCTATGAGAAAGTTTACATGGGCGCCCTTAACAGAGGAGCGCTTAAAGTGTATTATTGGAAAATCGTCTTCACAGACAAAGAGGTCCCAGATTTGCTAGTGGAGCTTACCATTCAAAATGGTGAAACGGCTGGCTTCTTTATTCGCTGAGTTACGAGCCGGAGGTCTTTTCTAAAATAAAAATTGCCCCTTACAGTGCAATAGTCCCAGCGGCTGCCTTCAGCGCTTTCCCCAAACTTTAGCGGGTTACTCCTCGTTGAGAATTCTCAACAAAGTGAATCAGGTGCTCGACATTTGCATTCGATGCAGCGGTGGTGGCTTTTAGGGAGCTGATGCCGTTGGCGAGATTCTGGTCTTTTTTAAGGAACAATTTTTTATACGCGGATTTTAAATCGCGTATGTCTGCTTCCGAGAAGCCTCGGCGCTGCAGGCCGACCAAGTTCAGACCGCGCGTGGCTCCTGGGTGACCGTCAACAATCATGAAAGGAGGCACGTCCTGAATAACTTTCGCGCAGCCGCCAATGATCGAGTGCTTGCCGATCCGGCAGAACTGATGGACTGCGGCGAGACCGGAAACAATGGCATGGTCTTCCACGGTGACATGGCCGGCGAGGCTACCGTTGTTCGAGAGGATGATGCGATCACCCAGCTGGCAATCATGTGCGATGTGTGAGTAGCAGAGAAAAAGATTATGTGAACCAATGCGGGTGGGCAATTCCTCGTGAGTACCGCGGTGAACCGTGCAGTTTTCGCGGAAGACATTGTGATTCCCGACTTCCAAAGCGGTTGGTTCGCCAATGTATTTGAGGTCTTGAGTCTTGCCGCCAATCACCGCGAAGGAGAAAAACTCGTTGCCCTTTCCGAAGCTGGAAGTGCCTTCCAAAACCACGTGATTGTGAAGCACACAATCGTCACCGAGCGTGACGTTCGGGCCGACGATACAGAAAGGGCCGACTCGGACATTTTTTCCAAGCTCGGCTTTTGGGGAAATGATAGCTGTGGGATGAATCACTGAATGATTCTCAAACAGGCCAGCGGCCTGTGACGAGTCAATTTTCTCACCAATGGAAGGCGACATGACTAAGGCTTCTGAAGCAGAGCATCCGAAGGACCGTTCAAATCTTCCGCTATTTTCTCAGGGGACGGTTGACCCGGAGTAATGAGCGGTGTGGGAACATCTTTGTGGTAATCTCCGAATTGAACTAATCCCAAAGCTGCAAGCGAAGCAGCGGTGCAGGCCAATGCTCCTGAAAAACCGAGCCACCAGAAAAAGCCACGCTTGGCCTCAGACAGCACTGTTTTCTCACTTTCCGGAACTGGCCTCAGAGGATTGGCCTGCTTCAGAAATGCTGCTGAAGTCTTGGACTCTGGCAACGGCTCTACATATTCGGGACCACGGAACGATGACACTGCGGGTAAATTCCAGCCTGCGAAATCATCCTCCGTGGAAGAGAGAACTAGCTCCTCTGCTCCTCCAGTAGATCGCTGATAGGCTCCGTTCGAAACCATGGAACGCACGACTCCCTCGTCGACGAAACCTTCTAATCGCAGGCTTCGCTCCTGTGGATGATCCAGGCTCCCGGAACTTTGGGTAAGGGCAACTTTTTCCATGATAGACGAAACGGATCAATACCGCTAAAGCAGGAAACGTAAGTATTTCGAGATAGTCAAGTATTCTTAAATAATTATCCCGCTGCTCATTACGGAAATGTTGCATTCCTCGGGTAATTCATTCATTTGTATTTCTGGATGGAAGACGATCAGGAAAATATAGATACCTTGGATATCCGCTGCCCAGAATGCCGGCAACGCTTCAGCGTCACGCCGGACTTCATGGAACGTTTGGTCGAGTGCGGGGGCTGTGATCAGCAGTTTCGTATCGATGAGGATGTCATCGTGCGTAGCAAAAAATTCTATCCAGGTGAGCGACGAGGCCAAGGTCTGCAGAGCTTTCAGCGTGCACCTCTTTCCGGGAATAACATGGCGGGTGGCATGAAACCCACGCGCTATACGAATTCCAACAACCCTGAGCAACTAGAGCCAACTTCGCCGCAGCACACGATCGCTGGCATCTTTGGAGTCGTGATCATGGCTTTCACCGCGTTGATTCTTCTGTTTTCGGGGAATCCCGGATCAAGCTTTGCGAGCATGACTTTCGAAAACAAATTGGTGCTCAGCAGTTTCGTCTCTCTACTGGGTTTCATACTCCTAGTGTATGCCAATCCTCGTGCTCGATGGAAAGCCGGACTGGTAGGGCTGGTTCTGGCAGCCGGGGTTGTTTGTATTCCGTTCTTCGGCGATGAGGCTGTTTTCGTTCCAGATCGGGATCTTATGGCCATCTCAGATACGGCCAGAACCAATTCAGAGCAGAAGACTGAGCCGCAAGACCCGACGCAAATCCTCCGCGAGCGTTACAACACCAAATCTCTTGAGGAAGAGAAGCAACGTCTTGTCGAAGCCGGTAGCAATAAAAAGGTCTTCGGGATCTATCTGACCGAAGTGATGGGGCGCAATAAATACATGGTAAGAGATTATCTTATCCGGGAAACAGGTGCGAACTACTCATCTTATCTCTATCCACGCGGAGATGAGACCTACCTGATGGTTCTTACAGGAGTTGAAATATTACAAGAAGAGCTCGTCAAGATCGCCAATAGGCTGGGCGAGGTAGAAGCGGTGCATCCCGAGATTTCGGTCATTGTGGTTCGGGTCGATAACAACCAGTTCATCTCCGGATCTGTAGACAAGCTCAATGATTCCTCAGATATCGCATTCTACGAACTCAACCGACAAGAACTCAAAAGCATCGATCTAGACCGAGTCGAAAGTGCGGTGATACGGCTAGCTGATGCTGAGCCGAAAGTCTTCCGTAACGATATTACCAAGCTTTTAATCGAGCTACTTAACAAACCGGGAGTGACTTTCCACGGCTCCTTGTCCCGCGCCTTGCTTAAATGGGCAGAGGATCCAATACCCGCAGCTGCAGCAGGACTGATTACACTTCAGCAATACGCCTCCAGCTCTAGTCCGGTTTCAGAAGACTTAGTCGCTCTCGTGACGAAAGCCAAAAGGCCGGAAGCCATTCCGACCATTGTCGAGCTTTGGGTGGAGCGCCCCGTCATCTGGGACAGTTATCTCGGTAAATTCGGTGCTTCGACTGAGCCTTTCCTCCTCGAAAAACTCTCATCAGACCAAGCGCCACTACGCCGCTCTGCAGTGAAAATCCTAGGCGAGGTCGGCACCGCCGCGAGCATCCCCGCTCTGAGAGAGATCCTTGTCGGGGCCGAGCCTGAGACGCGCGTTCTTGTCGAACGCGCGATCCAACAAATCGAAAAACGCTGATTCCGATACCCTTTTTCGGGCGAAGACTGGCTAGAATTTAGATTCTCACTTGCACCCCGGCAGACAAAACGCTTCCCTCCCTGAAGCTCCACCCAATCACAAACACCAATTTCAATATGACAGAATACGCACGCGGCCTAGAAGGGGTCATCGCCAACGAATCCTCGCTTAGTAGCGTTGTTGGGAAAATCGGAGAATTGAGTTACGTCGGCTATCACATTGATGACCTTGTCGAGAATTGCTGCTACGAAGAGATCATTTTCCTACTGCACAACGGACGCCTGCCGAATCGCGAGGAACTCACCGCATTGGAAAAAACCCTGCGCTCGGATCGTGGCTTACCAGAGCAAGTCATCGACTTCCTCAAAAACGCACCCAAAGACGCCTCACCGATGGACATTCTCCGGACGGCTGTCTCAATGCTCGGGCTTTACGACAAACGCGTAAAAATCGGCGAGCCGGACCTCGAAGCCAATGCTGCCATCGCACTGACTCTGTGCGCGAAAACCTCAACCATCGTCGCTGCTTATCACCGTTTCCGCAACGGATTGGAACTCCCGGAAATCCGTGAGGATCTGACTGAAGCACAGCATTTCCTTTACCTTATCAATGGAGAAGTTCCGGGCGATGCAGCAGCGCGTATTCTCGATGTTGCACTCATACTCCATGCGGATCACGGCATGAACGCCTCCACCTTCTCGGCACGCGTGACTGTTGCGACTCTCTCCGACATGTATTCTGCCATTACCTCAGCGATCGGAACACTCAAAGGACCTCTTCACGGCGGCGCGAACGAGGGCGTCATTCATATGCTTCAAGAAATCGGCAGTCTCGATAAAGTGGATGAATTCGTCGAAGGCAAGCTGGAGCGTAAGGAAAAAATCATGGGTATCGGGCACCGCGTTTATAAGGTTCTAGACCCGCGTGCTCCACACCTCCGCAGGCTCGCCATACAGCTTACCGAAGAGCTCGGTGAGGCCAAATGGATCAAGATGTCGGAGCGTATTGCTGAGATCATGCGCGAGCGCAAAAAGCTTGAGGCGAATGTCGATTTCTACTCGGCGACCGTTTATTACTCGCTAGGAATCCCGACTGATTTATTCACACCGATCTTCGCGATTTCAAGGACTTCTGGCTGGACCGCACACGTGCTTGAGCAGCTCCGCGATAACCGCCTCTATCGCCCGCTTACTCTCTACACCGGACCGAAGACACTCAGCCCGGTGCCACCGGTTGAGTCACGCTAATACCGAAGACTGTGAAGCTACCTCTCGGCGCGCTGCTCGCATTTTGCTTGGCTTCCTGTTCTAGCGGGATCGACGATGCAACATTGGGAGCTACCAAAACTCTGAGTGGAGAAGCGGGAGAGGCCTTAGCAAACTCCGGAGAGGTTGTAGAATCGAGTTCCGAGACACCCACACCGCCTGCGAACGTAGACACTTCTTTTGATGGCGAGATGCGTCTTGGTAGCGATCTTTTAGATCTCCCCGATGAAGCAGAATTCCAGCCTTCCTCCGCAACCGGAGAGGGAAACGGTGCAACCGTCATTACCCGCCCTCCTTCCGAGTAGGGCCGGACAATTACACCATTTTCACAGCTAGATTGCTGAATGGTATCAATCGAAAAGCTGCTCCAGAGTTGCTTGGATTCCATCGCCACCGCGGGCATAGTATTTATCCGCAGTCGTCGTATCTCCGCTGAGCTCGACAAAGATTCCCGCCAGTGCTTGCGCTTCCGGATGATCTGGATCGAGCTGCGCTGCGAGCCGCGCAAGCAGGACGTGGTCCGCCTCGGTAAGGTCTGAGAATGCAAACGAGGCCTTGCTCTCCCCACCTACCGCTTGGAAAGTCAGCCTTGAATCCTGCTCGACTCCTGCAAGAAAAACCTTCGAGCTCGCTTTGGAAAGATTCATCGCCAGCGGCTTAAGCTTTTTGGCTTGGTTCAATTCCGCCAAGGATTTGATTAGTGACTCATTTAGTAAACTGCGTTTCTCCGCGGAGACAGCACGTGCCGGACGGCTTAAAGTAGATGTAGATGTCTTTGGCTTTCCAGATGACGTGCTCGTTGCTCCAGTAATGCGTAGGCGTTTTTCTTTCACCGAGAGAATAAGGGCAGCACATGCGGTCGGAAAATTGTGCGTTCCGTAAACGTGATCCGTCGAGGCGTAATCACGGCCGGGCATGACCAAGAATCCACCGTTGTGCGTTTGTGCCATGATCATCCACCACCTAATGTCTTCAAGGTATTCACGGAAGTCTTCCGGCGCTGCCATGGCCGCACCAAGGCTGCCCCAGAGCACGTGCATGTGCGTGGAAGCATGCCCGTCCATCAGCTTGCGGCCGCTTTTTGCACAACCTGTTGCCATCAGATCAGAAAGATATTTCCAGGATTCATTATCAGCATTTCCTATAGCGTGCGCGAGCGCTCCAGTGCCGGAGCGCCCATGGTGCCCCACTCCACCACCACCATGATTGAAAGCCTTGGTCGGCTCCTCAGGTGACATATTGCGGATGACCAGTCGTGAGTTCCCACCTTTATCGAAGACTCGGTTGGTCTCAGCCTCATCTTTCAGCCAATCAGTCGGGCGGAAACGGGGATCTGCTTTGGTCGGCCACGTGACCGTATACTTCCCAACTTCGTGCAAGCCCTCAAGGCATTCGTAACCAATACCGTCAGGACTATTTTTCGGAGAGCTTGTCGAATCCGCTACTTCGATCACAGCGTGATCCCAGCTATTAAAGCCGTAATCGATTTGTCCATTACTTCCGACGGAACAAAGAAAGGCCTCGTGCATCCTCTGGTAGGAATGCTCCGCATACGGCAGCCCGGCTTCTTTAAAAAGACTCAGTGCGACCATCCCGAGCCCCGCCGGCATCGCCATCGCGCCGTATCCTTTCGGCCCACCATCGGCCATGCGTCGTTGGATCGCGGCAAAAGGCTTGTGAGAAAGGCCGCCGGTGGTGGGCCAAACGCTGTTATCGAGACAGTGTGCGAGAGACGCCATCGCAGGCTCAAGCGAGCGATCTTTATTCAACAAATAATACTCGCCCATTACAATACCGTCATGAACCTGGCCCCATACTGGGAATCCTCCAGACGCGTTTGGATCGTAGCGATTCGACTCGTAACTCTTCATAATATCTTTCACGAGAGAGTCATACTTCGGATTGTTTGCAGCCAGCAGGGCAAGCACGGCGGATCCATGGGTGTGTGGGCGGCTTTCAAACTTCCCGGCGCGCTCGTATTCCGAGAGCAGGAAATCGCAAAGATCGGTCAGCATTTTATCTGAGCGTGGGCAGTTATACGGCCAGCTATCTGCAAATCGACCAACTGCTTCAATTTGCACCGTCACGATTTTTTCTTCCGCCTCTTTGCCATCCGGCCAAATGATCAAATTCAGCTTACCGTCGGCACCTTGGCTGTCTTCTATGAGCTTGGACATTTCGACCATCGGGCCGTCCCAGCCTTTATCACCTCCGCGGCCGAACTGATGTTCAACATTCATCTTCGTGCCGTTCGCGCCGACGATAACGTCACCGATTTTGACCAAACCATTTGCCGGAGAATCCTTGAATACGTATTTTACTGTCAGGTATTTCGGGCTGTCCTGCTCAATCCTAATTCGAATTCCGGTCGGTCCAACGTTAAGAAACCATCCAGATCCCAATTCCTCTGCAACCTCGCGGTCTTGCCAGCCGTTAAGTTTCAAATTCCAAGGCCAGCCATCCTTCTTTTCGTTGACGCTCAAAACTGGAATGACTGCGGAAAACCACACAGAAATCCCAAGCAACAAACCAGCCTTCGAGTAACTCTTCATCTCGGTGAAAATCTACCGAAACCCAGCCTTTAGCAACTTTCAAAACTCGCATATTTACGAGCCCTCAACGCGTAGAAGATCCCAAGAGGCTCAAGCGTTAACCATGCAGCACCTATGCGTCGCAGCGCTATTCCTTTAATATCTCTCTAGACCTTCGCGGAAGAACTATTAAGGTGTGCTGGTGCGAAAATTTTCTTCTCTCAAAAAACCGACGCTATCCAGCCTCCTTGTGTTGCTGAGCTTAGTCGGAAGTGATACTCTGAACGGAGCGCCAGTCATACCTGGTCTGCATCGCGATCATTCTTTGAGCGATGCTCAGAAAGGTGAAATCTTGATAGAAGAACTGCGCTGCGCCTCCTGCCACGACGGCATGGGGAACGCGCCTTCAGCAATGGCACCCGACCTCAATGAGGTCGGCTCGCGCTTGAATCCGGAATTCCTGAAGCAATTCATTCAAAACCCCTCTGAGCACGACGCCGGCACCAAGATGCCAGACGTTCTCGGCAAGCGCTCACTTGAAGAACGGGAGCAACTTGCGACCTCGCTGAGCGCCTACCTGCGCTCTTTACAAAAATCTCCGGTCACGCCTGCTAGTTTACCAGAAGGGAAAGCGGAAGAAGGCAAAAAGCTCTTTCATGAAACGGGATGCGTAGCCTGTCACGGCCCGCAAGATGGCAACCAAGCTGCAATGGATCTTCCGGGAAACATACACCTCGATCACGTTGGTAAAAAATATCAAGCCGTCGGCCTCGTGTCATTTCTTCAAGCCCCTTTGAAAGTCAGGCCTGATGGACGCATGCCCGATATGAAGCTCAGCCGCAATGAAGCCGAGCTCCTCTCCGCATTCTTGATCGGAGACGAAACCAAGAAATCCGAACCAACCGATGCCGCAGCAACTTCAGCACAGATTTCCGCCGGTAAAGAAGCATTTACCGAGCTACGCTGCACCGCTTGCCACCAAGTGGAGGACACCCTGGCCCCTCTCGATGTTTCCGCTCCACCACTTCCGCCCACAGCGGAGCTCGATTTCAACCAAGGCTGCCTCTCAGATGCTCCGGAAAGCACAAATGCTCCGAACTACCATCTCAGCGATGACCAGCGCTCCGCCATTCGCTCAGCTCTTCAAGCTCCCGCCAACGAGCCCAGCCCAGCAGAGGCCGTGAAAATGCGATTGACGCAGCTCAACTGTATCTCCTGTCACGAACGAGATGACTACGGTGGCGTCTTGCCAGAGCTGGACAACTACTTCCACTCCACTGAGGAAGCTCTCGGGAATCACGCACGCATCCCGCCAACTCTCACGCTGACCGGCGCGAAGCTACGCCCCGAATGGATGAACAAAGTCCTCTACGAAGGAGAATCCGTCCGCCCTTACATGACCACGCGCATGCCACAGTTCGGCACAGCCGCGCTTGCCGGCCTGACTGAACTATTTGGTAAAACCGATGAGCTTGAGCCCTTCGATTACAAACCTCTGGATAAAGAGTCTAAGCCAATGATGCGGAATGGAGCTCATATGCTACTTGGTGATCAAGGGCTGAACTGCATCGCCTGTCACAACTACAACGGCAAAGAATCTCCAAGCATGAAGGGACTCGATCTGATGACCTCTTACCAGCGCCTCCAACCAGCATGGTTCGATCAATTCATGAGAAATCCTGCGAAATTCCGAGAGGGAATCATCATGCCTTCCTATTGGCCGGGCGGCCAAGCAGTGCAAACCGAAATTCTCGATGGAAATACTGAGGAACAACTGCGTGCGTTGTGGTATAACTTCTCACTCGGGCGCTCCGCGAGAGATCCCTCTGGGCTGGATGTCGAAGATCCAGAGCTCGTCGTCGATGCGTCCGTTCTCACCTACCGTGGACGCAGCAACGTCGCTGGCTACCGTGGCATCGCCGTCGGTTACCCCGGCGGAGTGAACTACGCCTTCAATGCGGAGACCGGCGCGTTTTCGGCAATCTGGCTTGGCAAATTTGTTACCGTCGGCTGGACAGGCCAAGGCTCAGGGAACTTTCAGCCTGCTGCCGCCTTTATTCAGCTTGCTGAAGATCTGCCGTTTCTTTCCGAACCACTCAATCCATGGCCGCTGAAACCCGAACGCACCAAAGAAAGTCCGGTCAATCCCGATCCGCGTTACCCACGTCAATATGATTATGCCTTTGGAGGCTACAGCATCGCCGAGGACGGTATCCCGACTCTGAACTACCGCTCAGGAGAGGTTTCGATACAAGAACGCACTGAGGCGATCGGGCAGGGAGAATCGATAATGCTGCGACGCAAGCTCAGCTTTAATACCGAAAAACCGACCACGCTCTACATGCGCGCCCTCACTGGTGATATCAAAGCGATCTCCGCCAACGCATTCCAAAACAGCCAACTAAAGCTACAATTGGGATCCGGCTCCGTCCGCACCAATTCCGAAATTAGAAAGGCTGGTTCCGAGAGCAAGACCGACGAACTCATCCTGCGCCTAGAACTGCCCGCCGGATCATCGATCCAAACCATTGATTACGCGCCGCAGCGTTAATCCACCCCCCCCTACTCATCATGAAATTTCACCGCTCTACCCTCATTCCTTTAATCACTATTGCATTAACAGCCTCATGCTTCAGTGAGGAAGTTGGCGAGCGCTGGGGCACAGCGGACCGGGAAAGGGAATACTATCGGCTAGTCGACCTCCCGATTCCAAAAGGCCTAGTGGTCGAAGCCGGTGCCTTTGCCGATCTTCCGGACGGACGTATCGCCGTCGGCACGCGCCACGGAGACGTGTTTTTTGTTTCCGGAGTGGATACGGTAAACCCACGACCTGAGTTCCAACTGTTTGCCGCAGGGCTTGATGAAATCTTTGGGTTAGATTGGAAAGACGGCTCACTCTACGTCACGCACAGCGCCGAGATCACGCGCGTGACCGATACCGATGAGGACGGTAAAGCGGATCGCTACGATGTGGTTTCAGATGCCTGGGGCTACGGCACCTATCACGAATACGCCTTCGGCTCCAAGTTTGACCCAGAGGGGAACATGTTCGTTGCCCTCGGGCTCTCCAGCTCCTACCGCTCGGAAGAGCTATTTCGCGGTTGGATTTTTAAAGTCACGCCCGAGGGGAAATCAATTCCCTACGCAAGCGGCGTGCGCAGCCCCGGCGGCATGGGCTTCAACGAACAGGGCGCCCTATTTTATATCGAAAGCCAAGGACCTTGGAATGCTGCCTGCAGCCTGAAGTTCGTCAAAGAAGGCGGCTTCATGGGGCACCCTGTCAGTTTTAACTGGTATCCTTATGCTCCTGAAATGGGCAAAGTTCCCATCGAGCCGGAATCCGGATCAACCGTCTTGGCCGAGAGCCAAAAAATTGAAGAGCTCGATCCCTATGCCGTGGTCTTTC
>Ga0307940_1000882_pt1 | contig 18190 bp, 19 predicted proteins | sample OrgLakmetagen124_FD_201835 | JGI IMG/M metagenome (GOLD analysis project Ga0307940, IMG submission 201835) | Saline water microbial communities from Organic Lake, Antarctica - #124 | ecosystem: Environmental > Aquatic > Non-marine Saline and Alkaline > Saline | place: Antarctica: Organic Lake... | reverse complement strand
GCGGGGATCACTGGCAGGTGTCAGTGGTCGACAGCGAAGGCGAGCGTTCCAGCATCGAGGCCGGTCGGGTTATTAATGCTGCGGGCCTGGGCGCGCTGGCAGTGGCCCGGACGGTGGTGCCTGTCTTACCCAATGTGCCCATTGCGGCTTATGCCAAAGGCTGCTATTTCGGCTACAGTGGTCGTTTGCCGGTGTCGCACTTACTTTACCCCACGCCGGAAGTCGGGGGTCTTGGCATCCATCTGACGCTTGATCTGAATGGTCAGCCGCGGTTTGGACCCGATGTGACGTTTCTGGATAGCGATGTGCCGGATTACAACGTAGATCCTGGGCGTGCCAGGGCCTTTGCCCGGGCCGTCCAGACATATTTACCTGGTATTGATCCCGACAAATTGGTGCCGTCTTATGCCGGAGTGCGACCCAAGGTTCAGGTCGACGGCGCCGTTGCCGACGACTTTTTGCTGGATCTTTGCTCGTCACCCGATCACCCGGGTCTGATGCATTTGCTGGGTATAGAATCGCCCGGGCTGACAGCCTCGATGGCCCTGGCCGATGCCGTTTTTGAACGCACTTAATATGGGGTTGAGCATTGAGGCGAGCGGCATGTCCATCCATCCACACCCACCCGTGCAACGCTCTGTATCGCATGCATCACTGGTATTTCTGGCTTTACCCGTTAGGCTGGACACCCGTTTCACCGGCCAGAGAGTGAGCCCCGCATGACCTTTGATACCCTGCTGTCGCTGTTACCCTGGCTGGCTATTATTTTTATGGCATCGGGTATTATCAAAGGGATTTCGGGCTTTGGCATGCCTTTTATCGCGATACCGGCTTCGACCATCCTGTTTAATGTGCCCATTACCCAGGCCATGGGCTGGGTTCTGGCATCTGGCTTTGCGACAAATATTGTGCAATTGGTGCAAACCCGCCGGCACTGGCGAGTGTTGCGTCAGATTTGGGTTCTGTTGCTGGTGTTATTGGCTACCATGAGCGTTTCGGTTCAGTTGCTGTCGGCCTTAAATACTCATGTCCTGTCCATTGTATTGGGCGGTGTGATGATTATTTCCATAGGGGCGCAACTGGCGAAGCCATTGCGCGTACCTCCTGGTAAGAAGCAGACCTACTACCTGGTCAGCGGTTTTATCAGCGGTCTGTTTGGTGGCATGACGTCGTTTTTCGGGTTTCCATCGCTGCAGGTTCTAATCGCTTCCGGGTTGCAAAAAGCCGAGTTCATTTTTGCTACCGGCGTTGTGTTGTTTTCCGGAACGGTCGTTTTGGCCGTTGGACTGGGCAGCCAGGGTCTGGTCACCCGCTACGATGGCCTGATGTCCATATTGCTGTTTATGCCAGCCGTGCTGGGTATGTTGATCGGCCAGCGACTGCGCGAGCGGATGTCGCCTGACGTCTTTGGCCGAGTCGTTTTGCTGGTATTGCTGGCCACGGGGGCCAGCATGCTAGTTCGCGGGGTCGTCGGCTGGTTGTCAGTATGATGCCGGCTCAAGTCATGCTGGCAACCTGGGTCTGCAGCTCACTGACCAGCGACGGGTCCAGTTCCAACTGACGCGCCAGCTCGGTCAGATAGGCTTTTTCCATGTAATTCTGTTCATCTACCACCAGCAGGCTTGCCAGATACATTTCGGCGCCCATCTCAGGCGTTTTCGTGGCCAGGGCAATGTCCGCCGGGTCGAGCGGTTTACGCAGTTCCAGGTCGAACCAGTGAGTCAGTTCTGCATCAAATTGCCACCAGATTTAAGCAATTGATCGATCAAGCCACGGGTATTCTTCGAGCTTCCTCACGGTAGGTGTTCACTGAAGGTGTGCTGCCATTCTTGCTGCTGAATGCTCTATATTGCTCAATGTATCGACAATTCCCATACTGACAATTGGGCTGACGGAACTTTTACCTGACGGTCGGTGTTCCTTGCTTCACCGCCGGGGAGTCGTTTGCAGTGGTGGGTCTGTTATACTCGTCGCCTACAAGCCCGTCCGTCGGATCAATAAGGTAATCATTCAGTGTTTGATGAATTAGACATCGTCCCACCTCTTTCTGCCGCGTTAACCAAGCATGGCATCCACGAAGCGACCGATGTGCAGGAAGCTGTTATTCCGCGCATTCTGGATGGCAAGGATCTGATGGTCAGTGCCCAGACTGGCAGCGGCAAAACCGTGGCCTTTGTGTTGCCCATGATGTCTATGTTTAATCGCCGTAAGTCGCCAAATACTGGCATCAGAGCGCTGGTGCTGGCACCGACGCGAGAGCTCGCCCGGCAAATACAGCAGGTATGCCGTCAGTTGGGCGCTGCCATTAATGTGACCAGCCTGAGCATAACTGGCGGTGCTTCGTTTCAGGAGCAGGCGGCTGAATTGCGCAAGACCCCCGATATTCTGATCGCGACGCCGGGTCGGTTAAAAGAACATCTGGAGCGACGCAGCCTGGAGCTGTCAGACATCGAGTTTCTGATTTTTGACGAAGCCGACCGGATGCTGGACATGGGCTTTCGGGACGATGTTATCGCCATCACCGAGCATTGTTCACCGACTCGTCAGACGTTGTTGTTTTCAGCAACCCTGGAGCATGGCGGTGTGTTGGCCATGGCCAAGCAACTGTTGCATCAACCCGAAACCATCGCGCTGCATGCTTCGCGTTCAGTGCCGGAGAACATCCGCCAACGGTACATGCTGGCGCATGATGACCGGTTTAAAGAAAAGTTGATTCACGCCCTGCTGGACGAGGCGCCGAACCAGCAGGTGATTATCTTTACCAATACCATTGTTAAAGCCGAAAGACTGCATTCATTGTTGCTCAGTGGTACCCGCCGTTGCGGTATCTTGCATGGCAACCTGACGCAGGAAGAACGTAACGCAGTGGTCAGTGGCATGCGCAGTGGTAAATACAAAGTGCTGGTCACGACCGATGTAGCCGCGCGCGGGCTGGACCTGCCAAGCGTTGAGTTGGTGGTTAACTTTGATCTGGCTCGCAAGGGTGATGAATACCTGCATCGGGTCGGCCGCACCGGGCGCGCCGGACAACCTGGGCGGGCAGTTAGTCTGGTCGGTCCGAACGAATGGGACCTGATGGCGCGAATTCAGAAGTATCTGGGTGCAGGTTTTGGCAAGACAACAATGCCTGGTCTGACCAGTACCTATCAGGGCCCGGCCAAGGTGCGCAATTCCGGCAAGGCTTATGGCAAGAAAAAACCGAAAAAGCTGAAAGGCAAAGACAAGGCAAAGGTTAAAAAGCCAGCCAAAACCGGCCCACGTCCCAGCCGTCCCAGCGGTCCGGCCTCAGAACGGGATGGTTTTACCCCACTGAAACGTAAAAAGCCCGCGGATGATTAGTCCGCAGGCTTCTAGCCAGCCCCTCTGAACGCAAGGGCGACCTACTTACAGAGCCGGTTTTAACGCCAGATCGGCTTGACCATCTCACGAGCGACCTGATCACGGGTCAGCCCCAGATCTCGCAAACGGTAATCCGGCAGGTTGGCCAGCTTCTGCCGCGTCTTATAGCGCATGGCGGTGCGCTTGACTTGCGCCAGCAATCGCTTCGCAAAGGGTGCTGGCAGGCTGATGTTAAAGCAGGCCATTGTAGTGTTGAGCGTCAATTGAGTCATGTTTTGCCTCCTGTTTGGGCAACGAGTTAATGAACCCATCATCAACCAGTTTCGGATTAGCCGCAATTGATATAAATTGATTTTCGAGTAAGCTGGGCTTAACTGAAGTCATCGGTTTTTGCTATGTCTGATTCACAGTTTTCCCGTTTGCCGCCGCTGAATACGCTTAGGTGTTTTACTCTGGCGGCCGAACACCTGAGTTTTAAAGCGGCCGCACAAGCGCTGTTCGTTACCCAGGCGGCGGTGAGTCATCAAATACGGACACTGGAGGATCATCTGGGTGTGAAACTGTTCGAGCGCCTGAACCGGGAAGTGCGGCTGACGCCGGAAGGTCATGCACTTTTACCCTACGTTCAGGAAGCCTTCGCTAGCCTGAACACGGGTGTATCAAGGCTGCGTGCCGACCCGAATCCGGATCGATTGAAAGTCTCGGTTATTCCATCCTTTGCATCTGCCTGGCTTGCGCCCCGTTTGGGCAGCTTTCGTCAACGTCAACCGCAGTACCGTGTGGTACTTAACCCAACCCACGACGTCGATACCTTCGATGGTGAAACCGATGTTGCGTTGCGCTTTGGTAGCGGTCGCTATCCGGGGCTTGTCTCTGAATGGCTGATGCACGACACCCTGATGGCTGTTTGCGTGCCGGATATGATACCACCAGAGGGTGCCACCATTGATTGGTTGCGTTCGGTCGACCTGGTTGAGGACCTGGACTATGAGCCAGAACCCTGGGGGCGCTGGGTGCAGCAGCAAGGCCATCTCTGGGAAGGGTTTAACGTGGCCATGACCATTGAAGATTCCCGGATGCTGATTGACATCACCCTGGCGGGTGGCTTTGTCGGGCTGGCACGCAAATCACTGGTGCAAAGTCATCTGCTCAGCGGGCGTCTGATAAAGGTATTTCCGTTTGAGTTACCCATGGCGTTTTCCTATTATCTGGTTGCCCCTGAGCGTTATCTGAAGCGGCCCAAAGTGGCCGCCTTCCGCAAGTGGCTGATCCGTGAGATGCAGACGACTTTTTTACCGGAGATGTGGGATTTTCACGGTACCTGATGGTTAGTACGTTGTTGAAAAAGGCAGGAAGCCTTTTTCAACAACCTGTTTGAGGCCTTAACTCAGGCTGTGCCCAACCCCTGAAGCAATCGAAGAAACGACTGAACAGCGCCCACCTGCGGCCTGCTGCTTCCTGAAGCACTGTAAGCAGGTTTATAAAGTCGTCAAATTGCGCCATGTTATCGGGGTTTCTGTTAGGCAGAATGTGGCATTCATTGACTGAAGGATCAGATCAGCCCCCCGGTTACCACATCAGGTCGTCCGGGACGACAAAGTCGGCGTAGGGGTCGTCTTCATCGGGCTCATTGGCATCGGGCTCTGCTAAAAATATCACGGCTTCGGAAAAACGTTGTGCAATTTTTTCAGCGACGGCCTTGGCCACGATAAGGTATCGCTCGTCGACCGAGCAGATTGCAACCCGGCCTCTGGCCAGTTGTTCCTGGACTTCCTGGTTTACGTAGAGTTGCTTGATCTTGTTAATGCGGGCATCGGTAAAACTGAAGCGAATGTCGCCCTCTACACTTAGCGCATTCTGCGCCAGCATCTGGGCGGCCTGTGCTTTCATTTCCCTGGCCTGTTCAGCCTCTTGCCGCTGACGATTCAGGTCTCGGTCGCGCTCGGCTTTTGCTTCGCGTTCACGTTGCAGGCGAGCCTGTTTCTCAAGGTCAGCATCGGTCGGGCCCTTGTGCTGATGCATGCTTTGCTTGCGCTTCTCCCGCTCGGCTTTTTTGGCCGCGTTCTTGTCGACCAGTCCTGCCTTCATTAGCTGGTCTGAAAGTGATTTAGCCATTCTGATTGCCTGTTACAGTTCGATTGCCGTCATTCTAGCAGGCGCCGTAAACTCATGGTATGGCCGTGGTCGGCGCCTAGAATACAGCGCCCATGACCAGAAAGCCTTTGGTAAGGGACCTGCACGCGCCATGCCGTTTGCACAGATAGCCGTTGCCTTACGTACACTCGTGAAAAGTAGCCGCTGTATCAGTCAATGGGGAGCGAGCAGGCATGGCGGAAATGTTGTGCCGCAAAGCTTGAGTTGGATGTTGTTCCTGTTAGCCTAATGGCTTTTTCGGTCAGTTTGAGGCGGATTTACAGATCTTTAAACTGGTCTTTGAGGGCCTCAAATGCACGGCGCTTGACGTCGTCTTCAAGTTGTACCGGGTCGGCGTCGGGAATTAACCGGCCGTTGTCCAGATAAGAGTCTGACCCGGAGGATGCCGGTTCGGCCGGGGCTTGCTCCGATTCGACGTAATCCTGCAACAAAAGCAGGGCATCGACCGAGCCCTGTATAGACGCTTCCTCGCCCTGATGCTGGCTGATGCGTTGCTCCAGGCGCGCGATGACTTGTTGTACTTCGTCTGGCGCTGGCTGTTTTTCGGTTAGCCACTGTTGGGCACTTTCTGCGGATGTAGACATGAAAACCTGCGACACTTTACTGGATGATCAATCGGGACGCCTGCAAGTGTACCGGAACTGGTGGCCAAACGCCGAGGCCTGGTTGCAGGATTGTGTCGAGAACTTGCCCTGGGAGCAAAGTAGGGTTCAAGTCTATGGCCGGGAGCACCCCATTCCGCGGCTGGAAGCCTGGTTGGGTGACGTTGGCGTTCGTTATGGCTACAGCGGTCAGACCCGAGTGATGGCGGGCTGGCCCAGGCATTGGGGGCCACTGGTCAGAGCGGTGAGTGACGGTGCGCAATGCGGCTTTAATTTTGCCCTCGCTAACTGGTATCGCAGCGGTGCCGACCGGATGGGCTGGCACGCGGATAACGAACCGGAACTTGGCCAGAACCCAACCGTGGCTTCTTTGTCGCTTGGTGCGCCCCGTGATTTCCGCCTGCGCCGCAACGAGCGGCATCGGGAGACGTTGAGCGTAGCACTGAATCCGGGTGATCTGGTGGTTATGTCCGGCGCATTGCAACATCATTGGCAGCACAGTCTGCCAGCCCGAGCCAAAGCAACAGACCGCATCAGCCTGACCTTCAGGCAGATTATCCCGCAGTGACTTAGCTTCAGAATGAGTTAACGTAAGAGTGGCTTAAATCAGGGTATCCGCATCACGATAGAGGTCGGTCAGCTTGCCGATAATGGCATTTTTAATGCTGGTTTTATCGAACTCGGACCGGCGCGTCAGATTGGCGAGTTTAACCCGATGTAAGTGCAGGCAAGGCATATTGGTATTGAACTCGCGCAAGTCGCCTTTGGCCAGAATGGGCAGGAAAGGATCTTCCGAGTGACGGGTGCGAATCATTCTTTTCAGTGCCTGCTTAAGGGGAATAGGCACCGGTTTTACATCCCGGCTTTTGTATTTCACGATGACATAGAAGCCGGTCTTGCCGATCATTTCTCCGGGTATAATATGAAAGCCGGTATCCCGGACTGCCTCGGGAACAATGCCGTGAAAGGTGTCGTGAAAAGCATAGGGGTTAGGCAGTACCACCATCTTACTGTTTTCGTTGCTGGGGAAATGCAGGCTGTAGTTGGTGTAGCATTGTTCAACAGAAGGCGAGTAGACGCATAGCCGACCTTCGAAGCAGCTTACAAAGTCAACAGCCTGATTGCGGCTTTGGATGGAATCCAGGCTCCATTCCAGGTCGCTGTTTTTGGGTTGCTGTGCCATGGTTGTCATGAAGTTGCTCCTTGGCCTGCCGGGATCTGGTCACCTTAAACCCGGTGCTGCTGCCAATCTGTGCGGTAAAACCCCAGTGCGGGTTTGTAGGTAAAATCGATTGTCATGTAGTGACTATAGTGTAAAAGACCCCTGATCGATGAATAACGCTTTATTTGAGTTCGAATTGTGATGCTTAATTGAAATCGTACAGTGTTTTTTAGACCAAGGCGTCAATATTTTTACGCTCTACAGCGTTAGTTTTTTGAACAATCTGAGATTGACGGTCTTTTGGCGCGACTTAATGGCCATTTTTTGGAACAATGCGCGGTTTTACAGACTGATTGGCCGCAGCCGGGCCATCGGATAAAGGAGATTGCCAGATGGCAAACGGTGTTGTTGAACGATTGATTGAACTGTTGCAGCTGGAGCCGATCGGTCATTTGCGGTATCGCGGGTTGTCGCAGAATCTGGGCTACCCGAAGGTGTTTGGCGGCCAGGTTATCGGGCAGGCGCTGTCGGCGGCAATTCAGACGCTGGACAGTCGCATGCCACATTCATTGCACTCCTATTTTTTGCGGCCGGGAGATACCAACCACCCGATCGAATACGAAGTCGAGATTATTCGCGACGGTCGATCTTTCAGTGTACGCCGGGTGATCGCCAACCAGTTCGGCAAGCCGATATTAGCGATGACCGCCTCCTTCCAAAGCCCGGAGCCGGGGCTGGAGCATCACGATTCGATGCCTAATGTGCCGGGCCCCGAGTTATTGGAGTCCGAGGTGAAGCTGTACCGGGACCATGCCGAAGAGATTCCGGGCCGGGTGCGGGATCTGTTTACAGCCGAACGACCCATTGAGTACCGCATTGTTGAGGCGCAAAATCCGTTTCGGCCGCGTCATGGCATTGCCAAACGCCATATGTGGATTCGCTCTAATGGCAACTTGCCAGACGACCCCCTGGTGCATCAGTCGATGCTGGCGTACACCACCGACTATGGCTTCCTGGAAACCGCGCTGATGCCGCACGGTATTTCGCTGATGAAACCCGGACTGACCATCGCCAGCCTTGACCATGCCATCTGGTTTCATCGGCCGTTTCGGCTCGACGATTGGCTGCTGTACGTGGCCGACAGTCCGAGCGCCGGCGGAGCACGCGGTTATGTGCGCGGTCAGATATTTGATCGTGAGGGTAAGCTGGTCGCCAGCACAGCACAGGAAGGCCTGATACGATACTCCGGTGACAACAATGACTGAGGCATCGACGATGAACCATCGCAAGCGCATTACCCTGGGCATCACCGGAGCGTCCGGTACACCCTACGCTGAGCGCCTGCTGCAGGTACTGTTGGCGGCGGACTTCGAAGTGCATTTGCTGGTGTCCAAAGCCGCGTTGATGGTTGCCGCGGTTGAGACCGGAACACCCTGGCCCGCCCAGCATGAGAAGCTGGCCAGTTACCTGCGTGAGCGGTTGGGTAGTGGTGGCGAGCTGATCATCGCTGGCCGGGAAGACTGGATGAGCCCGGTCGCCAGTGGTTCAGGTGCACCGGCTACGATGATTGTCTGCCCTTGTTCCACCGGTACGCTGGCGTCAATCGCCACCGGCCAGTGCGACAACCTGATCGAACGCGGAGCCGATGTGGTACTGAAAGAAGGCGGGCAGCTTATTCTGGTACCGCGTGAGACGCCCTACAGTGAGATTCATCTGACCAATATGCTGACGCTGAAACGTGCCGGTGCCCATATCGTTCCAGCTAGCCCCGGGTTCTACCATCAACCCAAAACCGTGGCGGACATGGTCGATTTTGTGGTCGCCCGGGTGCTCAAATGCGCTGGCATCCCACAAACGCTGCTTCCCCCCTGGGGGTATCAGGGTGCTGGCTCAGCCACTGAATCGGACTGATGCGGGTTTTACTGCTCAGCGCTTACCACAGCGCCAGTCATGCCTATTGGTGCGATGGCCTCATGGCTGCGTTTCCAGAAATCCACTGGACTTTGAAAACCCAGCCCGCGCGGCATTTCAGTTGGCGGGTGGAAGCCTCGGGCCTACTCTGGGGTCTGAGCGACGATGCGGACTTTGAGCGCCACTATGATTTGATTATAGCAACCAGCCTGAGTGATCTGGCCCGGTTGCGCGCCTTTCGCCCGCACCTCGCCGCAATACCAACCTGGCTGTATTTTCACGAAAATCAATTTGCCCACCCGCGCTCGGAATCACAATCAACCGATCACCAGATCGGCTGGCAATTTTTGAGCATTCAGAACGCCCTCTGTGCCGACTGGATCAGTTTTAACACCGAGTTTAACCGCAGTACCTTTCTGGCGGGTGCCCGCCAGCTGCTGCGCCGGTTTCCAGAAAAGCTGCCAGGAAAACCCTTGAACCGAATGGAGCAGCACTCGGATGTGCTGCCGGTGCCACTCACAGACAGGATGTCAGACCTGGCCACAACGTCCAAAGAAGCGGACCTGATAGTCTGGAATCATCGCTGGGAATGGGACAAACAGCCTGAACGCTTTTTGGCGGCGCTGGTGAGACTGCGTGTGTCGGGTATCGGTTTCCGGCTAGCGATGCTTGGCTCGGGCGGGGGTCGGCAGGGTGATTATGATCGTGAACGTCAGGCTCTGGGCGATGCGGTTGTTTACTGGGGTGAGGCTTCGCCGGAAGACTATCGTCAGTGGATGGGTCGGGCTGGCATTGGCGTCTCCACCGCAATTCATGATTTTCAGGGGCTGGCGATGCTGGAAATGGCCCAGACCGGTGCCCGGGTTATAGTGCCCCGGCGGCTTGCGTATCCGGAATGCTTGCCCAACGCCCTGTTTTATACCGGATCGGAGCAAGATGCCGGGCGCGACATAGATGACCTGACCGAGCTGCTGTGTGCTGTGCTTGCAGGCGACAAGCGCGAGCAGGGTGGCACTCATCCGTTGCCACGCTGGTCATCGCTGGTCTTTGGTTATGCGGATCGAATGGAGACTATTGCTTCAGGCTCCTACCGCCGTCCACAGCGAGTATCTGGCCGGTAATGTAGGGCGCGGTGGCCAGAAACAGCGCCGCCTCTGCGAGGTCAGTCGGTGCACCCATGCGCGCCAGCGGGATATTTCGTGTGAGTTCTTGCTCGTACTCATCACCCTCATGCTCGGGCAATAGAATGGCCCCGGGAGCGATGGCGTTGGCGCGAACCCGCGGCGCCAGGTCCAGTGCCGCGCTTTGCGTCAGACTGACCAGTCCGGCCTTGGCTGCGTTGTAAGCCGGATGGTTGGCCAGCGGACGGTTAGCATGAATGTCGACCATATTGATAATAGCCCCCTCTTGCCGGGACAGTTCCGGCGCCAGGGCCTGAATCATTGCCATGGGCAACAGCAGGTTGCTGTGCATCAGGGTTGCCATGTTGTCGTCGGTAATCTCACCCCAGGGCGTCGGGAAAAAGCTGGAGGCGTTGTTGATCAGAACATCAATCTGGCCGAAAACCGCGATGGCTGAGTGAGCCGCCGTTTCAATGGCATCCCGGGTATCGAGTGCAGACTGGATGCAGGCCGCTGTATCGGGTCGGGCCTTGTTGAGGTCGCTTACCAGTGCCTTGGCGTCGCTCTCACTGCCGCGATAGTGGATCACGACCCGAAAGCCCGCAGCGTGTAAAGTGCGGGCAGACTCTGCCCCCACCCGGCGTGCCGCCCCGGTAATAAAGACCACCGGGGCCACGTCCGAATGATGGTTGATCGTACTGTTCAGTCGTACCATGTCGCCTTCTCCCGCGCTACTGCGCGTATTCGTTCCTGATTCAGCGCTTCGCCAAGTTCTGCGCCCTTATGGCCCTGCCTGGCCAGATCGGCCGGCAGCACTGACGCACAGGCCGCCAGACAGCGTTTAAATAGAGCTGCCTGAGGGTACGGTTGCTGTTCCAAACCGGATCGACCGCGGGCATCGCATTCGCAGGCTTGCAGAAACCGTCGGAAATGATCGCTCTGGCGAAAGGCTCCCAGGGTGTTCAAGGTTTTCACAATGGTGGCCGGTCGCAACTCACGGATGCGGTGGCAGTGGGTGTGATACCGAGCCATATGCTCGGCCAGCGCTGCCGTTTTTTTGGGCCAGCGCCAGTCACTGGCCTGCTGTCGAATCAGATCGGCACCCAGTTCCTCGTGCCCACGGTGGGATGGCCAGTTGGTAGGCTCAGTCATGGCTTTGCCAAGATCATGGCTAAGCGTTGCAATGCGGACGTCAAGGCAGGCATCCATCTTTACCGCAATTTGCAGCGCCTTGAGAGTGTGAATGCCGGTATCGACCTCGGGGTGCCAGCGCATCGGCTGAGGCACACCAAAGAGCGCATCCAGTGCCGGGAAAATCACCTTGAGCGCACCGCAGGCCCGCAGTTCATGGAAGAAAACTTCCGGGTTAGGTGCCATTAGCGCCCGACTCATTTCCTGCCAGATGCGCTCTGGTACCAGATAGGCCAGTTCGCCGTCATTAACCATGGTTCGCATCAGTGCCCGGGTTTCAGCGGCGACGGTGAAGCCGAGGTGATCAAAGCGGGCTGCAAACCGAGCAACCCGCAACACCCGCAGCGGGTCTTCACGAAAGGCTGGCGACACGTGGCGCAGCAGGCGAGCGTCGATGTCTGCTTTGCCATTGTAGGGGTCGAACAGTGTGCCGTCCTGGGCCTGGGCGATGGCATTAATGGTCAGGTCGCGGCGCAACAAGTCGTCTTGCAGCGTTACATCGGGCGAAAATTGAACCTCAAAGCCGGTATAACCGTGCCCCGATTTGCGCTCGGTGCGCGCCAGGGCATATTCCTCTTTGGTCGTTGGGTGCAGAAATACCGGGAAATCGGCCCCGACGCGCTGATAGCCTTCCTGCTCCAGTTGCCCGGGCGTGGCACCGACGACCACCCAATCGTGATCTTTAACAGAAAGGCCGAGCAAGGTGTCGCGAACGGCACCACCAACGAGGTAGATGTCCATGTAAGGTTTTGGGGTATCGGTTGAGCGTGTGGATGTAGTGTAATGGAAAGAGGGGGTGGGTTGCAGTAGCAGTAGCAGAAAGGTGTCCGGCTCAACTTGTGCGAACCGGACACGAACAAATTCTTAGAACTCCATTGAGAACTGGGCTACTGCACCGGCGTCCTGAATCACTTCATCCCATTTGTCGAATGACTTGGGCTTGAACCATACACTCATATCAAGCCCGACTCCCCAGGGTGTCAGACCAAAGCCAGTGGAGATAACATGACTGTCTTCCAGGCTTAGGTTGTTGCGGTAGCCGGCTCTTAATTTGAACCAGTTATAAGCATTGAATTCAGCACCCAGGCCAAGATATCGTGTCGGTGCGCCATATTTAAGTGGCTGATTTTCTGTAATATCCAGATCGGCGGCCAGCGTTGTCCATCGGGTTGCATGGGCAGCACCGATACGCATTTTGGGCCCGATGTTAAGATTGGAACCGGCGGCAGACTCAAAGGTTTGGGGAATAAGATCCTTGATTGCCAAACCCGCAGTTACCTTGCCACGCAGCATATTTTCCCAGGTCATCGCGCCACCGAGATCTATATTGCCGGTGAAATAGGATTTGCTGTTTGACGAAAAGTAGGCCGCCGGGTCATTGCCGATTTCATCCTGGGCACCGGTGAACGTAATGGTATCTTCAAAGATAGTTATTGATTGCAGCTTGGGTGTAATACCCAGGGAAAACGTTCTTTCCCTATATTCGAAATTGCGAGCCGCGGATACGCCGAATTCAACGATGTTGGCACCGACCATGGTGACCGTTGAATCATCTCCGAATGTTTGTACTGAGGCGGTATTACTGTTGAATTCACCATTTTGAAAATATCCGTTGGTACTGGTGTAACTGTCAACGTTATTACCGTCGGGATTGGTTGAGCTTGTTGTAGAGCTACCACCGGTGGTGTACACCTCGTAATTTGCAGGGCTCCCGGTAGTTTCCGCTTCCAGCTTTGCTGTTGCCAGGGTTAACGCATTAAGAGCATTTACATAGGCTTGTTTGCTAGGTTCGGGCTCATCAAAGTCTGCCACAGCTGACGCTGCTGTCGAAACATCCGACGAAAGCGACGTGATGTCTTGTGCCTCATCAACATAACCCACGGTATCACTGACGGCATCAGAAATTGTATCGAGGTCACTCTGACCGACATCCGCCCTTAGGCCAAGCGTTGTCTCGTTTGACAAGTGAAACGCGAAACTGATGGTGTCTCTTGGCATTGCAAACGCGGCACTCAGACTAGCCACGATGCTAAGGGGCTTGTCTTCCAGCTCAGACAAGCTGTCGTTGGTGCTATTAACTGCAGTCTCCAGATTCTGCAACTCGGTTCTGATGCTGGTCACTTTGTTGTCGAGAGCAGTATTACTGGCGCTCAGGTCTGAGGCTGCGGCCTGAAGTTGTGCTTGATTTGAGGCGTTTTCAAAAGCCTGGGATGCCTGGGCAACTGCATTAACCGCTGCAGACAACGAAGTCACGGTGCTCCCGTCACTTCTTGTACCGCCCTCGATCTGCAATTGTATTTCTACAGTATCCGTGTCATCGAAGTTTTGCACGACGTCAGAGGTTTGTAGGAAACCGTAGCTGTCATCAATGGCAAATTTTGCGGAGGGTAGCAAAACACTGAATCGGGTTTGATCAGCATGGGCTGCCAAAAGTGCCGGATTAAACTGACCCATAGAAAACGAAGCAGCCGACGCCACCCCGGTATTGCCCATAGCATTCGACTTCGCATCATTGCCGGTAAAGGGTGTTGCCTGAGCTGCAGTGGCAGCCAATACGGAGAGGGTAAGCAGCGTTTTTTTCATGTGTTGGCCTTTTTAGCGGTTTAAAACAGAGACGAAAATGTTTGGTTTATCAGTTAAAGCCTATTCTGATCTGGTTTCCGATCTATTTTATCAGAGCCGGCCAACAGCGTCTTTCGGGTGCTCTGGACGGTGCATGTTTAAGTCTTGAATACGCATAGCCCTAGCGGTTATCGGTTATCGGCTGCCAACGGCAGAGCTACAGCAATCAGGCCAATCAGTCTTTTTCCGGTCGGTACCAGGACTGTGTGTTCGGTCTCAATATCGATGTCAGTTACAAACCGACTCGGAGCCCTGCAACCTTCCAGCTTCTCGCCGAGGTCTGACCGTTGACTGTCCTTATACTTGAAATATTGGCGTAAACAATCTTCTTTGTGAAGCAAATCACATCAATAACGCAGTTTTGTTGGATTTTTGATCGGTTTTCTGACGCTTAACACTGCCAGGCCGTCGGCCAACCAGTCCGAATGGCGATATTTTGGCGACTTTTCTGGCTTTGGCAGTTAGGCCTAATGTCCTGACGCTTCATGCCGATAAAAAGGGAAATCCCATATGTTGTATCGGTAGGCGGAGACCATTATGAAAACCCTGTTTATTTGGCGAACCAGTGTTGCAGTGCTGGGCGTAGCGCTGTTTTTGAGCGGCTGCTCGATGTGGCCATTTGGAGGAGACGACAACGAGGTCGAAGCCATTGTGGCCGAAGTGAGGTCCATTAATGAAAAGCTTCCGCCGATGGAGCCCATGGTGCTCAGGTCAACTGGCTACGGGGCCATTAACCCCAATTCCCAGGGGTTATCAGAGGTGCAAAAACGCCTGATGGCTATGCGTGCTTCCAAACTCGATGCCTACCGGACACTCGCTGAGCGCGTATATGGCACTCAGATTGTCGGCAGTTCTACGGTCGAGAACCTGGTGGTTTCGAATGATCGCTTCAAAACCTTTGTCGATACCCACATTCTGGGTGCGAAGGTGGTCTATCAGGACATGATGGCCGATGGCAGCTACGAAACCATGGTCGAGATAGTCATTGATGAAGGGTTCCGCAATTGTCTCGCCAATCAAACCGCCGGTCGGCAAAACAGCCAGTGCGCTTCCGATGTCGTTTACGACGTCGATGCCATGACCCGGTCACAGTTGCGCCAGCAGGGCGTCGATTCAACCGGTTCAGGTTTGTACTTTATCGAGTAACAGAATCATCGAATAACAGGTCGTGATGCGTCTGGTTGGCGGGAATTTCCTGCTTGCAGAAGCGCCACGCAGGAGCATTAAGATGCAACGTTTCATCGGTTTTCTACTCACATTTTCACTGGTTTTCGCCACAGTCTCGGCTGAATCCGGTTCGGACAACCTGGTACTTGTCGATGCCCAAGGGCAGGCCGAGATCGAATACGATGACATCAACAGCGCCCGCATTCGAGCGTTGCGTAAAGCCATTGAAAGCGCCTCCATACAAGTCAGTGCTCAGGTACACAGCACCCAGGTGATGGAAGAAGGCAACCTGACCGTCGATTACCTGCGTGTTAACAGCGCCGCCCAGGTGCGGGATATCCAGATTATGAGTGAAGGCCGCGACGGCGATGTCTACACCGTGGCTATTACTGCGAGAGTCTCGTCCGATCAGGTGTGTGCCAATGTGATGGCGAACCATTATCGTAAGTCAGTGGCGGTCACCGGCTTTGCCATGGAGCACCCGCAACAGGCATCTATGGGCCATTTGGGGTCGGTTGACCGGGCCTTGCCTTCTTATCTGGTCAACGGCCTGAATGGTGTAGCCGGCATGCGCGCATTGAATGCGAATACCATGACCCTGTATCCAAACACCCTGACTGCACCGACTCAGGTGTCACCGCGCATGTCGCTGACCAGTGCGGTTGATACTGCCCGAAGTCTCGGTGTTCAGTTTGTTATCTCCGGCGTTATCCGTGATCTGGCAATGGAAAACCCGGATGCACCGCGCGCGCGTAGCTGGGATGGGTTATTAGCCCGGGTCGGTTTGGAAAAAGCATCCCGCACCCGTCATTTTGTATTTGACCTGTTCGTACACGATGGCCATTCCGGTGCTCTGGTATTCCAAAGCCGCTACAGCACCTACGGCGAGTGGAATGAAGCACGCACAGCGCGCGTTGGTTTCGGCACCGGAAAGTTTTTCACCACCGATTACGGCCAGCAAGTGCGACTGCTGCTTGACCAGGCGATGAGCGATATACAGCAGACCATTCAATGCCAGCCTTTTATGGCAACCATCACCCAGGTGAACGGTAGCCGAATCTTCGTTGATACCGGTGCCGCCAGCGGATTGCGGCCGGGCGACTTTCTGAGTGTGTACCGCACCAGCCAACATTTTGATCGCCAGGGCGACGGGTTCTGGCAACTGAGCGACACCCGCCTCGTTGCCGAAGTGAAGCAAGTGCAGCCGCATTTCGCTATTGCTGAACTGTCGATCGGAACCCAACGCCTAAACCTGCAAATGGATGATCTGGTGATGGCCTGGTGAGAGCGCTTTCAGCCAAACAGTCCAGTACCACTGACCTTAGCGAGAGTTTGAGTGCGCAGCCCTGTGCGCGACGGTCAGAATCCGGGCTGCCCTTCCCCCGCACGGCTGTGGCCATGCACCCAAGTTACCAATCGTTACTTTTCGTCGCTTCCATATCTGATACTTTCTGATATATTCAATGTAAACAGGTGGTATCAATCACCAGCATAAAACGTCACTCGGAGAGTAAGCGATGGCCATGTCCATGAACCCACCCGCACAGTTTCGCAGTCGGGTAAAACTGCGTAAAACGGGCGGCTCCAACATCATGACCATTCCCAAGGAAATCATGATACAACTGCCTGAAGTTGAATCGTTCGTAGCCAGCATGACGGACAATGGTGACATTGTTCTAACCCCGGAGCGCAACCGCCCGGAAATCGACGTTCTGGAAGCATTGAACAGTCTGGATCGGGAAACCGTTCTACGCATGGCCAGTGACTCAGGAATCGACGACACCCCTGTGGGACGCGAACACTGGTAATTTAGGAGTCAGCATTGTTTGATCAAGGCATGATTGTTTACATCGATTGTGAGCCGAGTGCAGGGAAGGAAATCACAAAACGCAGGCCAGCGCTGATCGTCAGTATCAACGCATACAATAAGTCGGGAATGGCGCTGGTCTGCCCCATCACCACCAAGGAACGATCGGATAACGCCGTCTTTATCGACTTGCCAGACGGACTCCCGGTAACCGGCCAGATCAACACAATGCAGGTGCGTTGCTTTGATCTGGAAGCCCGTAACGCCGAGCCCATAGGCCCGGCTCCAGATGAAACCCTACAGATGGCCCTAAGCGTTATTCAGCGCTTCATCGGACGATAGCGGCGTACAAACCCCCACCCCTGCACCGCACCCGCTTCGTTGCCGAAGTGAAGCAAGTGCAGTCGCACTTTGCGATCGCTGAACTGTCGATCGGAACTCAGCGCCTGAACCTGCAAATGGATGATCTGGTGAGAGCGCTTTCAGCCAGACAGTCCAGTACCCCTGGCCTTAGCGAGAGTTTGAGTGCGCAGCCCTGTGCGCGACGGTCAGAATCCGGGCTGCCATTCCAAACCATCGTCAACAAATCAGTCAGTTCTCGGCTGAACGAAACGGCTGACAAATAAGAAGCGGACAGATGTGCGCCCCTCTCCCTTGATATATTCTGATCTGTGTTCACACTGAATACTCAATGGAATGCTATTTGTAAGCGAGGGCAAAATGGCCAACACCACAGAAATACGCTATTGGTTTATAGAACTACACGCCTGGTGGGAAGGGCAGATCAACAGCACCATGCTGTGCCAGCAATTTGAACTCTCCCGCCAAGCTGCCAGCACCGCCTTGAAATCCTACCGGGAAGTTATAAACCCAAACAGCCTCACCTACGACACCCACAGCAAAGTCTACCGTCCAAGCGATGCCATGACGCCGACATTAATTTCAGGTGACGTGGCCGAGTACTTACACTGGGTCAGTGAGCACCGCGTACCCGCCTCGTTAAGCCCGGGTTTCGAATCCCTGAAACCCCCGGAGCGCAGTGTATCTCGACAGGTAATGCGAGCCATGGTCCGGGCCCAGCGCGAACAACGCCGCCTTGAAGTCGACTACGTCT
>Ga0307940_1000869_pt1 | contig 18385 bp, 23 predicted proteins | sample OrgLakmetagen124_FD_201835 | JGI IMG/M metagenome (GOLD analysis project Ga0307940, IMG submission 201835) | Saline water microbial communities from Organic Lake, Antarctica - #124 | ecosystem: Environmental > Aquatic > Non-marine Saline and Alkaline > Saline | place: Antarctica: Organic Lake... | reverse complement strand
GCAGACACAGAGCACGCGACGAGAAGCGCAGGCGCGAATCAGGAGCAGTCACAAGAGAAGAATATGAGGCTCGATCTCGATCTCGCGCAGAGCAAGCTAAAGAACTCAAAAAGGAGGGGTACAAAGGTAAAGAAATCGCGGAAAAACTGGGTGTTACAGCCGCGAGGGTTTCTCAGCTTCTAAAAAATTAAATGTGCCTGCGTATTACTAGGATGGCGAAGCCACCCCCCCCCTATTGGAGTTGATATTTAGCATTTAGCTTTGACTCTTTGCACTAAAAGGAAGAGTAAAATATAAAGCTTCAAAAGTAGTACAAGTGTAAAAACTGCTCTGCAAGTGCCGGTAGGGATACTTTAAATGGAATTTACGTGCACAAACCCTGAATCTTGATCTCACTCTCTTAATTATCCCTATTGATGCCCTGGTAAAGATGAAATCAACTCCAGCTCGTACCAGGGCAAAGCCCTACTGTGTTCTGAAGATCAGACACCGTGCTTTTTAAGGAGACTGAAAGCTTTTTCCAGGGTCTCTTTCTGAGACAGATCGTGTGATACCGCCCAGGTTTTGAATTCGCGTTTAAATTCTGGGCTGACTTTGAAATTGAGATCGACTGGCTTTCCCGCCTCTCTCTTTTGTGTGTTCGAAGAGACCTTCTTAGAAGCTCCCTGGGAGGTTTTTGGCTCTGGTGCTGACCCAATATCAAGTCCAAGTGTTTTAGCCATCATTTCACCTTCTTAATTCGATCTGCTATGGACTGGACAAGCAGGCCAGCCGTTTCATTGAGATGCTGATACTTTGTTTCAGTTGCACAAAAACCACTATCAAAAGCTTCGATGTATCCGGTTTTAACACCAATCTCGCCTTGTAAAACTGCGAATCCGTAACTTTCCAGTGTCTCTCTGCTTTCGCGAGCTTGTGCAGGACTCGTGACCTTATAGAGAGCAAAAACTATTTTTTCGCTATTTAGCGAATTAGCTAATTCGCTCGCAAGGAGGACGGCAGGCTCCAGGTCGTCCATGGATGATCCCGTAGGGATCACAACTAGGTCTGACGCAGCTGCTGCGTCCGCTGTTCCGATTGTTGCGTGGGGTGCACCGTCAATAACTGTCAGTTGGTATTCCGAGCTGGCTTCAATGGCTAGTGAAGCAGTTGAGTAAATCGCGGTAGTGATTTGCGGTTTAATGCCGGCTATGTTTCTCCGTTTTTCAGACCACCTGTTTGCAGTCGCTTGACTGTTGTCGATGTCAGCCAGCAACACTGACCACCCTGCTCGCGTGAACTCCACTGCTATCGTTCGGGCAATCGAGCTTTTCCCGACACCACCCTTTTGCGCTACGACTGAAATAATCATTTTTCACCTTTCGCTAATTCGCTAATTAGCATTTTAGCGAAAACTTTATGTGTATTGCAAAGTATTACTTGCGTATCGTATCTGTATCGTATAATGTGTTATGTATGATATGAAATACACTACGTTATACACTACAAAATACAGGAATCACAATGGCTAGAAAAGGCATCACTTACGACGAAGTCGCAGCAGTTGCGGATAGGCTCGTTTCCCAGGGAGAACTCCCAACGATTCAGCGTGTGCGCGACGAGCTGGGTACAGGCTCACCTAACACAATTCATAAGCATTTGACGGGGTGGAAAGAGACACAGCCACAAGCTCAGAGAGAGGTTGTGACTTTACCCGATGCCCTGGCGGAAGCTTTGATCAGAGAGATCGAGCGCCAAGCATCAGCAGCGCGTGCAGACTCGGAAGAAAAAGCCCTGGAAGCTCGTCGCTCAGCGGATAAGCTTGCCGAGGTCGGTGAGTCCATCGAGGAAGAGAATGAAGAGTTGAAATCGACAGCGGATACCCTGGAGCGTGAGCGTGATCAGTCTCAAGCCCTGGCAGTTGATCGACAGCATGAGATCGATCGACTCGTTGCTGCTTGTGATCGCGAGCAGCAAGCCGCTGAGTCAGCGCGTGTTGAGCTTGCGAAAGCACAACTAACAATCGATTCTTACGGAGAAAGACTCGGTGAGCAAAAGCTTGAAGTGCAGCGCCTGGCTGAAAAATTTGATGCCGAGCGAGATTTGCGACAGCAAGCTGAGCAGCGGGCTGCTGTGGCTGAAAGTAAGGTGTCAGACCTGACGAGTCAGATCGAGACCGTGCGGACGAGCCTGGATTCAATCAAGTCAGAACTCAAAGAGTCTGAGCGTGAAAGATCAAAGCTGACCGTATTTGAAAGCAAAGTCAGTGATCTTAAAACCCAGGTTTCAGAGCTGGATGCGAAGAGATCAGAAGTCGAAGATGAGCGCTTTAAGGCATTGTCATTGAACGAGCGAAACTTAGCTAAACTCGAATCTGCCCTGGATCGCATCAAGCAATTAGAAACTCAGCTTGAGGCATGCCAAAAGCAAAAAGCCAAAGTAAAATAGCTAAATCGCTAATTAGCGTTTTAGCGAATCCAAGGGAGGAGCCCGTATGTCGAATGATTACCTGGGCCTGGGCGACGGAGACATTGATGACATCGATCGCGCAAAGCGCGAAGAGCTGCGGCGACGGAATCCAAACAATCGACCGGAAGTCCGGTTGGAGATGTGGACACTCGCGCAGCTGACTCGCAACGATAAGATTGTGAGGACGGTAGTTTATGGGGTTGTGACTGACTGCTTAACTGACGACTATCTCCCAGGGGAAGTAGTGTGCAGTCCTGCACTCATTCAGGTTATCGATCGGATATGCGTAAGCCAGCATCTCCGCTATGAACTGAAAGGTCCCGGTAACGAGATCACCATTGATGAGTCAGATCTTCAGGGTCGGCTCCCAAGCTAATCTAACCCCTAGATTATCGATTAGTAGCCTTTAGTAAAAAAATTTACTAAACGCTACTAAACCAGCCCACTGGCGTTTTCGCGCCCGATGGGCGCGGACCCTATTCAGTCTTTTAATCTACTTGCTGATCTGACTCTTTAGGTTCTGGCAGAGGATCGAAACGGAACAGAGCGCGATCAGAATTGCGAGCCAAAAATTTATCCAGTCTCTGATGAAGTCGCTCAAGCTTGGCTGGGTCATTTGCCATCGCATCGAGATACATCGATCCGACCAGGATCTTTTTGCGAGTCTCGTCCTTGCGCTTCTGCTTCTGAATCTTCCCTTGCTCACGGCGCTTCGCATTCGCAATCTGCGCCTTCTCTTCTTTTGCTTTGCGATCAATTTCAATTCGCCGCTGTTCAAGCTCTTCTAAACGCTGCTCCGGTGTTTTTCTGTTCATTGTTATCTCCTATCAACTCGGCTGAGTTTTTAGCCTTTTTGATATCATAGCAAGAAGGTGGAGATCTCAACTTGAGAGCAACCAACCCTTGCCTTACCCCCCGCGAAAGCGGGGGGTAAGGAACTACAAGAGCGCACTTATACATTCTGCGAATGTGTGCGGTCTGCGACGCTCTCCGACTTTGGTCTCCGCACCTGGTGAACCTGTCCGTTCATCAGGCTTGGCAAAACTCAGAGATAGACGATGGCCATTTACCATTTCTCAGCACAGATGATTAAGCGCAGTGACGGTCGTTCCGCGACCGCTGCTGCGGCTTATCGTGCTGCTGAAAACATCGTCGATCGAACCACTGGCGAAGTCTTCGACTACACCCGTAAAGGTGGCGTTTTCGGTGCATCCATTCTGGCTCCTTCGTCGGCTCCAGCTTGGGCAACTAATCGATCTGAGCTTTGGAATCAGGTCGAAGCTGTCGAGCGCCGTCGAGATGCTCAAGTTGCTCGTGAAATTGATCTGGCCATTCCGGTCGAGCTGTCTGATCACGACAGAATCGAATTGGTAAGAGAGTTCGTGCAAGAAAGCTTCGTTGGTTTGGGCATGGTTGCAGACGTGTGCTTTCACGATTTTGAATCGGGCAATCCGCACGCGCACATTCTGTTGACCACGCGAGAAATTGGCCCAGAGGGTTTTGGTAAAAAGTGCCGCGACTGGAACGAGCACTCACTCATGCCGACCTGGCGTGCCGCATGGTCAACGCATGCAAACCGAGCACTAGAATCTGCGGGCTTTACCAGTTGGGTTGATCATCGATCTTATGCAGCCCAGGGCGTTGATCTGATCCCTACAAAACACATGGGGCCAGCCGTTGCCGGTATGGAGCGCGACGGTATTCCAACGCGTGTTGGCGCAATGAACGAACAGATTGAAAATACGAACCTGCGTTACATGGATCGCCAGGTTGAGCTTGAAGTCGAGCGCCTGGAGGTTACTGCGGAGATCGAGCGCATTCGCAAAGAAGCCCTAGCTGAGCCTTCTGTCGTCCAAGCTGATCAATCACCAGCGATCGCTACTGTTGCTGACCGAGAATCTGCTCGTTACAGCACCGGTATGGCTGCGACATTCGGTGATCTCTTTAAAGAAAAACTACTGAAAGAGACCTGGAATGCAGACTTCCCTGCTGCTCTGCTCAAGACGCTCCGGTGGGTTGATGTAGGATCTCGGGCTCTGACGATGAAGTCCGGATCTCAGATCGTTGATTTAGGTAACCGGATAACGCTCAGTAAGCATGAGCCGGACGCGGTCGCAGCCACAGTCGAGATGATCAAAGCGAAAAGCTGGAAATCTGTGACAGTTAATGGGTCTGATGATTTCCAAGTTGCGTTAGCGCTTGCGCTGCATGAAGAAGACATTAAAACTTCGCTAAATAGCGAATTAGCGAAAGAGCGATTCAAGAATGAGATGCGCAAGCGCAATGAGCTTTCTGCTCCAGCGCCGGAGCTGGAGCCAGAGCCGGAGTCTCCCGTTGTGGACATTCGAGCCCTAGAAGATCGCGTGCTTATCGCACTGCTGCATGAGCCCATCAAGCCAGCGCGTCACGCTCAGCGAGATGCGAAAGTGCTAGGTGATTACGCGTCAGATCTTTGGTCGAATCTCGAAGGAGACCATCAGCCCCAGGAGTTCGCTAAGATTTTCCAGCAGGCGGTGAAAGAGCACGCAATGACTGAGGGTTATTCTGATGAAGATCTACGATCTGCTCAGCTAATGAGCCACGTTTCAGATCTTCCGGAAGCTGCTCTTGAGCAGAAAACGGAACCCAGCCCAGCTGCAAAAATCCGTTGCACCTGGCGTCCCGACTCAGGGCAAAAACCGCCCGGAACGTAGTCATCTCGTGCTGATCGCACTAAAGTGATCAGCACGCCTCTCTCTTAAAGGTCTTCTATGCGACTCGTCTGCATATCAGACACTCACAGCCTGCACGAGCAAATGTCACCGATTCCAGACGGCGATGTGCTCATCCATGCTGGCGATTCTACTGGCAGCGGCTCTTTGCCTCAGCTAGATGACTTCACACGATGGCTAGGTTCGCAGCCACATCGGTATAAAATCTTAATTGCCGGAAATCATGACGCGTGTTTTACGAAGTCCAGGTATCCCGAGTGGTCCCGAGGGATGTGCGAGCGCCAAGGGATCACGTATTTACAGGGCGAGTTAGTCTCTATCGAGGGCGTTAAATTTTATGGATACCCGTGGCAACCGGTCTTTCGTTGGATGTCGTTCAATGCAAAGCCGGGAGAACTGAGAGGCCGCTTGAAGCTGGTGCCCGATGATACCCAGGTGTTGATCACGCATGGACCGGCCTATCAGATTTTTGATTGGATTCCCGACATCGCCGAGCATGTCGGGTGCTTCGATTTGGCGAAAAGGATCGAACAGCTTTCGCAACTAAAAGCACACATCTGTGGCCACATTCACGAAGGATACGGTTTTGGTGTCCGCGAAAGCGATGGACTAAAATTCGCTAACGCGAGCACTTGCAACGAAAGATACAAGCCGGTAAATCCGCCAATCATCATCGATCTTTAAATGTGGTTGAGAAGTGAAATCTGGGGCACTAATGCTTGATTCGAGAAAAATGCGTAAAAGTGCGGTTAAAACCAAAAACCACACTTTTCTATTTTATGGAGACAGCATCGGTCCCCTGTCAGTCTAGCTCCGGATTCCACATCACTTAGCTCCGGATTCCACATCACCTGTTTTTAGAGCTTTTGCCGGCTTAATACCACGTGCTCAAAACTCCAAAGGCTATTGGGGGACTACTCTCCCAAGGCTTACGAATAAATGGAATTTACAGCAGGGGTTATGTCCGGACACCAGGCCTCAAGCAATCCACTCTGCCTAAGAAAAGGGTCGTAGCGTAGTGGTTCACTGATTTCGGACAAACCCTTGTGGACCTGCATGTAACGAGTGTTATGTAAAACCGAAGGCCGCACCTGGTCAAAACGCTCCGACAAAACCCGACCTTTGCGCTACCCTAGCCCCTTCAAATCCTCGATTTGCAGGAGCAAAACCGCCCTATGCGACTGGACCAACTACGCCTGCTGTTCGAGGCTGGCAACCTTCTGTCGGCTGAGATCGTGCCCGCGCCCTTGGAACCTGGACCGGCACCGCGCTGGAGTTGCCAGTTTCGCCGTCGTAACGGGGCCACGGTGTCGCTGGATTTGAATCGCAAGCGCCAGGGCGCTGACCAGGTGCGCATTTTCAACAGTCTGGACGCGGCTTTTTCAGCGTGCCAATCGATAGGTTTTCGTGCCGTTACTGTCACGATTACTTAAATTTTCTTGCCATCCCGGGACCTGGTCACTAATCTTACGATGCAATGTGCTGCACCTTGCATAACATTGCATTAAAAGTTCCCAGGATCCTGACTATGACTTCGAAATCGCGCATGACCGTTAACCTGCCCTGTGATGAGTATGCAGAGCTGTCTGCACTCGCCAAAAAGCATCGAGTATCGATGGCTTGGTTGGGACGTCAGGCGATCAGCGAGTTTCTGGAGCGTTACAGCAAGGAGGAACTTCAGCTTCCCCTTGCGCTCTCCTCATCAAAAAAGGCGGCAGGTGATGAGTAAATCTCAAAATCACCAAGCACGTGTTGGATCTTATTACGAGTTTTTTGCCGGTGGAGGCATGGTGAGAGCCGGTCTCGGAGATGCTTGGACTTGCCTCTTTGCGAACGATTTCGATCACAAGAAAGCAAAATCGTATGCTGAAAACTGGGGTGATGATCACCTAAAGGTTGGTGACGTACGCGCTGTGAGTACGGACGATTTACCGTTCGGTGTCGATTTCGCCTGGGCCTCTTTCCCATGCCAAGACCTTTCTCTGGCCGGTGGTGGCGCGGGTCTTAAAGGGGATCGTTCCGGAACGTTTTGGCCATTCTGGCAGTTGATGACCGATCTGGGTCGAGAAAATCGCCAACCCAACGTAGTCGCCCTGGAAAATGTGTGCGGCACTTTAACGTCTCATGGCGGAAAAGATTTCACCGCAATTTGCGAGGCGTTCCAGGCAGCTGGTTATCGCTGTGGTGCCGTCGTGATGGATGCAGCGCTGTTTGTCCCGCATTCGCGCCCCCGCCTGTTTGTCGTTGGCGTCCATCAAAGCGTCGAAATTCCTGATTACCTGGTTAGAAATACTCCGTCAGACACCTGGCACACAAAGTCTGTGCGCACGGCTCATGGACGCTTGTCAGACGAACTGAAAACAGATTGGGTTTGGTGGAATATCCCGGAGCCTCCCTTGAGGCAATCCCGTTTTTCGGATCTGATTGAGGACAATCCCGCAAGTGTCGATTGGCATTCGGACGACGATACGCGACGTTTATTGTCAATGATGACTAGGGTAAACCTGGACAAGGTTGAGGCTGCTAAAAAAGCAGGTCGCCGGATGGTTGGTACCATTTATAAGCGTACTCGGCGTGATGTTGATGGAAACAAAGTGCAGCGTGCGGAAGTGCGGTTTGACGATGTTGCTGGTTGTTTACGCACCCCTGCGGGTGGATCCAGTCGCCAGCTTATTTTGGTAGTAGATGGCAATGAGGTTAAATCCCGCCTTATTTCGACTCGTGAAACCGCGAGACTGATGGGGTTGCCTGACGATTATGTGCTGCCCGAAAAATACAACGAAGCTTATCACCTGACCGGTGACGGAGTGGTGGTGCCAGTGGTTAGACATTTGGCAGAAAATCTTTTGGAGCCTTTAGTGACGCAGAGAAAGCAAATGGACAGGAGTGCTGCGTGAGCATAATACCCTGCAAGCAAAATAAAGAGCTTCGGAAAAAGATCATAGATTATGCCGAAGCTCTGAAAGTCGAAGCCCACCAAATTGGTGATCACGGGTTATCTGATTCTGAGTTTTATGATTCCGGCCTGTTTCGTGGAGCCATAGAGCGCGTTCGGGGTCAGTTTTCCGCGACGATGCGGGAGAAACGGGATTTTGTGAAGCGCGTGCTTAACCATATGCAAGACGAGGGCTACATTCAGGAATGGGCCTCCGCAGGGGAGGCGAACCGTCACGATTACTCAGTCACGCTTAATAGCGGTCGCACCGCAATTATTGAACTGAAAGGGTGTCTTGATGGGAATAATACCAACATTTTTGATCGTCCTCCTCACGCTCAAGAGTTTATCGTTTGGAGCGTTTGTACTAATCCTGGTGCGGATCCGCGACATAACGCCTGGTCTGGAATCCATACTCGACTGAGTGCTGAAATCATTTCGCGAGATCAGCAGGTGGATGGCGTGGTTGTTTGGGACATGGTGTGCGGGACCATTGGGCGGCCATGCCCAAAAGTGACTAATGAAAGTGATCGATTGACGGTTGTTGGTCCCCATGAGCTGCCGCCCCCTTGCATTTACCTGTTCCCGGGTACGATCCCTAGTCCGAGAAACAATCCTCACCCTGCGGCTCAAGAAATCGGCCACGTTGAAATCCTTAAAGCGTTTCACGATTGCTTTAAGGGCCGCGATGAAGAACTCAATAAAGTAACTTTCGAGGTATCGCATCAAGGTGCTGACACGATGAGGAAGACTCGGGTTGAGCGTAACGGGGAGCTGGTGAGGGAGTCTGAAGCGACAGCTATCCGGAGGTCTTAGGTTTTCGCTATTTAGCGTAGGGTTTTTTCATTGACAAAAAAAGGATTCTTCAATATAAAAAGTCCTTTTAATTCAGTTATTTGCAAATAAGCAGAGAAGCGTTGTAAAATTGATGGATCACTAAAACGACAAAACCCCGCAGAGCGGGGTTTCGGTCGGGTGCCACAAACTTTGCCGGTTTGTGGTCACCACGGTCTCAAGAATCTGGTTGCTTTGGCGGGCATCGGATTGAGACCGGAGAGTTACATTATAGCGCGCCAGCGCTATATCTCAACCTTCTCCGGTCCCTTGAGCCTCTAAAAATAACAGGCAAGGAGCTGGAGAATGACGTGCAGTCCCCGCAACTAAACTTAGACTTGGGCTTTAACGAAGCTCTCAACTACCTATCGCCAGATCGCTTTGGGTTTTGCTCGATCTTGTATGACACAGGTCAGCGCGGAGTCGATGAGAAAGGCCGGTCGTACCCGATCAAGCGTCAGCGCTCCTACAAAATGAGCAATTTGGAAGAAGCTTTGAAGGGCTGGTCTGGAACAACCGACACCTGGTTAACGCAAAATAGTTTTTATAAGCCGAACCGGCGCACGGTTAATCTCAAAGCCCTGCACATGAACTACGTCGATCTCGATTACTATAAGGTCGATCAGTATAAGCGTTCGTCACCGGATGCGATGCTCACCAGGGCACTCAGAATCATTGAAGAAGCGAAGATCCCCCTGCCGAATGTAATCGTCGATTCTGGACGCGGGTTACAAATCAAATGGTGCTATCCAAAACCGATCAAGGAAGAGGCGCTGCCTCGTTGGAGACGCGTACAGCAACAACTGATCTCTTTGCTTGCACCACTCGGTGCTGATACCTGCTGCAAAGACCCCAACCGCGTTTTGAGACTGGCAGGAACTTTCAATTCAAAATCTCGCAGCATGACAACCGTCCTGCACGAAACCACAAATAAAGTGCCTTTCGATACGCTTGCAGACGCTATTTTACCATTCACTCGTGCAGAACTGGCACAGCTCAGAAAACAGCGAGCCGGACAAATGGAGCTGGTCCATAGCGAGTCCAGTAACAGCAATCTCAAGAAAAAGACCAAAGGCACTCTGAACTGGTCTCGCTATCTCGATCTCAGAGATCTTTGCACAATGCGCCAGGGGATTCCCGAAGGTCGGCGGATGAAGATGCTCATGTACATGACCAACTTCTATTGCTTGGCCGGGAATCACCCTAACCAGGTGCGTGGTGAAATCAACGGCATCATCAATTGGATCGACCCCCATTGGCTGCCCGAAGAGGGCACACTGACAACAGTCTACGAAAAGGCAGAAGCGCATTTTCGCGGTGAAACCGTGTTGTGGAACGATGAGCAGCGGACCCCGCTGTACACACCGACCAATGAAACGCTCATCAATCAATTCGGCATAACGCCGGATGAAGAACGAAAGCTCCGCACTATCATCTCAAAAGACGAGGTGCGCCGCAGGAATACAGCGGCCAAGCAGGCAGCTCGACGCGCCGAAGGGATGATCCCGAGAGCAGAGTACGAACAGCGTTCAGCGAGCAATCAAAAGCCGTGGGAACAACTCGGGATGTCCCGCGCCACCTGGTACAGAAAAGGGAAACCGAAGGTCGAAACTGAAATGAGACAAGTGTGTCCTGTTACCTAGTGGGGGGGACCCCCTGGGGTTGTTGTTTTAGCAGTTATCTCTTTAGACCAGAGGTGTACTCTCATTAAGAGTACAAAAAGTCTTTTAGTTTTAGTCATTTTGTACCCTCTTAAAGGGTACAACTACGATATAGAGAAAACAGCAAACAGCCTCAGTAGTGCTAAAAACGATGCTTTAAGCTGGTTTTACGTGCACAAACCCCGAGTTTTCATTCCATATAAAGAATTATCAGATTTAGCAAATTCAGCTCGTGAAGGAGGCAGGATCGGAACGATCCTGCCGTATGAGGGAGCCAACAACGCCGAAGGCGGCGTTAGTGTTTTTGATCGCAAACTGACAGGTAGTGGTCAGAATATCCAGGTCCGCTTTGCTTCTTGTAGTTGGTGTTTGAGTTGCCGACCAATATTCCCGCAGAAGGCGTTTTAAAAGGCCTGTGAATCGTTTTCGGAGGAAACGAATAGACAGGTAGCAGTATCGGGTTTGAGGGGCTTTAAACCCTTCTTTTAGCGGCTTCTCTAAAACATACTATTTATTGTATGACTACAAAAAGATGCCTCCTTAGTAGGCAAACTTTAAAATGTATGACTGCTCATACATTTTAGTGTATGAGCACATACAATTTATAGTGTGTCGTCATACACTATAAGGTATGACGTTACACAATATACTGTTTGTTAATTTTTGTTAATCATACTCATTTTTGTTTGTCGTCATATTGACTTTGGTATGTCTAGTCTGTACAATGGTGTTATTAACTTAATGAGGTAATAGCTATGCAGATTAGACGTCGCGGGAAAAAGATTGAGTTTCTGAGATCGGTTTATCAGCCGGAGAAAGGTCGATCAACGCAAATAACTATCGGCAGTCAGGATTATTTTTTGGATCGCCTGGAAGCTGATCTGAAAGAAAAAATGACGAATGAAGAGGTCATTGAAGCGAAAGAGTTTTTCAAAGAGCAAAAACAAAAAAGCCAGGAAGTAGGTAATCGTGTTGCAGTCAACAGCGTTGCGTCCGAAATCCGCAGAGCTGCTAAAGCCCTGGAAGCGGGTCAGGAAGTGCGTGACGAGGATCAGGCAGCGTCGATCTATCAAGCCATGAGCGAATTAGCGAAACAGCTAAAACGCGCAGGCTTTCCGAAAAGCGCGGTTGCGGCAAAGAAGAAAACGACTGAAGCCGGGTGATTCTGGTTTCGGTTTTTATTTGATACAATTTCGCTAAAACCCGAATTAGCTTTTTAGCGAAAAGGAGTGAATGTGATTATATCTGTAGTAAGCCAGAAAGGGGGTGTCGGCAAATCAGCGCTCGCCCGCACTATTGCTGCTGCGTATGACAAAGCTCATTGGTCGGTGCTCCTGGCGGATTGCGACGATGCGCAATCGACCAGCCAGAGCTGGGCAGATCGACGCACACAGCATCGAGACACAAAGTTAACGACAAAGACGTTTCGCAGCGTTTTAGATGCGATTTCCCATGAATCCGATTATGACCTGGTGGTGATCGACGGAGCGCCGCACGCAAGCCGGGGCACGTTGCAAGCTGCCGAGCAATCGACACTAACGCTCATTCCAACGGGATCAAGCATCGATGACCTCAAACCGACTGTGGCCCTGGTCAACGAGCTGCAAGACGCGGGTGTCGATCCTGAGACGATCCACGCCGTTTTGATTCGCGTGACCTCGGATTACCAGGCAACTGAGGCGCGAGACACGTTGATCGGAGCTGGAGCCCAGGTCATCGAGGGGTCGATATCGATGCAATCGGAGTACATCAACGCCCTGGACGCCGGTAAATCTCTCACCGAAACGAGAGTGCAGTCGCTCAATGATCGCGCTCGTGCCGTGATCAAATCAATCAACAAAATTATCAGGAGCAAGTCATGAGCAAAGATTTAGGAATTGGCAAGCCGCCAAGTAAAAAAGAAGAAGATAAAAATAAAAAAACAGCGACGAGGAATCTTAAAAAACCCGAGTCCAGCGCATTGGTTGATCTTAATTTTAAAGTGTCACCAGAGTTCCGGAGAGAGTTTAAGATGTTTTGCGCATCGAATGATCTCAAGCAAAAAGAGGCTTTAGAGCAGGCTTTCGATGTATTTAGGAAGAGTTTTAGCTAAATAGCGTTTTAGCGAAAAAGCGAATTTACTAAAGTTACGCCATGTCACAAACAATCACAAAAAAGTATGACAACATACAATAAAAAGATATGACGACATACATATAAAGTGTATGACCACATACATAAATATGTTTGCGTAACATTCAAAATAATGTATGACTATTTCTGGCGAGCAGGAATCCAGGACAGACAAAAAAGTGTATGACCACGAAGGGCACAAGAAACACCGCCCCTGGCGATTTTGCGCCGATAGGCGCGGACCCTTTCAAGTCGCTGTACCGGCGTGACCTGCATCGGGGCTCAAGATAGCTTTAATTATTCGTTCTTCGGTGGAAAGTCGAAAAGCTCTCGATCCTGGTCTTTTTCTAGGAACGCATCCATCATTCTTTTAAGTTTGTCGCCGTTCCATCGACCCTGCTCAACCTGATGCTGTACAGCAGCTCCGATCAGGATTTTTCGGCGCGTGTCGTCTTTCCGGTTTTGATTGAGAATCTTCGCTTGCTCGCGCCGTTTTGCACGGACGATAGCCTCGCGTTCCGCCTTGTGTTTTTCTTCGACTTTAGCTCGCTTTGCATCCAATTCGGCAATTCGCTGTTCGGGTGTCTTCTTAGTCATTATCTATCACCATCTGAGATTTGATTGATTTTGGTATCATATCAAATATGGCGTGATCTCAATTTGAGTCCAACGATCCCGCAGCCTTACCCCCGCTCCGGCGGGGGTAAGAAAAGCGAAGGGCGCACTTAGGACTCACTGCGTGAGTCGTGCGGTTCCTGGTCTGCGACCAGGAACAAAGATAAAAACAGCGAGGTGCCACAGTGGCGATCTATCATTTTTCAGCAAAACCAGTGCAGCGATCCAAGGGGAAATCCGCTGTTGCTGCTGCTGCTTATAGATCTCGCTCCAGCCTCCGCGATGAACGCCAGGGCATGACGTTCAGCTACACCGCTGCACGTGACCTGGTGCACGACGAAATCGTTGGTTTTGATGGTCCGCGATCATCGCTATGGAACATGGCTGAGGCCATGGAAATCCGACACGATGCGACCACGGCAAGAGAGTATGAGATCGCCCTGCCGAATGAGTTAAGTGAAGCTGATCAGATCGAATTGGCTCGCGAATTTTCTCGCTGGCTGAATACCCACCAATACTGTGTTGTCGATTTTGCGATTCATTCCGGCGATGGATTGAACGGCCATGGCCACTTCCTGACAACGACAAGATCGGTGGATGAAGATGGCACGATGTCGAGCATCAAGATCCAACGTGAGTGGGCTGATAAAAAACGCAAGGAACATGGCCTACCGGGTCGTAGAGCTGAACTCGTGAATGCACGCAAAGCCTGGGCTGACATGGCCAATTGCGCTTTGGAAAAGGCTGGTTTTGAAGAGCGTATCGATCATCGCTCCCTGAAAGACCAGGGTATTGATCGCTTGCCAACTTCCCATATTGGCCCCGCAGCATCAGCGATGGAGCGCGATGGAATCGAAACGCGAGTTGGCGACCACAACCGTATGATCGGCCAGATCAACTTGGAACGTCAGTTTGAGCTGGACGATCTGCGCAAGCATGAGATCGAAGCCAAGCGCCTTGAACAGGAGCTGGCCGACATCGATGCGGAGATCGAATATATCCGTAATGAGCCTGCTCCTGTTCCGAAGCAAACGACTGTCGGCACTATCGTTCAATCCAGCCATTCAGATGCTATCGCGGCTGTTGCCGAGCGCGAATCCGCTCGCTACTCAAAAGGCCAAGCAAAGAGCATCGGTGAGCTTTTCAAGTCGAAGTTGTTCCGCGACACCTGGAACGCGGATCTTGATCCTGCGATTTTGAAACAACTACGTTGGGTCGATGTGAATGCCAGGGCGCTCACGTTGAAAACTGGCGAACAAGTTCGAGACCAGGGCGATAAAGTTAGTCTCAGCAAAGGTTCAGATGATGGTATTGAGGCTGCAATCGCCATGGCAAAAGCTAAAGGTTGGAAGTCAGTGAACATCCGAGGTTCAGATGATTTTCAGCTCCGAGCCGCTTTGGCATTAAGGAAAGCAGGCATCAAGCCCCGTATTACTAGCGAAATCGCGAAATCGCGATTTAGCGACGAACTGCGCAAGCTTGATACAGCTGCTCAAAAACCAGAGCCAGAGCCAGTGCCGGAGCCAGTGCCGGAGCCAGTGGTCAAGCTGGAAGACCTGGTTCGTGTAGCTGCTGCTAACCATATATTACCGCTGACGAATGACTTCCGGGATGACACGCGGAAACTTCGGAGTTGGGCGCGTGCGGTTTGGGGCGAGCTAACAGAGAATGGTGAGCTGGATGGCTTGGACGACACTTTCATGGAAGTGCTTGAAGAGCAGGCGCTGATGGCTGGTTATAAGCCGTATGAAATAAAAGACGTCGGTCTCGATAGCGATTGGTCAAAAACGCTGTCGGATCAAAAGCCGGAACCGACACCCTCCCCTTGTTCGGAACCTGAGTCCGGAACGCGCCGAAACTGGAAGCGTGGCGAAGGCGACAAACCGCCAGGAACGTAGTCATCTCGTGCTGATCCAGATCGCCTACACTGTGTACTGTGTACTGTGTCTGCATGTAACTCCAAAAAGTCCTCTGAAGAATGGAGCAAGATTATGATAACAACCCTCGCGGAGGCCCGTAATGTACTCAGCTCCACAATGATGAGCGATTGGCTTGATAACCCAGACGAGGGGATTGAAGGCGAGAAACCCAGCCAAATAATCGACAGGATGGGTTGTCTGCCGGTGATCGAGATTATCGCAACGCTCCTGGACATTGAGCCGGACACGCCAATAGAGGAGCTATGTGATCAGACCCCATCTGAGCTGTATGAGCAGAGAAATGGAGAGGAAATGCTGCTGGAGGTGCTTATGATGCGCCTCTCGCATCGTCTGTCCAGATCCTGGTTTCAAAGATCTATGAGTGCTTTCCAGGGTCTGACGCCCGACAAAATGTTGGCAAGTGCAGAAGGAAAAGCCGCTGTGATACGCCAAATCGAGAGGCTCGCCCTAGAGCAACTGAGACGCCCGCCTTACGAACCAGAGATGGAAAAACCTCACGCAGATGCAGGGGCATAAATCCGATGACCGCTGATCAAGTTTTGGACGCCTGGGGCCTGGACGATCAGCAGCGAGCGCAGCTGATCAATCAGCCCGATCCCGACCAAATCATCACCATCCACGACGGATTGCACAGGATTTTCGCGGGAAACCCAGGCCATGCGGATGCCTGGCCCTTAAAACCCAACCGGGCTTTTGGTGGCCGTAGTGCGATTGAAATTATGCTCTCTGGCGACATCAAAAAAGTGCGACAGTACGTGATGTATCACGTGTATAACGCCTGAGGTGCCTGCTATGGACGATGACGAAAACCATGAGCTGCGCCAGAAACTTGCCCACAAACCGCCCGGTGAACCGCTGTCGCTTGCTGAGATCCGCGAGCTAAAAAAAATGGAAACCGAGCGCGTTAATCGCTGCATCGAGCGAGGCCAGAGGCCAGAGGATCAGTCGCAAGTGTGGCAGCAGCTTTTTGCCGAAGGACGGTGTCTGCCTGTTGGCCGATTCATGGATCGCTCAACGTTACGGGCCTCCCTGCTGCCTGCATCGGAGAGTGCCGTGGACACCATCCGGCGTGAGCGGGATGAGTTAACGACAACATACGTCACCGGGCTCACCGCTTTGAATATACCCTGGCCGGATTGTCACATGGCCGATTGGCATAGCCAGGTGCTGACTGATCCCAAGTACTGGTTATGGTCCGGTCGTCATCTGACCGCGACTAACCACTTACTTGGTAACGAAGATGTGTACGACGCCACTGAGATCCTGCGACGTTATGCGCTCGATACGCCGGATAACACCTTTGCAGCAGGATATGATCGTGCGGTTTTCGATCTGATCCATCACTTCACCCAAAAGGGAAAACCTGTTCCAAACATTCAATATAAGGACATCGATGACGCTATCGATGCCGAGCGGATCAAACGCTGGATCGAGGTTGTCGATTTGCCAGCGGCCCAAAAGGCAGCCATGCTCGATTGGTTCCGGCACTGCGAGTAACTCAAGTCATGGTAAATAAGGGTTCTAAGACTAACTATTACGTCTACGTGTACATTGATCCACGGAATTTCGAGGAGTTTTACTATGGAAAAGGTAGAGGCTCCAGGAAACACGCTCACCTGAATGACGATTCAGATAGTGAAAAATCTAGACGGATAAAGGCCATCAAGAAAGAAGGGTTGGAGCCAATTATCAGGGTGATCGCTCGCAACCTATCCGAGCACGATGCATTGCTGGTTGAGAAGACGCTACTCTGGAAGCTGGGTAAGCAGTTGACGAATATTTCCTCGGGCCACTACGCAGAAAATTTTCGTCCTCACGATTCCTTGCACAAGCATCTTTCGGGGTTCGATTTTCAAAATGGGCTGTATTACTACAACGTTGGGGAAGGCCATCATCGAAACTGGGATGATTATGTTGCCCATGGATTTATTTCCGCAGGCCAAGCGCCAAGATTCCGGGATGCCATGTTAGGTTTGCAAGCAGGGGATTTTGTCGCAGCGTATCTCAAAGGTCGGGGTTTTGTTGGGATTGGTCAAATCACTCAGAGTGCGAGGCCAGTTCGCGACGTTTTGATTGATAACATCCCACTTTTACAAAAAGAACTGGTTTGCCCAAATATTGGTGAGAACTCGAACGATCTCGAAAAGTCGGAGTATGTGGCTCTCGTTGAATGGGTCAGGACTTTTCCCCGGAATGAGGCAAAGTGGAAATCCAAGAGCGGATTGTTCACGTCACAGCTAGTTCGAGCTTCGCTGGATGGCCAGCCGGAAACGGTAAAGTATTTAGAGCAAGAGTTTGCCGTTGATTTCGAGGAACTTTTGGCATGACAATTTGCGCCACACGGATCTCCTTTACGCCGCTCCGCTCTGTAAAGGCCACCGGTGCGCCCTGAGTTATGGCCATATGGAGCATGAATGAAACTGATTAGTATCGTCTTGCTGGCTTTCGCTAGCTTTACCGCTTTGGCGGATGACTCCGAGACTTTGGCCGATTCAGATGGGACTCTTGATCGAATTGAGGCCTTCTGCAAGCAGGAATACAAACGCGAGCCCTCACTAATTCATGCGTGCATGAATAACCAGATGGGCAGTCTACGCGACATCGAGAGCTACCAAATGCGAAAGTGGCCTGACATAGCTGAAGATCATCCAGTGACCCGGCTGTTAAAGGATTCTGCAAAAAGAGCGGCTGTTGTCGTAGACGGCAAACCATGGGTCAATTGGTCGCTAGCGAAGCTGTATTTCAAAAGATCAATGCAAACATGGCTAGAAGCTGAGGGTAAATCCGACCCTGACCTAGACTATGGGCTTTAGCCATAAAATGCCCAGACACGGCGACGCCTTTTCTCGTTCCGGTTTTTCAGTGTCCGGATACGGCTGTTTTTCGTCGAACATTAGTGCGAATAACAGGTATTATGGTAAATGACCATTACTATTTTGGCAGTCTCCACACTCAGGTCACCTTGTCATGTCCAATTTATTCCTTTTCTTATATAAAAATCAGTGCCAATACTTAGAAAATTGAAAACGTTTTCCTTTTGTTTTAATCATTAAATTTCTGATTTCTAAGCAACTTTTAACATGATTACTGTGGTCATTTTTAAGATTTTCTATACAATGCACCGGAGTT
>Ga0307940_1000868_pt1 | contig 18394 bp, 13 predicted proteins | sample OrgLakmetagen124_FD_201835 | JGI IMG/M metagenome (GOLD analysis project Ga0307940, IMG submission 201835) | Saline water microbial communities from Organic Lake, Antarctica - #124 | ecosystem: Environmental > Aquatic > Non-marine Saline and Alkaline > Saline | place: Antarctica: Organic Lake... | reverse complement strand
AAGAATATTTTGGAATGTAAACCAGATTTGCTTGTTTCTTTATGTCATGATGGATTAATTTTAAGTCCGGAAGATCCTGGAAGTGCAGCCAATGTAACCTATAGTGCTGAAATATTTAATACAGGATTGCAACAACTGATGATTTTACAGTCTTATTTCAAGTAGATGGACCAAACGGTACATTTAATTACCCTGTTGTTGTAAATACTTCTATAGGTGTAAATTCTTCTGTAGTTATTTCTACTGCCCCTGTACCCTATGCTCCGGTAGATTCTGAACTTATTGTGATATTAGACTCCAATACAGAAATAGATGAAGAATCTGAATTCAATAATGAAAGTAGAATAAATCTATGCCATGAATTTGATCTTGCTCCTCCAACTAACGCATCATCAAATCCATTTTGGAGTTCAAACGATTTCTTTCAATTTCAAAATGTGGTGCCCAATATTAACCTTTTATTGGATCATGCCTATACGGCAAGTGCTGTAGATGTGAAATTTGAAGTTACTCTACCAGGTGGGAATATTGTAGATTTAGGTACTGTTGCTGTAGAGGATGTGGATGGATGTAATGATCCAATTAATGTTGAATTACCAAGTTCATTTGTATTTAACGATTTAGGCAATCATACATTTACCTTTACAGTAGATCCCGATAATGAGTACTTAGAATGTGATGATACAAACAATGTATATATAAGAGATGTAGAAGTAGAAAGTCTGGCAGATATGCGTGCACTTTCAGAGTTTATTAATCCATCTGTTTTAAATCCAGCTGTTAATGAGCCTGTTACGTTAGATGTGACTTACGAAAACATTGGGTCTCAAAACGTAAGTGATGCCATGGACCTTAAGGTGTTTGTTAATGAAGTAGAGATATCTACTATTACCAATGTACCTGGATTATTAAACGGTGATAATAATACGATTCAAGTTCCTGTACCATTTCAATCTAATGTTCCTGGAGCCAATGTGGTTAAAGTCTTTATAGATTCTGGAGACGACATAATGGAATTACGAGAAGATAATAATGAAGCTACAAGAGTTATTATAGTTGGAGATGCCTCAAACTTATATTTTGAAGACTTCCAAGCAGCTTACAACATGACTCCAGCCACTGGTAATGATACACAACTTCAAGCTACTGTTGGTAACGAAGGGATTCTAGATACTGAGGCAGTGCTTAGATTCACTTTTATTACACCAGATGGTGTAGAAGGATTTATAGGCCAATTACCTATTCAAGTCTCAGCTGATGATACTTCAAGTTACACTTTGAATTGGACAGCAATAAACCCAGAAACTATTTTAAAAGCAGAAATATTAAATTCTACGGTACCTGAATTTAATGAATTAGATAATACTATAACGCTTCAAAATAGAGTAGATTTTAGTTTACAAAATCCAAATCCATTAAACTTGATTGGTTCAGGTGGCGACAATGTTGATGTTGAAGTAGATGTTTCTGCAAATTTTAATACTATCCCTTTTGCAATTAATGATGTTCAAGTGTCTGCATACCTTTCAACAGATTGTGAGTTAGACAGTGCCGATCAATTTTTAGGTTCTGCACAAGTTGATTTTGCTATAGGTGAGAGTGTAATTACGCAATCCTTAAATTTCGACATGCCTTTAGATGTGAGCAACAATAGTAGAATTATATGGGTTGTTGATGAAAATGAACAGTTCGAGGAATCGAATGAAGAAAATAATCAACTTTGCATCACTGTAAACTCAGACAATACAGTTGCACCTTCTGTAATAACCCAAGATGTAGTTGTTGCATTAGATGCAAATGGTGAAGCTAATATTACGGCAGATGATATTGATAACGGTTCTACAGATGATGTAACTCCAACCGCAGAACTTCTAAGAGGTTTAGACATCACTACTTTTGATTGTGGTGATATCGGAACAAATACGGTTACACTTACTGTAACTGATAGTAATGGAAATTCTAGTTCAGATACAGCTACGGTAACAGTAATAGATAATATCAATCCTAATGCTGTAACTCAAGACATTTCAGTTTCACTAAATGCTATTGGACAAGCAAATATTACTGTTCACGACATAGATGAAGGGTCCTTTGATAACTGCACAATAGTTAGTAGTATGTTAGATATTACTTCTTTTGATTGTGGTGATATAGGTGCAAATACAATTACACTTACTGTAACAGATAGCAGCGGTAATGCAGATACTGCAACAGCTACGGTAACAGTAGTAGATGATATTGATCCTAACGCCGTTGCGCAGGATCTTACGGTTACACTAGGATCTGTTGGTACAGTAACTATTATACCATCTCAACTTAATGGTGATTCTACAGATAATTGTGAGATTGCATCATTTAGCCTGGATCAAATGAATTTTGATTCTTCTGATATTGGTACAAATACAGTGATACTAACTGTAACCGATTCAAGTGGGAATCAAGACACTGATACTGCCGTTGTTACAGTTCAAGTTGGAGACACTAACTTTCCAATTGCAATAACTCAGGATATCACAGTTCAACTAGATGCAAATGGTCAAGCAAGTACAACGCCGGCAATGGTAGATAATGGCTCTACTGCAGAAGCAGGAATAGCTAGTCTTAGTTTAGATATCACTGATTTTGATTGTTCTAATCTAGGTGAAAACAATGTAACGCTTACCGTGACAGATACTAGCGATAACTCTAGTTCAGCAACTGCTATTGTTACTGTTGAAGATAATATTAATCCTAATGCCGTAGCTCAAAACTTTGTTGCTGTACTTGATTCTAGTGGTCAAGCTACAATTACGGCCAGTGATATAGATAATGACTCCTCAGATAATTGTGCAATTGCATCTTATAGTTTAGACCAAACCAACTTCACGACAAGTGATATTGGCACAAATACAGTTACATTTACCGTAACTGATATCAGTGGAAATCAAGATTCTGCAACAGCCGTTGTTACAGTTCAAGGTGAAGAAAGTAATTTTCCAAATGCAATAGCCCAAAACATCACCGTTCAACTTGATGCCAATGGTCAATCTAGCATCACAGCGGATATGATAGATAATGGTTCTACTGCAGATGCAGGAATTGCTAGCCTTAGTTTAGATATTACTGATTTTGATTGTTCTAATCTAGGTGAAAACACGGTGATACTTACTGTATCTGATGCAAACGGAAATGTTGATACTGCAACAGCAATAGTAACTGTAGAAGATGAGATTGAACCAGTGGTAACTACACAGGATATTACAATTCAATTGAATTCTCTTGGTATGGCGAGTATTACGGCTGCTATGATAGATGATGGTTCATCAGACAATTGTGGAATAGCATCTTATAGTTTAGACCAAAGCGCTTTTACAACAAGTGATTTAGGATTGAATACAGTTACTTTAACGGCTACAGATGCCAGTGATAATTTTGCTTCTGCAACTGCAATAGTCACCGTTTTAGATGCTGGCACAGGACCAACTTTGGCCTTCCAGGAAACGTTTACAGATCCAAGAGGAATTGTATCTGGTTCAGTAGCATTTTCAGATGTTGACTTTGATAATGATCAAGATTTCTTATTATCTGGTGTAACCGCACAAAATCAATTTGGTTTTACAGGTGGTCAAATTTCAAGACTATATAGAAATAATGGAAGTGGAAATTTCCAACAAGTATTTGGAACACCATTTATGGGTCTATCTTATTCATCGGTTAGCTTCAAAGACATCAATAATGATAATGTACTTGATATAATTTCTTCTGGAGAGAATTATACTACGGGAGATAATTTTGTCAAATATTATGTGAATGACGGCGCTGGAGATTTCTCAGAAACCGCTGGTTTACCTTTCCCAAATATGGATCGAGTTGACTTTAAGTTTGCAGATTTTGACGGTGATGGCGACGACGATGTATTATTTGTTGGATTAAATGGTGCAAATGGTGTACCTAATGTAAGATTTTACAAAAATCAAGGATCAAATGCAAGTCCTTCTTATGTTTTTGAAACCACGGGATTACCTACTGTCATTGACGGCTCAATTGATGTCGCCGATGTAGATGGAAACGGCACAATAGATGTGTTCATATCAGGACGCCGTCCAGCAGGAAACAAAATAGCAAGATTGTTTTTAAATGATGGTAATTTTGGATTTACAGGTATTACTCAGTTTATTACACCTTTTGTACCTGTAGATAAAGGAGACTCTGCCTTTGCAGATGTAGATGATGATGGAGACCAAGATTTGTTGATTTCAGGAAAAGATAGTAATAATAATAATGTTTTAAAACTGTATTTGAATGATGGTTCAGGTACATTTACAGAAGCTGTTGATGTATTTTCGATCTCATCAAACTACTTACTTGTGGCTTTCGATTTTGCCGATATAGATGGTGATGGAGATTTTGATGTATTATTTACGGGGTATAATACTTCCAATTTAAGTAGAGTTACGACAATTTGGGAAAACTTGTTATACTCACCGTCAACTTCAACAAGACCTACTGAGGATTCACCTAATTTCAATATAAATTTTGAAGAAGATGAGGTTGTTTTTGGTAATAATTTTAAAGTATTCCCTAATCCAACTGATAAAGGTTACTTTACAATTTACACTCCAGATTTAGAAGGTGAAGTTTCAGTATCAATAACTGATTTACATAACCGTACAATCCTATCTCAAGATATGTATGTTAGAGGCGAAAGAGTAACCGTAAGATCAGAAAATCTTTCGGCTGGAATCTATATTGTTAAACTTTCAAAAGGTCAGAACACGTTCAGTTCAAAATTGATTGTGGAGTAAAACCTTTTTAAAAATTGTATTTTAAAAACCTCACCCTTTGGTGAGGTTTTTTGTTTGCTTCAAAGTCAGCAACTAAACTAGGGATCTTTTATAAACTCAGATTTATACAATATTCTTGGAAAAACTCACGGAAAGACCACCTCAAGAGAACAGTAGTTCAGGTTTAAATACGAAAATGATGTAGAGTTAATTTATGAAAATCAAAATAAATTGCAACATTTTCAACAAAACTAAGTTTTTAACTTGCAATTTAAAATGAGTATAACTGATTTTTAAAAGCCTTAACTAATTTACTATAATGTAGTATGAGCTTGGAGTAATAGTTGAAAGTTTATAAGTGAGGTTCAGTTTAATTCGAGTAGATAAGTTTCTTGAAATTACTTAAAAAAAACAGCTTCATAATTACAATTTAATTTATAAATTAATAAATGTTAATCAGAAACATTTCTTCTATCAATAATATATCTCCTAACTAATCATGCTAAAATATGTGTATTTTGTAAATATTCACAAAGGTTATTTAATAATTGCTACTAATAAGTAAATGAACTTTGCAGTATAAATTTTAATCAAACTAAAAGTAACAACTAAATTTAAAAAAGTATGAAAAAGTTATTATTAGCAGTAACAACCTTAGTGCTGGTTTCTACAAGTTCCTTTTCTCAAAATGAGAGTATAGATAGAAGATATGAATTATATCTTGGGGTAAAAGTTGGTGGTAACTATTCCCATGTTTATGATACAAAAGGTGAGGAATTTGATGCAGACCCTAAATTAGGCTTAGCTCTTGGAGCCTTCGTTTCAATCCCTATTGGAACTTAACTTGGTGTTCAGCCTGAAGTTTTATTTTCTCAAAAAGGATTTAAAGGAAGCGGCAGTATTTTAGGAGCAAATTATTAGATCACAAGAACAACTAACTATTTAGATGTTCCAGTTTACTTACAATTTAAACCTTCTGAGTTTATCACAATTGTTGTAGGACCCCAATACTCTTTTCTATTGTCTCGAAAAGACGAGTTTGAATCGGATTTTGGAACAGTATCCCAAGAGGAGTAGTTCGAAAACGAAGACATTCGAAAAAACACACTTGGAGTTTATTTAGGTTTTGATAATAATCTAAATAACATTGTTGTCGGTGTAAGAGCAGCTTGGGATTTGCAATACAATAAAGGAGATGGAAGTTCTTCAACACCTCGTTACAGAAATACTATGGTGCAAGCAACAATAAGTTACAGGTTCTAATTATAACCTGAGTTAATAAAAAAACCTAGTTCATCATAAATTCAAACCTTATGTGCTAAAGGTCTGTGATGAAATAACTTGAATAGAATTGACGCCGTTTTTTTTCTTTATCTAGACAAAATTTTAACGCTGAGAAAGGAGAAAAGAACAAGTCAAAACCTTCGAAATTATTACTTTACAGATCCTAAGTGTTTGTAAAACCGACTCATAGCAATGAGGTTTTTTTAAAAACTTACTTTAAAGATCACAAAGTTTATAAGATACTACCAAAATACACTAAATATAGCCGTAAGACTATCGTTCAAAAATTGAGGACTCATCGCATAAAACCTCTGATTTTAAAACATTAAAAACCGTGTACAAAGCGTTTGTCTAATGGAAAATTAACAAGCTCATCTATTTCTATAGTATTAAAATCAATATGATTAGGATTCAGTAAGTAATTAAAGTCACCAACAACCACGGCAGAAGGTCTTTTAAAATACACACTTCTCTAACCAAAATAAATTCATCTCCTATTTTTTGTGTGATTGAACTTGGAGGATGCACATTCCAGTACTTTGGCAAATCTTTCAGCTCAATTTTTTTAATTGAAACGGAGTCAAGAACATCAATCTCCATCATCATAAAATTAGAAGGCAGGGTTGCTAAATTCAAATGCACTAAAACTTCTGCCATAGCCAAAGCTCTACTTTCTGCAGTGTAAATCATTTCCGTTCCTTTAGAATTCCACCGATTCCCAAATTTGGCAGCTCCTTTACCACTTAATTCGGTAGCGTATTGTTTTCTTGTTAACCTAAACAGCTTCATTATGCAAAAATACCGTGCTCTATTCTGTTGAGTTCTGCCATAACAAGGTCTTTGCCGTAGGAATCTTTGAGGAGTTCGGCAGGTTTCAAATTACCTAAGGCAAAACAAGGTGTATTTAGCCAACGGTAAAATTGTTGAGCAGAATCAAAAACGTCTTTCCCAAAATGAGTAACTTCTGCAAGTTCGATTATTTTTTCGGTGTGGATAGGCTTGAAGAAAAAATCTGGGGTATTTCTATTTCGTTGCAAGGTTTTGGTAGAAATATTTAAGTACGAAGCCCAATCTTCTTCCTTAAAAGGAGCGAGACTTTGGATTTTACTGAATAAACTATACGGCAAACACTTCCTAATGGTATGAATAATAAGCATTTTGTTTTCAAAAAAATCTGAATAGTTGAACTCCTTTTTTACATCTTCAAAACCTGATAGAGTATCTAGTTGATAAGCATATGCAGCCATAGCTTCATTTACTTTTGCGGAGTTGTCTTGCTGTTATTTGTATGTTTTAGGTTTTATAGGTATACATTTATCCACAAATATGATACATTTGTCTAGCTCTTCCAAATGTTTATTCACTTTTTACCAATAATAAACAAAAAAATAGATTTGTAGGGCTATAGCTTTTTCGAAATGATTCATGCTTACTTGCTCATTGAGCGAGAATTCCGTGTGTAAAAATTCTCAACTTTCATTACTCATAAAATTTTATATGAAAACATTTTCGTTTGTCATTGGTTATAAATTTCAAAAGGAAACTAACTCAACTCCCTTTTTGCATAAAATCTCAAAGGGAATAACACTCAACTGTCATTCTGTATAAATCTCAAAAAGAAACACGCTTACCTGTCATTCCTCATAAAATTTTATGCGGAATCTTACACTTACGGAGACGAACATTTTGTTTACTGATTCAACATTTCTGAAGCGACACGAGTTTCCTTGTCGCGCTATCGTTTGTTTGGAATGACAGTTTTATGGGAAGTTTCCTTAAACAGGTGCAGAGCATCACAGAAATTTGGAATAAAAGAAAAATAAATCTAAAATTTAACATTTTAAATTTGTGTAACTAAATGGGGGGGGGGGTAAATTGCAGATTATTAATCCTAAAACAAACCCAAAATCCAGAAAGTAAACTCACGCAAAACAGAGAATGCTCCTACAAGGTAGAAGCACTCACCAAACTTCGATATGAAAAATACATCTCCATCCACAAATGCAAAGATAGGTTTTTCTTGGTGTTCTAAACATACTTTTAAAACAAATAAGTTTTAAAAACGAAACCTCAACCATAGCGGGTTGACAATGATAACAAAATTTAAAATTTACGATTATGAAAAATTTATTATTTGCCTTTGCTTTCTTGTTTTTAGGGAGTATTGGGTTTGCTAGTGAAATTGATGTTAAAACTGATTCTTCAGAAGACCTAAAAGTTACAAGCTATATTGAAATGATTACTAAAAATAACCAATTAGTTGCTAAAACTTGCTATTATGCAATTTACGACGGAAGGGGTGAAAGAATTGGTACATTAATAATGAAAGGTGTACCAGATGATGAACCTTGTGGTAGCTCACTATCATTAAGTATAGCATTACAGCTTTGGGATGAAGCTATGAATTAATGTTTAGTTCATCTTTTTTGCACAGAGTTTAAATCAAGCTCTGTGCATCTCAATCTAACCTAAATTTATGAGAATGAAAAATGTTATAATATTTTTAATTTTTGGTTTAATAAATAATCTTTACAGTCAAAACAATAAAGTCTTAAAAGTAGAATATAACGAAATTGTTTCATATATACCCTCTATAATTAATTACGATAAAGGTATACTCTATGTGTCACATTTAGAATCATCTTATAAAACCATTTTTAGTAATTCAAAAAATCTTTTAAAAAGTGATGACCAAACCTTAATTATTCAAGTAAAAGACGAAGAGTATTTTTCCGAAATATATTTAGACAGGAGAGATAATCTTCTTTTTGAAAATATATTTGAAAGACGTGCACTTAAAAGGTATTATTCTGTTTATGAAAAATTGCCAAAAATGAATTGGGAATTGATCAACGAGAGCAAAACAATTGAGAACTTTGAGTGTAAAAAAGCCAAAACTGTTTTTAGAGGCAGGACTTATGTTGTATGGTACAGTGAAGAAATACCAATTTCAGTTGGTCCATGGAAATTTAATGGATTACCTGGTATAATTTTATCTGTTGAAGATTCAGAAGGTATTTATAAATGGTATGCTAAAAATATTACATATCCCTTTGAAGGGGATTCAGATTTAGAATCAATTAAAAATAATACAGAAAAGTTTACTAAAATTTCATTCAAAGATTTAGACGCTAAAAGAATAGAGTCTCTTAAATTAAAAATGAAGACACAAAAAGCAAGGATGGGGCAAAGAAACCAAAGTATTTCTTTAGAGTTTTCTACATCTCAATGGAAAGAACCTGTAAATGAATTTAGAAATCAAGTTAATTTTAGTTTCTAAGTTTCAATGATTAGAACTTAGTAATTATTAAATTAAACTGGATATAAATCAATGCTCCACTTGAAGGATATATTGAAGTAAGTCTTGAAGATTATGTTGATATAAGCAAGTCCTATGTTGATAATTTTGTTAAAAATAAAACCTAAACTTCCTAGAGGTAGCAATGTAAAAGTTGACAATAAAAGTGGCATTGAGCTATTTGAATAAATACTAACAATACATTCAATACGTTGAAAAACCAATCTAAATTGACCTACCAACTCATATTCTTGTCATTGTTTGTAGGAGTTTTTACTTATGCTCAAACTCAAACCCAAATCCAAGGCACAGTAACAGATAGCTTAGCAGCACCCCTGCCTTATGTAAACGTCATGCTGCAGTCCAAAGAAGGAAATGTTATTTTAGCGTATACATCAACTAGCAGAGATGGAAAATATGTATTTAACGTAAAACAAACAGGCGACTTTAAGTTGGTTTTTACTTATTTGGGCTATGCTAGAAAAGAAGAAACCATTAGCCTTAAAGCAGATTCAATTTTAGAAGTAAACGCTATTTTGTTGCAAGAAGAAATGCTGCTAGAAGATGTATTTATTGAAGCAGATTTGCCCATAGAGGTAAGGAAAGATACGGTGGTTTACAATGCAGATAGTTTTAAACGTGGAGATGAGGTGGTAGTTGAAGACTTACTGAAAAACTTACCTGGCGTACAAGTAGATGCAGATGGAAAAATAAAAGTAGGCAATAGAGAGATTGAACGCCTCATGGTAGATGGCGAAGATTTGTTTGAAAAAGGCTATGTCGTGCTCAGTAAAAATATGACGGTAGATGCCATAGAAAAAATTGAAATCTATGATAAATATTCTTTCAATAAATTGCTAAAAGGAATTGAAGAAAGTGACCGTGTGGCTATGAATATTCAACTAAAAGAAGATTACAAACAACAATGGTTTGGTAATGCAGACCTTGGTTTGGGTGGTTTTGATAAAGTGTACCACAAAAACCGAGTCAATTTGATGTCTTTTGGGAAAAAGAGCAAATACTATTTTCTGGGTAACACCAACAATATTGGCATAGATGCCGTTGGAGATGTAAGCCAAATGATTCGCCCAATGCGTTTTGGTCAGCCAGGGAGTGTTGGCGATGGCGAAAGTGCAAAAACCTTATTGGGTCTTTTTACAGATGTACCACAATTAAAACGGGAACGCACCAATTTTAATAATGCTCGCTTAGCTTCTTTAAATGCGGTGCATCAACTTACCGATAAAATGAAATTGCGCAGTATAGGATTTTTCAATTGGGATGAAAATCAGTTTTTTAGAAATACGGCTACTCAGTTTGCCTTAGACACAGAAAACTTTAGCAATACTGAAGATTTTTCAATGAATAAAAACAAATTTTTTGGCTTTGGTAAAATAGATTTCACTTATGATATAGCTAAAAATAAAATGCTAGAATATACAGGAAGCTTCAATAGTACAGATGAAACTTCTGCAAGTGATTTGATTTTCAATGGCAATTCTACTATAGAAAACCTACAAAGTGACAATCAGCAAATAGACCAAAAACTGCTTTTTACCCATAAGTTAAATGAAAAGAAAGTGTTTTTACTAAGCGGAAGATACATTCAAGATGAAAGTCCACAGGCTTATGTCAATAATCAATTTTTGTTTGAAGAGGTTTTTGAAGATGCAGCAAATGTGGTAAATGTAGGGCAGTTGAGTACAAATAAAATGCACTTTTATGGGGCAGAAGCCGAATTTAAAAATCGCAAGGCAAACCAAGATTTATTTGAAGCTATTGTTGGGACAACTTACCGAAGAGACCAGTTGCAAACTACTTTTCAATTACAAGATGAAGCACAACAAAGCATACAACTAGTAGGATTTCAAAACCAAATGGAATACAATGTGTTAGATGTGTATGCAAAAACCAAGTACCTGTACAAAATTAAAGAAAATTTAAATTTTAATACCAGTCTTGCTGCTCATCAACTAATAAATAATTTGCAAAACATCAACCAAGAAGAGCAAAAACAAGATTTGTTTTATGTGCAGCCTCAGTTGGGAATGCGTTGGGAAATAGACAATAGTAATTTGTTGTCAAGCAATTATTCCTATTCTACCAATAACGCTTCGGCAATAGATGTATACCAAAATAACGTACTAAGAAGTTTTAGAGGATTTGACCGTGGTTTTGCAGAACCTACACAATTAAATGCTAGTAGTTATATGCTAATGTATAGGCTGGGGAATTTTGGAGATAAATTCTTTGCCAATGTAATGGTCAACTACATCCAAAACCACGATTTTTTCTCCAATCGTTCTATTGTTCAACAAGAGTTTCAAATCAATGAACGGATATTGATAGAAGACCAAGAATTGTTTTCAGTAAACACTTCTATGGATAGATACATCAAGGCAATTTCATCTAACCTCAAGTTTAAATTCAATTTTAGCCAAACCGATTTTATAAATTTCGTAAACGATTCAGATGCAAGAGCAGTGGAAAATAGAAATTTCACTTATGGATTAGAACTAAGGTCGGGTTTTTTAGGTGGATTTAATTACCACATTGGCTCACAGTTTAGTACTTCACAAGTTGAAACTACGCAATCCAATTTTTCCAATAGCTTTAGCAACACAGACAATTTTAGTTTTTTAGATTTAAGTTATGTGTATTCCGAGCGACTAATCATGTCTTTAAACACGGAACGTTATTTTTTTGGGAATTTAGAAAACGGTACTAATGTGTATTATTTTTCAGATTTATCTGCCATGTACATCACTAAAAACAAAAAACTGAATTTCCGTTTAAGTGCTAAAAACCTATTCAATACTCGCACATTTAGGAATTTTTCTATTTCAGATATTTCTACTAGTACTACAAGTTATCGTTTGCTGCCAAGAATCATCATGCTAAATATAGATTTCAAATTTTAATTCAAAATTTCTCAACAAAATCCAAAAAATAATAACAAGTGTTTATTAAGAACCCACAAAACTTTCATTAAATTTGTAATTCAATAATAAAATAAACATGAGTCAAGATTTATTTCAAGCCCCAGACTACTATAATATAGACGATTTACTCACTGAAGAGCACCAACTTATCCGCCAAGCGGCAAGGGATTGGGTTAAACGAGATGTGAGTCCAATCATTGAAGAAGCAGCACAAAAAGCTGAATTTCCAAAATCAATCATTAAAGGTTTATCAGAAATTGGTGCATTTGGACCTTATATTCCAGAAAAATATGGCGGTGCAGGGTTGGATCAGATTTCTTACGGACTTATTATGCAAGAAATTGAGCGAGGTGATTCTGGTGTGCGTTCTACAGCTTCTGTACAATCATCCTTGGTGATGTTTCCAATTTATGCATACGGAAGTGAAGCTCAGAAACAAAAATTTCTACCCAAATTGGCTTCTGGAGAAATGATGGGTTCTTTTGGACTAACCGAACCAGATCATGGATCAAATCCCAGCGGGATGGTGACACATTTTAAAGACAAAGGCGACCATTATTTGTTGAACGGTGCAAAAATGTGGATTTCCAATTCGCCTTTTTGTGATGTCGCTGTAGTATGGGCAAAAAATGAAGAAGGAAGAATTCATGGATTATTAGTTGAACGCGGAATGGAAGGATTCAGCACTCCTGAAACCCACAACAAATGGTCTTTGCGTGCATCAGCTACTGGAGAACTTATTTTTGACAATGTAAAAGTCCCTAAAGAAAACTTATTGCCTGGTAAAAGTGGCTTGGGAGCACCTTTATCTTGTTTAGATTCAGCTCGATACGGAATTGCTTGGGGTGCAATTGGAGCAGCTATGGATTGTTATGATACTGCTTTGAGATACGCTAAACAACGCATTCAATTTGGTAAACCAATTGCAAGTTTTCAACTTCAACAAAAAAAATTGGCTGAAATGATTACTGAAATCACCAAAGCACAATTGTTAGCTCTGCGCCTGGGTCAACTTAAAAATGAGGGTAAAGCAAGTACAGCTCAAATTTCCATGGCTAAGCGAAATAATGTAGAAATGGCAATCAATATTGCCCGTGAAGCAAGACAAATTCTAGGAGGAATGGGAATTACTGGAGACTACAGCATCATGAGACATATGATGAATTTGGAAAGTGTAATTACTTACGAAGGAACCCACGATATTCATTTGTTAATAACAGGAATGGATATTACTGGTATTGCTGCTTTTAAATAGTCGTAAGTTGGTAGTCTTTAGTGGGTAGCGGGTAGATTTTAGTTTGTAGTTTTTAGTCAATTGCCTTATTATGTAGGTGTTAGTCTTTAGTTGTTGGGTTTTTAGCTTGTCACATTTTGTTTGTCGATTTTAGTTAAAAGTTTAAACTGTATATACATGGGAAAATCGATTATACAAATACACAAAAAACAGATACTCGAACAAATGAAAATCACCTTAATTTTTATTCTATCATTAGTTTTTTTTGCTTGTAATGAAGAAGAAAAGAGCAAAATTGTTGATGAACTAGATCAAACTATTATATCTGAGAAAGCTCCAATTGAATCTGTGAATTTTATTAATTTGTTGAATATGGAGCCAAATGAAATAAGCCTTTCCTCTAATAAATTTAAATCCAATATCGACAAGGGTTTTCTATCAAATGAAGAAGTGTTTGAACTCATTTACTCAAAACATGCTCTAAGTGAAAATTCCAAACTTACCCTTTTGCATTATTCGTTTATTGATACTAAACAAAAATGGACTTATCGAATAAATAGCACAAGGAAATTAATTATTAAAGAGGTCAAAGTTCTTGAAGCAATCAAAACGACAAACACTAATTTTAAAATAGAAAAGCCAATTTTTGAGATGACTAAAGTTTTTTAGAAAGCTTTTTTAATATACAAAGTGAAGTGACTAAATGCTTTTGAGAAATGAGATAAAAGAATATAGAACATAGAGAATAGACTTTTAATGAATATTAGGATGATTGAATGTTAAAATTGATTTTTACAACGAAACAAGTATTGATTTAGAATACACGAATAACCAACAACCGAAAACAAACACCCATGAACTGTAAAACATTACAAGAAAGCCTTCAAGCCCAACGTAATCGACTACTTCACCATCCTTTATATAAACTAGTAGAAAGTCCACATGATTTACAAATTTTCATGCAACATCATGTATTTGCAGTTTGGGATTTTATGTCTTTGTTAAAATCTTTGCAGAACCAACTTACCTGTTTGCAGACACCATGGTTTCCAGTTGGTAATCCAATGCATAGGTATTTGATTAATGAGATTGTCCTTGCAGAAGAAACTGATATCAATTTTTATGGTAAAAGGCAAAGTCATTTTGAAATGTATCTTGATGCTATGCAAAAAGCAGAAGCATCAACCCAAGCCATGAAAGACTTTTTATCACAAATTAAGCATGGTACAGATGTATTTTTAGTAATAGCAACAAGCGACTTGCCAGCTTCTGTAAAATCTTTTTTAATTTTTACTTTTAATACCTTAAAAGAAGGTAAAACTCATAAAATAGCTGCTGCTTTTACTTTTGGTAGAGAAGAATTAATTCCAGATATGTTTACTTCTATTATTAAAGAAATTCAACAAAAATTTCCAGAACAAGACTTGGAATTATTCAGCTATTATTTTGAACGTCATATAGAATTAGACCAAGATGAACACGGTCCTTTGGCTTTGGAATTGGTCGAACAACTTTGTGAAAATGACCCAACAAAATGGCAAGAAGCCCAAGAATGTGCTAAAGAAGCTCTACAAATTAGATTGCAACTTTGGGATGGAATAGCAAAAGACATCAATTATTATAAAAGCATCGCATAAGTTAGGCTTACATCTTTACCTACGAGTAACCGCAGAAAGGCATGTCACACTTTTTTTGAATTAAAGTTTATCATATTACTTCAATAATAAAGAAGGTGTGTTTTTATTCAGAAATCTTAAATTAAGTGCCTTGAATAATGCAAATCAGAAACATCCTGGTTGTTCATGTCTTCAAATCCTAAAAATAGTGAATTGGCATAATACTTGTTAAATTTATTCAAAATCAATTTATATGCCCCTCATTTCAACAACAATAAGACTGTTTTTTATAATTTTTTTATTCATTCAGTTTCATGATGTGAATGGGCAAGAACAGGATTTAATTAGAGGAGAATTATTCAATTCTCAAGATAAAAAACCTATTTCTTTTGCAACTGTGCTAGTCAAAAACAAAGCTAAAGGAGCTGTATCCAATACCGATGGGAGTTTTATTATCCCATATAAATACAAACTTTTAGGAGATACTTTAGTCATTTCTTTAATAGGTTATGCTACAAAAGAGATTCCTTTATCTACGTTGGAAAGAAACCAAGTAAACCTTATTCCTTTAGATGAAAAAGTAGATAACCTAAGTGAAGTTGTGGTAATGGCTTCTGAGGATAAGAAAAGAAGGAGAAAAAAGGATAGAACAAGCCCATCAGACATCGTTACTTTAGCGCTGAAGAAAATTCCAAAAAATTATCCCTTTAAGCCATTTTCCTACGTAGGCTATTATAGAGATTACCAAAAAAAAGAAGGAAAATACGTCAATCTAAATGAGGCATTATTGCAGGTTTTTGATACTGGTTTTGGCAACAAAGACCTGGAAGAAACACAAACCAGAATATATAAATATGAAAGAAATCCAAACTTTCCATTTGATACGCTTGCTTCTCAATTTTATGATTATGCAAATAAAAGCAAAATTGTTTCTGATTTCAAGTTAGGTATTCCAGGTCAGAATGAATTTATACTTCTTAGATTACATGATGCAATACGGAACTATAATGTCAATAGCTATGATTTTGTAAATCGGTTAGACGTAAATATTATCGATAATCATGAGCTTAGACTTTTATCTGATACATACCTCAATAATATTTCATTGTATACCGTTAGTTTATACAAACGTCTTAAGAATTTCAGAGTATATGGTAAATTATACATTAGTAAAGGCGATTATAAAATCTATAAAATGCAATATGCGGTCTATGATGTAAGTAAACCTAGCATAGAGGAAAATAGTTCTGATAATCCTAGCTTAACTGATGATAATCCAGAAAAACTAGTTTTTGAAATTATAGTTGAATATCAAAGACAAGATGGAAGAATGTATCCTAATTACATCTCTTTTAATAATTCATTTGAAGTCCTTCAAAAACCAAAATTTTATATTGAAGATGCTGTAGTCCACTTTTCAAAAGGACTCTTTAGTCAGAATAGTATAGTAGTTGCTTTTAATAATTTTCCAGTATTTAAAGACGCCACAAAGATAAGTAATTACGAAATTGAGTACAAAGGAGAAGTGATTAATATTGAAAAAATTGAAATGAAAAAGTATAGAGTTTTTCTCTACCTAGATACAGAAGACAGTTCCAATTTGAACCAGATGATATCTTCAAATGATTTTGCAGCTAAGGATTTAATTATAAAAGCTGAAAACATAAAGGATATTGACGGAAATATAATAAATGAAGGAGAATATGAAAGCTATAATCAATATCGGGAGTTTTTTGTTCAAGAACTTAAATTGCAAGAGACAAAGCCATTAGACACTTTATTTATGTATAAGGATAGGCCTATTTTTAAGGAACAAAATTTAGCTCCCTTTGAAAAGTTAGAGGATTATTGGATGAATACACCTTTAAAAAACTAAGTAAATTATATATTAACTATAAGATTTAAGGATAAGCACTACTTTATTTTAATCTTGTATCATGTTTATATTGCTTCTAAAAATAAGGCAACTGCCTTATTACTTTTTAAATATGTTACCGCTAACTTTATACGTATCTAAATGCATTATTTTTTCATTAATGCTAAAAGATAAAACAAAGTATAAATGGAAATAGAAAATGAGTCCTGGCTTAAATCGAATACAGCTAAATTAAGATTAGTCCAAGCTTTCTTTTTCTTAATCCTATTGCTTGCAGATATGGTAGACCCTATGTCTGTTGTATTTGTATACATTTTTGAAACCATAATCATCGGGTTTTTTAATGTTGTAAAACTCTTTTTTCTTTGTGTATATAATCAGCAAAAAGGAGGGGAGTATTGGATTGCATTTTTAATGATTCCTTTTTTTGTTCTCCATTTTGGATGTTTTGTTGGTGTGCAAACCATCTTGATGTATACTGTGTTTGCTATTTATGACAGTAATTTATCTACTTCTTTAAGCTGGGAAAATTACCAAACTATATTGGAATTAGAAGGCTTTTATTTAGTGTCAATTAGCTTAATTTTATTACATTTATTTACTTTTTATAAAACATTTTTAGTCCCAAAAAAGTACATTGACCAGAAAGCTAGCTTGTATTTTAGTAAGCCCTATATTAGAATTATCATTCAGCAATTACTTGTGATTATTCCTTTTTGCTTTTTCTTCTTTACTGATGAAATTGGTAAAACAGCAGCAATTTTATTGGTAGTGATGCAAAGCTTTTTAGATTATTACTTTTACAAACTAGCTAATAATCCATTGTTAATTAAAAATTTAGCAAATAAAATGCTTGATAAAAACAAACCAGAAGATTTAGCAAAAATAGAAAAATCCTTACTTGTTTTTTTTGAAGAATAAAATTGAAAATCTAATTTATTTTGAAAACGTATATTAACTTTCAATATTTTTGAATTGAGGTATTAGCCAAAACCAATTCACGATAATCTAATAAAGTAGTTGGGCTTATTATAAAGATTTCTAACCCATTAAAATAGAGCATTATGAAAATTGCTATTGTAGACGACAATTCCTTTTTAACCACTTCTATCATTGAAAAACTTTCTTTTTTTAATGAAATTGAAATCAAATTTACAGCAACAAATGGTGAAGATTTATTACAAAAAATCGTTCAAGAACATCATATCGACTTAATCCTGATGGATATTGAAATGCCTGTAATGAACGGTATTCAAGCAACTGCAGCAATTAAGCAAAAGTATCCACACATCAAAATAATAATGTTAACCGTTTTTGATAATGACGAACATATTTTTAATGCCATAAAAGCTGGGGCTGATGGATATTTGTTGAAAGATGT
>Ga0307940_1000865_pt1 | contig 18498 bp, 15 predicted proteins | sample OrgLakmetagen124_FD_201835 | JGI IMG/M metagenome (GOLD analysis project Ga0307940, IMG submission 201835) | Saline water microbial communities from Organic Lake, Antarctica - #124 | ecosystem: Environmental > Aquatic > Non-marine Saline and Alkaline > Saline | place: Antarctica: Organic Lake... | reverse complement strand
CGACCTGTTCAGCAAGCTGATTGTTGGCTGGTCTATGCATCACCGGCAAGATCGCTACATGGTGATCAGGGCCGTTGAGATGGCGGTTTGGCAACGTCAGGGACAAGCCCCTGTCATATTGCATTCAGATCGCGGCAGTCAGTTTACTAGCGGAGACTACCAACGATATCTCGGTGGCAACCGTCTCGTAAGTAGTATGAGCGCGGTTGGCCATTGTGGCGACAATGCTGCTTGTGAAGGGTTCTTCGGGGTACTCAAGCGAGAGAGAACTCACCACCGGCGCTACCGTACTCTAAACGAAGCACGTGCTGATGTGTTCGATTACGTAGAACGGTTCCATAATCCCAGGATGCGACGTAGAGTCGCTACTCAGGATCTGAAGTTATCAGCTGTTTTAAAACCGTCCGTGGAAACGGGGTAGAACCCCAGTAGGGCCTATGTGGTGTGGGGATAGGTAATTCCCCCGCCTACTCTATTAAAGACGAGGGACAGTAAATTGCTGGTCAACATTTGTTTGCGCTCAGGGCAGCGCAAACTTTGCCTCCCAGCAATCTCTAACGAATTACTTCGCTGTTGGCATCACAAACTCGGCGCCCTTGGCAATACTCTCAGGCCAGCGCTGCATGATCGACTTTTGCTTGGTGTAGAAGCGCACGCCTTCTTCGCCATAGGCATGCATATCGCCGAACAAGCTCTTCTTCCAGCCGCCGAAGCCGTGCCAGGCCATGGGTACCGGGATCGGGACATTGATTCCGACCATGCCCACCTCAATGCGACGACCGAACTCACGGGCTACGTTCCCGTCACGGGTATAGCAAGCGACACCATTCCCGTACTCGTGGGCATTGACGAGATCAACTGCTTCGGCAAAATCCTTAACCCGTACGCAGGCCAATACCGGCCCGAAAATCTCTTCCTTATAGATGCGCATGTCTGGGGTAACGTGATCAAACAGCGTCCCGCCGATCCAGAAGCCGCCCTCGTGGCCGGGCACTGTGAACGGGTTGCCTTCGGCGTCGACGCGGCCGTCAACCAGCAACTCTGCCCCGCTTTGCGCGCCGTCTTCGATGTAACCCTGGATCCGTTCCAGCGCCTGGCGGGTGACGATCGGCCCCATTTCGGCGTCGAGCTCCATGCCGTTCTTAATCTTGAGCTGTCTCGTCCGCTCGGCCAACTTGGGCATAATCTTGTCGGCAACGTCGCCTACCAGTACCGCCACTGATATGGCCATACACCGCTCACCGGCGGAGCCATACGCGGCGCCAATCAGGCCGTCGACCGCTTGATCGAGGTCGGCGTCGGGCATGACCACCATGTGGTTTTTCGCGCCACCTAACGCCTGCACTCGCTTACCCTGCTCGGCGCCGCGCTGGTAGATATAGTGTGCGATTGGAGTGGAGCCGACGAAGCTCGCCGCTTTCACGTCCGGATGGTCGATTAGCGTATCCACAGCGACCTTGTCGCCCTGGACGACGTTGAAGACGCCGTCAGGCAAGCCGGCCTGCTTGAACAACTCGGCCATGTACAGGGCGGCAGAGGGGTCACGTTCGCTTGGCTTGAGAATGAAGGTGTTGCCGCAGGCGATGGCCACGGGGAACATCCAGCAAGGAACCATTACCGGAAAGTTGAACGGAGTGATGCCGGCGACCACACCCAAAGGCTGACGCAGCGTCCAGTTATCGATACCGGTGGAGACCTGGTCGGTGAAGTCGGTCTTCAGCAGCTGTGGGATACCCAGGGAAAATTCCACGATATCGATGCCTCGGGTCACTTCACCCTGGGCGTCGGTGAATACCTTGCCGTGCTCGTGTGTGAGAATCTTGGCCAATTCGTCACGGTGCTCGTTGAGCAGAGCCAAGAACTTGTTGAGTATGCGGCTGCGGCGAATCGGTGGAAGGGCTGACCATGCTGGCAGGGCCGCACTGGCACTGGCGACCGCGGCTTCGACGTCTTGCACACTGCCCAGTGTCACTTTGCGGCTTGCTTCGCCGGTGGCCGGATTGAACACGTCCTGAGTGCGGTCACCGGTACTCGGGACCGCGCGGCCGTCGATCCAATGCTGAACAGTGTCACTCTGTGTGATTTGTGAGGGAGGGGTGGAAACGCCCATAAATTCGACTCCGTATGCGATAGGTGTACTTTTTAGTCTATGGCGGGGGAGGCTTGCTATACAATTGGCATTATCTGATTACACTGTTCAATATAATGAACAAAAGAACTTCATCTATAATCAAGGTTTGCTATGACTGACCGGAAAAATTCCCCACGTCTCGATGACTTACATCTATTAATCGTGCTGTCTCAGGCGCGCAGTTTTACCAAGGCGGCAAGCCGCCTCGGCGTATCCAAAGCCTCGGTAAGCACTCGCATAGTTAACCTTGAGCGTGCCGTCGGTGTGCCGTTGGTGCGTCGAACCACGCGCTCGGTCGTACTTACCGACGCCGGGCTGCAGCTGGTGGAGGACATTGAGCCCTCTTTTAATCGTATTGAGCAAAGCCTTTCCAGCGTCGAGGACCTGGCTGGCAACCCACGCGGCCTGTTGCGAGTGAGTGCGCCTGTGGCGCTGGGGCGTCAGCGTATCGCGCCGATGTTGCCGGCTTTTTTTCAGCGTTACCCGGAAATTCGCCTGGAACTCGATCTCTCCGACCGCTTCGTCAACCTCGCCCAGGAGGGTTTCGACCTGGCTGTTCGACACGCACAGGCTGCGCCGGAAACCCACGTGGCGTGGGTCCTGCGGGAGTCGCGTTCTCTGCTGGTCGCTAGTCACGATTATTTGCAACAGCATGGCCTACCGCGGCAACCGGCAGACTTGAGGCGCCATGAGTGTTTGATGTACCTGCGTGACGGTAGCGCTCAGAGCTGGAGCTTTGAGCGCGAGACCGGGCGAAAACGCGGCGAGCGGGTTGGGGTGCCGGTCAGCGGGCACTTCAAGGCGAATAACAGTGAGGTATTACGGGAGGCGGTTCTGGGTGGCCTGGGCATCGGTCTACTGCCGGACTTCACCGCCGTAGATGAGCTCCGGGCCGGACAGCTGGCACAGGTGTTGCCGGACTGGAAACCGGTGGGGTTCTTCGGCGACCGGTTGTTTGCAATCCGGCCGTGGACCCGGCAGGTTCCGCGGGCGGTGCAGTGCCTGGTAGCTCACCTACGCCAAGGTTTCGAGACCATAGCGTAGTCCTTATCTTTACATACTCTCGTCGCGGTAACTGCCGCCCCCTTCCCTCTCTGACGAAGATGCGAAGACCCTGAAAGCGTTTTGCGTCGCCAGCCCGGGCAACCGTGAGTTACCCGGCGAATTTTATACATCCGGTTATCAAGATATTTTGAGTGCAAGCGAGTCTGAATTTCCTGCTCCGAGACAGCGTGGAGAGATTTTGCGTGAAAAAACCTGGTGAGTTTACATGACCAACCTTTTGAGATGGCATGCTTGAATTTATCTAATGATTAATAGATGATCGAATTAATGCCACGTCAAGAGGTGCCCTCCTGGGTCAAGTATCCTGGAGGAGCGATGGGAGGATCCTTGGCAATTTACTGAATTGCCAGATCAGTCAAGCTGACTGTAGGTCCCGGGGACATGATCGCTCCTCCCTTGTCGAGGCAGAAGGCACCGTCCAGTGTGACGGTCATCTGCAAGTGGAGGAGATAACAACAATGAAATTATTCAAAGCCGGCTTTGCCGGTGCCCTTGCCTTGAGTGTGGGCCTGGCAAGCACCAACGCGATCGCAGCAGAGCGCATTACCGTCAACATTGGTTCCAGTCACCCAGTCCAGAACATCTGGGTCTGGGCGATGAAGAACGTCTTTCAGCCTGAGGTTGACCGCCTTCTGGAGGAGCAGGGTAGTGACTATGAAATCCGCTGGCGCGAAAACTACGGCGGCACCCTGTATAAGTTCTCCGAGACTCGTAAGGCGGTAAAGGAAGGAATTGTCGACGTCGGCATGATTGGAACGGTATGGGAGGAGTCCGACCTCCCGCTGCAGAACGTCACATACTACACCCCATTCGCCACCGATGATCACAAGCTGATCATCGAGATCTTCGATGACCTCAACCAGAATCTGCCAGAACTGCGCGATAGCTGGCACAAAGAGAATCTGGTGCACCTGTCGACGCTGGTGACCGACAGCTACGACATCTATGGCACCAGCCAGATCAAATCACTGGAAGATCTTCAGAATATACGCCTGAACGCTCCGGGCACCTCTGCCAACTGGCTCAAGGGTACCGGCGCCATTCCTGTCGACGGTGGTCTGACCACCTACTACACCAACATCCAGACCGGCGTTACCGAAGGCACTCTGTCCTTTGCCAGCGGCATTGGTCCGGCTCGGGTGCATGAGGTGGCACCTGAGTTAACCCGCGTTGGCTTCGGCTCCATGGCCTTTGGCGCCGTAGCAGTCAATAAGCGCTTCTTCGACGATTTGCCGGAGGAAGTCCAGGCCGTATTCCGTGAAGCTGGTGGGGTCATGTCCGAGCGCCATGGTGAGCATGTCACCAAAACCGCCGAGGAATGGCTGGCCAAGATGCAGGATGAGGGGCTGAACATCCACGAACTGCCAGATGAGGAGAAGCAGAAGTGGGTGAATAGCCTGCCGAACCTGGTCGGCCCGTGGCTGGAGGCCAGCGGCGAAGATGCCGAGGTAGTCCTGAAGGCTTACTTCGATAAGCTGCGTGAGAACGGCGTCGAGCCGTTGCGAGACTGGGACGCAGCCGTCCGCTAAGCTGCAAGGCCGCGCCGTCAGGCGCGGCTTTTTCCAAGTCACGATACGAGGCTTGCCATGAGCATCACGAATAACGCAACTTCGTCTGGTGTCGGCTGGTTCGTGCGCTTTGCCGACCTACTGGCCGCCCTCGGCACATTCTGGATTTTCGTACTGATGACCCTGGTAGTGGCGGATGTCGCTGGGCGCAACTTTTTCGACACACCGTTGACAGGTGTTGCCGAGTTTGCCGGGCTGTCCGTGGCAGCCATTGTCTTCCTGCAACTGGGAGCGGGAATCCTTGGTGGTCGCATGACCCGCGCCGGCTTTTTGATTGATCTGATCGGTCGACGCCTACCACGGCTGCGGCTGGCTCTGGATGTGGTGTACGCCCTGGTGGGCTGTGTCATCTTCGCGCTGCTTACCTACAGCGCCTGGCCAGAGCTGGTGCAGTCCTGGCAGAGCGACGAGTTTTACGGCGTGCGTGGCCTCTATATGCTTCCGGGCTGGCCGTTCCGTACCCTGGCGGTGATCGGGGCGGCAATGGCAACGCTGGCTTACCTGTTCCTGATTCCGGCTCTACTGCGCCGGGAACCGGCCGATACCACGAGGGCTTCCTGATGAGCGATCTCGGCTTCACCGCCCTGGTGATCGGCACACTTGTTCTGTTGGTGCTGATGGGGATGCATATTGCTGTAGCCCTGCTGACAGTAGCCTTCGTTGGAATGTGGGTCATCCGGGGTAATTTTGATCTGGCCCTACAGATGATGTACATGTCAGCTTATGGCGGCATTTCCAGCTACATCTTCGCCACCATCCCATTATTCGTCCTTATGGGCTTATTGGTCAGTATCTCCAATATCGGAAAGGACACGTTTGACGTCGCTGAGACCTTGTTGCGCCGTGTAGCCGGTGGCCTCGGTGTGGCCACGGTGGCGGCGAATGCGGTCTTCGCGGCCGTAACCGGCGTTTCCATCGCCTCCGCTGCGGTGTTTACCAAGGTGGCGGTCCCTGAGATGGCCAATCATGGCTACCGTAAGGCATTCGCCGCCGGGACCGTGGCCGGCAGTTCGGTTTTGGGTATGCTGGTGCCGCCAAGTCTGCTTCTGATCGTCTACGGTGTGCTGGCGGAGGAGTCCATTGGCAAACTGTTCATCGCCGGATTGATTCCGGGCGTAATCCTGGCGGTCGGCTTTGTGGCAATGATTGTGCTGTTGGCTATATTCGCTCCTCGCTTTGTGTTCGATTTCGACCGCCTGAAGGAGCTCGGCGAAGCCCGGCGGATTCAGCCGGTGCTCACCGGTAAGCAGTTGGCGGGTAAGTCCCTGCCCATTGTTGCCTTGGTGCTGCTGGTTTTGGGCGGACTTTACGCTGGCTTCTTCACGCCGACTGAGGCGGGCGGCATGGGCGCCTTTGGTGCCTTCGTCATTGCTCTGATGCGTCGCTCGCTGACTCCGCAGCGGATGTGGCAGGTGCTGCGCGAGACCGGAGGAGTGTCCATCAGTATCCTGATTCTGTTGATCGCCGCGCTCTTCTATAGTCGCATGCTTGCCATGGCTGGTGTGCCTATGGCCATCTCGGATCTGGTGCTCGACGCGGGCCTGGGTCCCTATGGCTTTCTTGCGCTGTACGTGCTCATCGTGCTGCTGATGGGCATGATCCTGGACTCAACCTCGATACTGCTGGTGATGATTCCGATCGCTGCTCCGATTGCCACGGACTTCGGCTTCGATTTGATCCACTTCGGCATTATCACGGTGATCGCGGTGGAGATTGGCCTGCTGACACCGCCATTCGGCATCTCGATCTTCACTGTGAAATCCACGCTCAATGACGAGAGCGTTTCGGTGGAGTCCATTTTTGGTGGAGTTCTGCCCTACGTCGCAGTGATGCTTTTCGTCCTGGCGCTGATCGCCGCGTTCCCAGCGCTGACGCTGGCTCTGGTCTGACGCGTGCCTGTCGCCAGGGCATTCCAGATCATGCTTTTGTGTCCGGGGCAGGGAAGTCGGGTTTTCGCGGCAGTCATACGATGCGCTGTGGTACATCAGGGACGCCCGACTGCCGCTGTTTTCCGGCGCCTCCTTGAAATCCGTTGTAGAAGGTTTGTGCAGCGGGTCGGGCGGGCGCTTGGTCTGGAGGTTGATTCCGTAGGTAAATGCTGGCTTACAGAAAAGTACATCACCATCTATCCACCGAGGCGCTGCAGATAATCGAGCGCCGTGTTTTCGAGGGCCTTCGGCCAATGAAAGAACCGGTTCCTCTGGCAAATCTGGAACTGCCCGGCCATCCTCATTGGCGCGAATTCCTCTGTGTGGTTTCACAGGACCCGCGTTTGGCAGCCCTGGAGCAACTGTGGTGTAACGTGGCGGGGCGCTCCTTGTGAACCCCTTACCTCCCACGGCAACCCCGGATCTCTGGTGTAGTGTGCGTGAGGTTTTCGGCATCGACACCGATCTCCGGGTGCCAGCCTTTCGCGAGCCAAGCGAGCATGTCCCTACGGTTGACCCGGCCTACATATTCCACCGGCAGACGACCCTGGCGGTGCTGGCCGGCTTTACCCATAACCGCCGTGTGTTGCTGCAGGGCCTTCACGGCACCGGAAAATCCACCCATATTGAGCAGATCGCCGCACGCTTGAACTGGCCTTGCCTGCGCCTGAACCTGGACAGTGAAATCGGACGTCTGGATCTGCTGGGGCGCGACGCCATAGCGCTGCGCGATGGTCAGCAGGTGACCGAGTTCCGCGATGGTTTGCTGCCATGGGCCCTCCAGAACCCTGTGGCTTTGGTTCTGGACGAGTACGATGCTGGCCGACCCGAGCTGATGTTTGTGATTCAGCGTGTGCTGGAGGTAGAGGGCAAGCTGACTCTGCCGGAGCAGAACAGAGTGATTGCTCCACACCCGGGCTTCCGCATTTTCGCCACTGCGAATACTGTGGGACTGGGCGATGTCAGTGGCCTCTATCACGGCACTCAGGCCTTGAACCAGGGTCAGTTGGACCGCTGGCACATCATCGCTCGGCTGGATTACCTGGCTGCTGATATGGAACAGCGCATCGTCCTGTCCCGGCTACCGGACTACGATGATCCGCAGGGTCGGCGCCAGGTCGCCAACATGGTTCGTTGTGCCGAGCTGGTCCGCCGCGGCTTCGCGGCTGGCGACCTGTCCACAACGATGAGCCCACGCACGGTGTTGACTTGGGCGGAGAATGCTCTGATCTTCAGTGATCTGGACAGCAGTTTCCGGTTGAGCTTCCTGAACAGGTGCGACGAATTGGAGCGGGAGCTAGTGGAGGAGTATTTTCAGCGAGCTTTTGGCCGGGACCTGGAGTCAATGGCGCCGTGAGCGCTGACACGATACGACTGCAGTATTATCGTGAACGCTTGGCTGGGACGCTGCGAGCATTGGCCGAGGCACCGCAGTTGCCGGTGAGCTTCGAGACCGGACCGGTGGGCCTGGATGGCTATGGCGCCCATCTTCCGCCCTTACAGCAAGAGCCGACTGACTGGACCAGCTGGCGGGCTCTGGCTGATCGTCTCGCTCTAAGATACCGCTATCCCCCGCCACTCTCCCGGCCGCTGCCCGGGAAATTTGCCCCGTTGGTCGAAGCGCTGTGGCAGGCTCGAGCAGAAACCATGGGGGCACGGGCTTGGCCGGGAGTGGCAAGCAACCTGCAAACGAGTTTGCTCGAATGCTACGGAGCGCCACAGTCGCAGTTTGCGTCAGTGGGCTTGCCGGAACGCTTGGGTCTGATTGTCCATTGTCAGCTCGGATTCCTGAACCTGCCGGGTACCTTGCAATCGGCGATAGACTGTTGGAAGGCGGAGCTGGAAGTCGCCGGTGTCCACTTCGAACCACTGGTTGCACTAGTGGATGAGCCGCGCTCCTACGCGGCGTTGTCTCTTCGCATCGCTAGGCGCCTGAGCCGAGCCGAGCCCAAGCATGATTCGCCCGCGCGTCAGCGCCCCGAGATCGCATCCAGCGAACCGCAAACCTCAAAAGGCCGCCGCCGGCCCAATCAAAACGGCCGCGCTGAGACTCCGAACCATTTGCCCGATGGTGTTGGCGACAGCTCAGCCTACCGGATTTTCAGTCACTCCTACGATCAGAGTTTGCGCCCCGGAGATCTTGCCGGTCCGGACGAACTGGGCCAGTTGCATCGTCGCCTGGAGGCCGAGATGGGCCCTCAGAGGCACCTTGTCGCACGCTTGGCCAGGAAGCTGCAGGCGTTTCTGTGCGCATCGCGTCCGACTGGTTGGCGTAATTTTCAGGAGCAAGGGCGTTTGGATCCACGCCATCTGCATCGGCTGGTTACCGCCCCGGGTTGGGGATTGCCATACCGCCAGAGAGCCAATCGGTTCCGGCGCGATACCGTGGTGACTCTGCTGCTGGACAATTCGGCCTCCATGCGAGGTCAGCGAATTCAGATGGCGGCTCTGTGTGCTGATTTGCTCACCCGTAGCCTGGAGAGCTCCGGCATTGCTGTCGAAGTGCTGGGCTTTACGACCGTCGACTGGGACGGCGGTGCTACCGGGGCCCTTTGGCGCGAGGCAGGGCGGCCGCCAAACCCGGGACGGATTGCCGCCCGGCGGCACCTCCTCTATAAAGGGGCAGACCAACCCTGGCGGCGAGTGCGCAACGGTCTGGGGCTAATGTTCAGAGAGGACTTACTGAAGGAGAATCTTGATGGCGAAGCCCTCGAGTGGGCAGCCCGGCGGCTGCTTGCCCGTCCGGAGCGGCGCCGCATCCTGATCCTGCTCGGAGACGGCGTGCCTCACGAACGTGCCACCGCTGCAGCCAATGGCGAGAATTATCTACGCGACCACCTGCAGGCGGTCGTCCAGCGCCTGGAACGCCATGCAGGCCTGGAGTTGCTGGCTATTGGTTTCGGGCCGGGCGTTCAGCGCAACTATCCGCGGGCAGTGCGCGTGCGTAGCCCGCATGAGCTTGCGACGGTTCTGACGAGAGAGCTGGCGCAGCTGCTGGCGGGCGAGAGCATACGGGGGCGTGCCGACACGGCGGCGTTCCCCCACGAGGATCATTAGACGAGGCTTTCTACGACCATAAATTGACCGTCGGCCGCTTCAGCTCGGTAGCTGCGCGCTTCCTGGTAGTCCGGGGAGTTGTAGCAGGCCTGAGCCTGTTCGATACTGTCGAACTCAATGATCGCTACCCGTCCAGGGGGCTCAGCTCCCTCCAGGGATACTACACGACCGCCACGGGCTAACGGTCGACCGCCGAACTTCTCGATCGCCGGCGTGGCACGTTTGGCGTACTCCTTATAAGCCTCGGTGTTGTGAACGTCGACCAATGCGATCCAATAGCCAGCCATGTTGTTCTCCTTTATTTGTTGGGGTTAGAAGGGCGTTATCTCAGCAGGTCGCTACAGCAGCATAAAAGCAATGGCTGCGGCAGCGACGAGAATGCCAGCGGCGATGATCCAGACCAGGCGGTTAACGCCCGCAGTCGGTTTAACCGGTTCTGCGGCAGCCGGCTTGACGCCGCTGACCTGTTCGACGAAATTACGGAAGAAATCGTCCGCGGTCTTGCGGACCACACCCTGGATGACCCGGCTGCCGACGCTGGCCAGTTTGCCAGCCACGTCCGCTTTGGCGGTGTAGCGAAGCAAGGTTTCCTGGGGCCCGCAGTCCTCCAGTTCGACGCGGGCCGTGCCTTTGGCGGAGCCCGCCATACCCCCTTGGCCCTGGCCAGAGATGGTGTAGCTGCACGGGGGGACGATATCGGTTAAATTCACCTTACCCGTAAAACGAGCCTTGATGGAGCCGATCTTGCTGACGACACCGGCGGTAAGGGTGGTATCTGATTCCTTTTCCAGGCTCTCGCACCCGGGGATTGATGCTTGCAGCACCGCCGGATCATTGAGCGCTTCCCAAACCTGATCTCGTGGTGCGGGTATACGATGCTCGCCGGAAATTTCCATAAGCGCCTTCCTCGGTTTTTATTTATCTTGTGATAATTAACAAGGATCATAACGCCTGCATCGAAAAAATCAAGGGGGAGAGTTCGCAGGCTGGAAGGCGTGGGCATCGCTGGGTTACACCCAGCCTGGGGAGCTAACGTCGGGGCAGAATCCCCTGCGCCTCGTGTCTAGCGAAGTTCCGGCGCAGGGTTTCAGGTGTGCCTTCAATGAAGCTGTGCACCACCCGTTCGATGTGACCGTCCAGGTCCTCGGGGATTGGCAGGTTGTAGATCCACTTGCGAATGGCTAAGTAGTAAATTCCGCCATGAAGGTCCCACGCCAGTTCAATCTCCTCGGGCAGTAAAGGCACATCGTCAGTAGAAGGCAGTCCTGCCACTTCTCGTAGTTCGGTGCACACCGGCACAAACAGTTTGTCTTGGACGATACTCAGATAACGCTCGGTAATGTTCACGCCTTTCAGGCCGGCAAACATGAAGATTCGGATCCACTCGTAATTGAAGATGACGCGGGTGTATTCCTGGTAGAGGGTAACCAACCGCTCCTGCAGCGGCAGGGTACGGTCGATGATCAGCGTCTCCCAGTGTGGCTGCCAGCGTTTTATGTAGACTTCGTGATAAACACGTTCGACCAGGCTCTCCTTACTCGGAAAATATCGATACAGTAACGGCTGGGTAATCCCAAGGCGCTTCGCCAACTCACGGGTTTGGCCCTCGAAACCAACCTCAGCGAAGAAGCGAATTGCTCCCTCGACAATTTGGCGTTCACGCTGATCTGGCGTGAGTCGCCGCCGTTTGCTTCTTTCTGTTTCCATCGCTCTACTTCTTCTCTGGTTAATTCTGTCCTGAATCCGTGACTTCAACGAGCTGCAACCACGCCCAAAGCCTGCAACAACAACGCTTTGAGCGATATAATAGCACCTGACATCCATTCACCCAGTCAGTGCTTTTCGGCTCATGCGTACCTTCACTCTCCAGCAGTCCCGTACCGAAGTCTATACACCCAACGGCGGGCTGGCCCTGGTCGGCCACTGCCTGAACCGGCATACCTCACTTACCAAAACCGCCCGCACCGTCGCCAAGCGGCACGGTATTCCGAATATTGAGCTGATCCGGACCTACCTGGGCCTGATCACGCTGGGCAAGAGTGACTTCGAGGCGGCCGAGCCGGTGCGAACAGACCCGTTCTTTAAATCCGCCCTGGGCATCAAGCAGTCGCCATCCTCAGCCCGATTGCGCCAGCGATTTGATGAAGATGCTCAAGGCCTGACACCCCTGCTGGACGATGCCAGCGTTGAGTTTCTTCGGTCCGTCGAAGCCCCGGTGTCACCTCTGGCGATGGGCCATGTTGCGCTGGATATGGATGTCTTTCCCATGGACAACAGCCAGACCCGTAAAGAGGGTGTCAGCTACACCTACAAGGGTTATGACGGCTATGCCCCTCTGGCCGCCTACCTGGGGCAGGAAGGCTGGTGCCTGGGGTGCGAGCTTCGTCCTGGAAGCCAGCACGCCAACAAGGGGTTTCTCGACACCCTCAAACGGGTGTTGCCCCGGGCTCGGTCACTGACGGATAAGCCCATTTTATTGCGCCTGGACAGCGCCCACGACGCCCGAGCCAATCGCGATTTCCTCCGCGAGCAGGACCAGGTCGACTTCCTGATCAAGTGGAACCCTCGTAAAGAGGATCCGCTCGTCTGGGCGGACAAGGCCCAGGCCCGGAAAGCCTGGTCACTGGAGCGCGATGGCAAGATGGAAGCGGTTCTGTCAGAAACGATTCCGAACGAGCCCGGTCTGCGTCGCATCGTGAAGGTCACCGTTCGTACCAGCGATGCCGAGGGCCAGCTGTATCTCGAACCGGAAGTCAGCCTCGAAGGCTGGGTGACCTCGTTGCCGGCCGAAGTAGCCGACGAGCAACACATCATGGCGCTGTACAGCGATCACGCCACCAGTGAGCAGTTCCACAGTGAATTCAAAACCGACCTGGATCTGGAGCGGCTGCCGTCCGGTAAATTCGACACCAACAACCTGGTCATGGCCTTCGCGACGATGGGGTACAACGTGTTGCGTTGGATGGGCCTGAGACTGACTGGCCCGGATGCGCCGGTTCGCCATCCGGCCAAACGTCGCCGCCTGAGAACCGTTATGCAGGAAATCATGACCATGGCCTGCCGACTGGTACACAGCGGCCGGCAGTGGATCCTGAGATTTGGTCGGCACTGTCCGGGCTTTATGGTTTACCGCGACCTTTATCGGGGTCTTGCCTCAGCCGGATAGACCAACTCAACAACGGACAAAAACGGATGTCTCCCGGAGCCGTACACCGGGCCAGCCTGCTATTGTCTGACTGCCACCCAGCGGTTATTTATCGATCAAAATCGAATCGTATATCGCATCAGATCTCCGCTTCCTGTCCCCAAACAACCGGAATTTCACCAGGTTCTCGCCCATGTTGGCGCACGGCGTCACCTGAGGGGTATATTGGCAAGCGGAGTCACTGATTCAGGTCTGTGGTCATTCTCTTCGTCTGGGGATGCGACCACAAGGGCATTGACATCGATCCGTTGGTCAGCGCATATTTGATCAATCGATAAATTGCGGCGACAGTATGCGTTGCCGCCAATGAACTGCCCAAGGAGACGAAGACGTGAAGTCGCCGCAATTTGACTACGTAAGGCCAGGTTCACTGGACCAGGTGCTGGCCCTCTTGGCTGAGCATGGGGACGAGGCTCAGCCGATCGCCGGCGGCCAAAGCCTGGTGCCCACCATGAATATGCGCCTTGCCGGCCCGCGCGTTCTGGTGGATCTGAATCACGTCCCCGATTTGGTCGGCATCGAACTACGCGGCAAGTGGCTGCGTATTGGTGCACTGACCCGCCATGCTGAAATGGCACGCTCGCCGGAAGTGGCCCGCCACGCACCGTTGTTGGCCCGCGCAGCGCCCTACATCGCCCACGAGGCGATTCGCAACCGTGGCACTTTCGGCGGTAGTGTTGCTACTGCCGATCCTGCATCGGAGTGGCCAGCCTGTTGTCTGACCCTGGGGGCACGCATTCACTTGGCCAGCCATAAAGGCACCCGAACCGTGCCGGCAGAGGAGTTCTTCGAGGGTGTCTATCAGACAGCCATCGAGCCACACGAGCTCATCACACACATTGAGGTCCCGGCGGCAGCCGACGGCATGATCTACGGTTTCGATGAACTGGCCCGGCGCAAAGGCGATTACGCTATCGTTGGACTAGCCGTCCAGGCCCGGATCGGTGCCAAGGGCCCGATGAAACTGTTGCGGCGAAACGACCAGCGCCTGTCCGAGGTGAAGCTGGGTTTCTTCGGTGTGGCTGAGACCCCGGTTTTGGCCCAGCAGGCGGCTGCCGCTATGGAAGGCCGTCCCCTGGATGCGGAAGCCATCCAGGCTGCCCAGTCAGCCCTGACTGATGACCTTCAGCCCCTGGGCGATCTCTACACCTCAGCCGAGGCCAAGACCCATTTGACCAGCGTGCTACTGGGGCGAGTGCTGCACGCAATGAGCGGAGAACATAGCGAATGAGCGACACCAACCACGAGCTCAACCTAACCGTTAATGGCGAGCGCGTCAGCTGCCGAGTCAGTCCGCGACTATCCTTGGCCGACTTTCTGCGTGAAGAGCTGCATCTGACCGGTACCCACGTTGGCTGCGAGCAAGGCGCCTGTGGTGCCTGTACCGTGCGCTACAACGGCGATCAGATACGTGCCTGTTTAATGTACGCCGTGCAGGCCGAAGGCGCGGAGGTCGAAACCGTCGAAGGCATCACCGAAAGTGGTGAGCTGGCTAGCATGCAGGATGCCTTCCACCGCAACAACGCTTTGCAGTGCGGGTTCTGTACGCCGGGCATGCTGATAGCCGCCGCCGAACTGCTCAAGTACAACCCTAACCCGGACCGCGAGCAGATTCGCGCCGGGATATCCGGCAACTACTGCCGTTGCACCGGCTACCACGCCATTGTCGACGCTGTGGCCGAGACCTGCAGAGGTGGCACTAAGGAGACTGCGGAATGAGCGAAAAACCTCAGTTCAGTGTTCTGGATCGTCCGAATAGCTATATCGGACGCAGCGTGCCGAGACCTAACGCCCGCCGTCTGCTGGCGGGTCGAGGCCAGTACCCCACCGATGTCAGCCTGCCGCGCATGGTTCAGGTGGCTTTTGCCCGCAGCCCCTTTGCTCATGCCCGTATCACCAGTGTTGATACCGAGGCAGCCCGACAGGCGCCTGGAGTAGTGGGTGTATTCACCGGAGAGGACATTGCCAAGGTCTGCCAACCTTGGATTGGCACACTGGATCACTTTGCCGGCATGAAGTCCGCGCCACAGTATCCGCTGGCTCGCGACGTGGTCCGCTGGCAGGGCGAGCCGGTGGTGGCAGTGGTGGCTCAGACCCGCGCCCTGGCCGAAGACGCATTGGAGATGCTGTTGATCGACTACGAGGAGCTGCCTGCGGTCACCGACCCGGAGACCGCGCTTGACCCGGAGACGCCGCTGATCCATCCGGATCTGGGAGACAACCTCGTGTTTAGCAGCAAGGTTGATTCCGGTGATATTGATTCTGCCTTCGCCGAGGCAGACCTTGTAGTGGAAGACGAGTTCCATTTCGGCCGTCACACCGGGGTGACTCTGGAGCCGCGTGTGGTGGTGGCCGATTACGACCCCAGCGAGGAGCGTCTGACCGCCTACCATGGCACTCAGACGCCTTATCAGATGCAGGATGTTTATGCCCGGCATCTTGGCCTGGCCGAGGAGAATGTGCGGGTGATGGTCAAGGACATCGGTGGTGCCTTTGGCATCAAGCTTCACGTTCACGGTGAGGAAATGACAACCTGCGCGCTGAGCATTATGCTCAAGCGCCCAGTGAAGTGGACGGCGGACCGTCTGGAGTCTTTCGCGAGTGACATTCATGCCCGCGACCACCGGGTGCGTGCTCGACTGGCCCTGACCAAGGAGGGGCGCATCCTCGGTTACGATGTGGATGACCTCACCGGCGTTGGCGCCTACTCGGTGTATCCACGCACCAGTGTGGTGGAGGGTAACCAGGTCATCAAACTGGTGGGCGCTCCGTATACCCAACAACACTACCGGGCGGCGCTAAAGGTAGTGCTGCAGAATAAGAACGTAATGAGCCAGTACCGGGCAGTCGGGCATCCCATAGCCTTCGCCGTTACCGAAGCGCTGGTGGACAAGGCTGCTGCTGAGCTGGGCCTGGATCCCTTGGATCTGCGTGCCCTGAACTATGTTTCCGACGACGCCTATCCCTATAAGACCGCGAGTGGGTTCACCTACGAAGGGCTGTCCCTGCAGCGCTCACTAGAGAAACTCAAGGATATGATCGACTATCAGGGCTTGCGTGAGGAGCAGAGTGAGCTTCGGAAAAAAGGGATTTACCGTGGCATCGGCATTGGTACGTTTGTTGAAATTACGGCCCCGGGGGCCGCTTTCTACGGCGTCGGTGGCGCCCGCATTTCTTCCCAGGATGGCTGCTCGATGAAGCTCGAGCCCTCAGGAAAGGTACAGCTGGCAGTCAGCATCAACGAACTCGGGCAGGGTACTGAGACGATCGTCGCACAGATCGCTGCTACCGAGCTCGGCATTACCATGGAGGACATTAGTGTCGTCACGGGGGACACTGGTGCAACGCCCTATGGTGGCGCTGCCTGGGCCTCACGGGCTGCAGCCATCGGCGGCGAGGCTACCCTTCGTGCGGCCCGAGCACTGCGTGAAAGCATTCTGGAAGTGGCTGGGGTTACCCTGCAGTCATCCCCGTCGGAGCTCGATCTGCGCGACGGTTTTGTGGTTAGTAGCGAGGACGGTGAGGAACGAATCAGCCTCGCCGAGGTTGGCCGGATCGCCTACTTCCGTAGTGACACCCTGCCACCAGGGTTTCAGCCTCAGCTCTCGGTAGTGCGTCACTACTCACCGCAGGGCCTGCCCTTTGCCTTCACCAACGGCGTGCACGCTTCCTATGTGGAAGTGGACGGCGACACCGGTCTGGTCCGGCTGCTGAAACATTGGGTGGTGGAGGATTGCGGTCGAGTATTGAACCCGAAGCTGGTGGATGAGCAGGCTCGCGGCGGCGTCGCCCAGGGCATTGGCATGGCCCTGTTTGAGGAGTGTCTTTACAGCAGCGATGGCCAGCTTACCAATGGCAGCCTTGCAGATTATCTTGTGCCGCTGTCCTCTGAACTTCCCGACATTGAAGTCGCCCACATAGAGACGCCCAGCCTGTCCTCAGAGATTGGCGCCAAAGGCGCCGGTGAGGCTGGCACTGCCGCCTCACCGGCGGCGATTATGAATGCTGTTAACGATGCAATCGCGCCTTTGGGGGGGCGAATTACAGCCATGCCCATGACGCCCGAGCGTATCCTGCGCAGCCTCAAACGCATCTAGTGTCAAGGGCAATCGTAACGTGCAATAGGCCCCCGGCAACCAGCTGGAGATTCAAACATGCAGCACTTGGACCTGAAGGTCATCGAAAGTGCCTTGGAATGGGCCCGCGAGGGGGAAACACTGTGGCTGTGCACCGTACTTGCAACCTTTGGCTCCTCACCCCGGGAACCTGGCTCTTGGCTGGTGGCAAGGAGGGACGGTCGGCATGTCGGATCGCTCTCTGGCGGTTGTGTCGAGGAGGACTTCCTTGACCGGTTGCGTGACGGCGACTTTGATCGTCCGGTAACCATTTTGGCTTATGGGGCCGCTGATGGCCCTCAAGGCCCCCGGATTCAACTACCCTGCGGAGGCATTCTGGAGGTGCTGGTCGAGCGGCTTCCGCCGGATGCTGCCACCATCGCTCACTACGAAGCGCTACGGGATGCCTTGGCGGGTCGCCGCCATCTGATTCGATGCGTCGACCCGGTCACCGGGGAATTTCAGTGTTTTGATGATGAGGGTGTCGGGCCGCGAGTCGTGCGGGATGGCGAGCGGGGCATGATTCGGATGCGTGTCGGGCCGGCAGTGAGGCTGATCATCGCGGGAATTTCGCCGGTTTCTGCGGCCTGTGCTGAGTTTGCCTGCGCACTGGGCTTTGAAGTGATCGTCTGTGATCCCCGAGAGGAGGCGCGTCTCGACTTCAATGTGTCCGGTGTAGAGCTGCGACCGGAACTGCCCTCACTGTTTATCGCGTCAGGTGCCTGCCACGCGGCGACTGCCGTGGTCGCCTTGACCCATGATCCGCGCATCGACGACCTGGCCATGATAGACGCGGTTCGAACGCCAGCCTTCTATATAGGTGTCATGGGCTCGAATAGAACCTCTGAGGCGCGCGCAGAACGGCTGCAAAGAGTAGGCGGTCTGACTGAGGACGAGCTTGATCGTCTACACATGCCCATTGGACTATCCCTGGGCAGCAAGACGCCCGCAGAGATTGCTTTGGCTGTAATGGCGGATATCCTGCGTGTGCAGCGTGGCAGGCTCCGTAATATGCTCTAAGTTTTTCTTTTCTGGGCTAGTGTCGTCTGACTCACCTTGCCGATACTGACCCTGTCGGATCAACTCGTCCAGCAGGTCATTGGTGGTTGCCTCTGGTTCTGAGCGTGCAGGCTGAGGCCGATTCTGCAATGGAACTAGCGTTGCTGCGGCAGTTTACTGCCCAAAAGGCAGACTGGCAGAAGGTGGCGTGATACCTAGGGATTATCCGCTTAAGGAGCTCGCCGGAGCTATAGAGCCAGAACAAGAAAAGAACATTCAGTCACGATGCGAGTCCATTGAACAACTAGGGGTTCTGGGGACATTCCGTCCTAATGTAACACTTATCGCTACAGCCCAACTGTCATAAGGCATCCAGAGGCATCTTGATTTTCAAAATCGCTGTAATATCCAGTTTATAGTAGTATTTCAG
>Ga0307940_1000852_pt1 | contig 18612 bp, 18 predicted proteins | sample OrgLakmetagen124_FD_201835 | JGI IMG/M metagenome (GOLD analysis project Ga0307940, IMG submission 201835) | Saline water microbial communities from Organic Lake, Antarctica - #124 | ecosystem: Environmental > Aquatic > Non-marine Saline and Alkaline > Saline | place: Antarctica: Organic Lake... | reverse complement strand
GAAATAGCAAAGGACAACATACTGTCAGCGCCGATGTGCGCCAGCCGCCCCGAAGCGGCAATCCCTCCAGACCCCACGATCTTGACGAAACTTTATCCTGGAGGACCTAAAATGAACTCGATTACACCATTCGACATGCGTGTTGCCACGACGGCAGTTCGCACCCCACTTCACGACTTTGTGGAGAGAAACGCGCCGGCCTTGCGAAATGCGGCTGGCATGATCGGCGGAGGAGGTGCGGTGCAGACGGTCAATCGGCTGTTCGGTGATTTGTCGACCACGTCGACGATCAGTGTGCATACACAGAAGCGCGTTGATCGGCTCATGCGACTTTTTGAGTTGGATGATGCTGTCGTCGGTGATGACTTCCTTCTGACCATCATCGATCCGACCGACCCGGTCGTTGAGGAAATCTGCTTGTTGGCTGATGGCCTGCGAGATGCATCCCGGCGCTCACAGATCTGACGTGCTGCGAAAAAATCACATCCAGATGGCGCCACCCAAGAGGGGAGACTGTCCGTTGCCACCTGAAGGACGGAACCAGAACAGTTAAGGTGACTTTGCAATCCCCGCCAGAGATCACGCTCGGTTCCCAGATTTATGGGAGCCGAGACTTGAGGCACTGCCGTCCCGGCGGTGCAACCGATGAGGTATCCTATGAACACATCCTGTAATACGCTCGACGACATGGCCTTCGCAGCGATCCACTTGGGACGCGAGCTCCAACGCGCGGCACAATCTGTCTCTCTCGGCGCAAACAACCGAGACATCCCTTTCGTGACGAGGGCCTTGGGTCGCGTTGCGGAGCGAGATCCTTTTGATCCCCGTGACGACGCCTCATTTGAAGTCCTGCAAAGCGTTATCGAAAGCGACTTACGCGCGGAAGTCCGGGGCACGGAACGCCGCTTTTTCGAAACCTACTACGATGCTGCCGGTCAGCATGGCGAAATGCGGGACTTCCCCATCTACTCCGAGCGCGGCGAGGCCATTCTTGGCATTCAAGACACATTGAAACGCTTCCTCGAGGCGCGGGCCGCAACGCTCGACCGGGTCGCCGCAGAGCGTGCGCTGATACGCCTTCTCGCGTCATAGGGTCCGCCTTTGGTGTCGTCGAATGGCTGTGCCGCGCCTACGAGGTGGGCGCTGCCACTCGTCCGGGCTTCGATCCTGTGGTTCGCTGGCAGGGTGACCGTATGGCGGATGTCTGCTCCATTTTACGTAACTGAACCTATCCGGTGAGCACCACCGATCCTCACGAACAGAACAACTTTCTGATCAGTCGAGCTTGGGAAACGTCCCGGGCTCGACAGGAAACATGAAAAAGAGACTGTTATGAAATACTTCAAAGCTGCCGCTATATCCGTCGACGAAATCGCATTCGGCATGCGCAGCCAATCTGGTCAGGAAACTGGGTCGGTCCAACAGCCAGATGCGTTGCCGGTCATCGGTACGGAATGTGGCGAAGTTGACCTCTTCGCAACCGAGCTGGGCAGCCACGATGGCGCTGTCGGTATCGTTGTCTCCGAGACATCGTTCCCTGACCCGCATCGCAAAAATAAAAAGGAACATCGTTCATTTTATTCCGACGAGGGTCCATCGGCCGAATTTTCCGCTCAGTACGCGCTGGGGCGGGGTTTGGATGCCGAACTTCAGCGTTCATCAAACACCAAGTTTTCGGAGAAGTAACATGACTGATGAAAATCAAAAATTGACGGTGCAGGACGCAGTGGAGTCTCTTCGCGACATCTATGTGGAGAGCGATCGCGATACGGCTTTTCGTGACCAGTTGGACCGATTGATTGCATTCAGTCCGGTACCAGGTGAAACGGGCAAGCCGGTGGTCTTTACGCGCACAGGGGAAACCCGCGGCATCATCCTTATCGATGGTGCCGGAGCGGGGAAGACATCACTCATTGATAAGGCTCTGCGCAGCCATCCTGCGCTCATGGTCAGCCCTGACGCTTTGCGACCATGGATCGGTATCAGTGTCCCAAGCCCAGCGACGCTTAAAAGCCTTGGTTGCGCAATTTTGACCCAAAGCGGCTACCCTGAGGTGTCTGATCGCAAACCTGTTTGGGACATCTGGAATTTGGTCAGGAGCCGGCTGAAGGCTCTGGGAACCGTTGTTCTTTGGATCGACGAGGCTCACGATCTTTTCCATAGCGACGCGCGACATGAAGTGAACAAGATGCTCAGGATGCTGAAGTCGCTCATGCAAGGGGACGGGGCGGTCATTGTCGTCCTGAGTGGAATTGAGGCGCTGTGGGATATTGCGTCATTCGATGATCAAGTTCGGCGGCGCTATGCAAAACTTGAGCTGCCCCAGGTCACGCTGGCATCCAACGGCGACGACCTCACGTCGATCATTGAAGGCTACTGCAACCAGGCTGGATTGCAGTTTCAAGGTACCGAAGATCTGCTGCCTCGGCTTATTCACGCAAGTCGTGGGCGCTTCGGGCGCTGCATCGAATACACCGTGCATGCCATCGAGGTTGCCCTGTCGCGGAGCCATCAGGCTCTGACGCGGGATCACTTTGCCGAGGCTTGGGGCATGCAGGAGGGCTGTTCGCCCGGCAACAACGTGTTCCTCGCGCCGAAATGGGCCCAGATCGATCTCAGAGCCCGCAAGCAAGCTGCCTGAACCACAAACTGAACAGGAGAATTCAGATGACACAACTGTTTCCAAACTTCCCTTTCGATCCGATCGAGACACCCCAGTCCTACGCCGCTCGGCTCGCTTGGCTGCATACGGGAGGAACGCTGCTCCCTTTCCTTCAAGACATCGGCATCAAGCCCGCTGATCTGATGGGCAATGATACCGGAGCCATCGCGGCTTTGGCCGAGATCACGGGGGAAGATATGTCGGTTCTTTCCAAAAACGCTGCTGTTCGCGTTGCCAAGCGCACCTACGATCTACGAGGATCGCAGGTCTCCGCGGAGTTCATGGCGCGACCGGCGACTGTTTTCTGCCCGGCTTGTCTGGCCGAAGATGATGCCGTGTCTGGCGTGCCAGGTCTGCGCAGAGGGCGCTGGTTCTGGACCCTGTCCGTCGTTCGAACCTGTCCAGAACATGGTTTGCCGTTGATCGCACGAGCCAAGACGAATTGGTCCGACGAGCTGAATGTCTTGTCCAATCGGGTTCCTGAAACTGGGCAACAGTTGCAGCAACTCATTGACAACCAGCAGGCGCGGCCAGTGTCACCGCTTCAGGCCTACGTCGTTGCGCGGTTGTCGGGCGAGCGCGGGCCCGAGTGGCTGGACGGCCAGACGTTGGAGCAAGCGTGGCGCGCGACAGAGATGCTGGGCATGGTCGCCGTGTTCGGACCAAACAAGAACCTTAAGACCGCGACACGGGACGAATGGGATGCTGCCGGTTGTGCTGGCTTCGAACATACTTCGCGAGGTAGGGAAGGCATATTGGAGGGGCTTGAGGACATGTTTCAAGCACGCTCGCGCTCCGCGATCAATGCAGGGCCGCAGAAGGTCTTTGGGCGTCTCTTCCAATGGCTGGCGTTCGCAAGTGGAAGCAAAGATCCCGGCGGTATAGAGGCGATCATGTGTGAGTTTATTTTTGAGCACTTTGCACTCGCTTCTGGTCACAAGGTGTTCGGCGTCGAACTGCCAGTGCGCCGTCTGCACACGGCGCCATCGCTTGCAAAGGAGACGGGCCTCGACGTTCGTACCCTTCGCAGTGTCCTGATTGCCAAACGATTGGTTCCTGCTGATGATGAAAAGGCGCAGGTTGCTTTCGATGCTGAACGGGGGCGCAAGGTTGCCAAATCGATCATGCGCTTGGTCGCCGGCACGGGTTTGCCAAAGGTGCTTGGCTGCACGCGCCCCCAGTCAGAGCAATTGGTTGACGAAGGTCTGCTGACCCCAATTGTCGATGAATTTATCGAAGGCCATGGTCGCGTCCGAAAAGCCTTTGATGCGGAGCGGGTTGCCGGCTTCCTCAAGGATATTCATGGGGCCGCGCGTACCGTCACCAATGTCGCTGATGATCTCGTACCTGTTTCCAAGGCTGCCGAACGTGCAAAGATAAGCAGTGCCGAGATCCTGCATCTGATCCTCGGCCACCATCTTAAAACCGTTGTTCGAACATTGGACTGTGAAGGAATTACGTCGATCTTTGTGGATTCTGATGAGGTCAAAGGGTGTGCGAAGACTCTGCTAATCGGCCTTACTATTTCCGATGCAGCGGGTTTTTTGAAGATGCCCCGCCAAGCTGTCGCAAGGCTTGCAAGCGAATACCCTGCCGTGTTGATACCAACTGTCGTTGCGTCAGAAAAAGGCGCACATCAATTCGTCCGATTTCTGGAGAAGGATGTTCGTCACTTCCGGGAGAATTACACGACGGCGGCGCGGATCGCGAACATGCACGGCGTCGAGGTCAAGGTGATCCTCGGCAGATTGAAGCGGGCAGGGGTGAAGCCGGTCTTTCACCGGTCAAGCATTGGCATCAGCATCTATCGAGCATGCGACATTCCGGCTCTCGAACTCGTTTAACACAATGGGCTTTCGTGCCTTCGACCGATAACACTTACATTTTGACACGAGCAAGCCGCCCATTGGGCGGCTTTTTTGGGTTCTGAAATTGAAGTATTTGAAGAAACCCAAGCCCAGCCTGCTCGCGAGTGAATAGTCATATATCGATTGTAAAATGTTCAACTTGGCCGCCGAATGTTCGAGCGGCCCACGAAAAATCAATGACTTAGCCGGGCGCGATGACCGTTATTTGATTGTGCCGACAGAACGGACCACTGATTTTTGGCCATTGGGACCGTCGAAATGGCCATTTGACTATGCGTTCGTGTCCATTCGCCAATGTGACGCTTCCCTTTCGGGTCAATTTATTCTGCCAAGCAAAGGTTTGCAGTTCAAGCGTGTTTGACGCGGATGAGGCACCTGTGCCGCCTGAGGGCTATGCTGCGAAGCACCAATCGGACGTAGGTGCTGAGGAAAGACTAATCAAACCAACTTGTCCGACCGTCAACGGGTTGGTCGTGTCCCAAAAATTGGGCCTGACCCGCTATGAAAAGGGGGGGTCCTCATTGTCGCCTGCGCCTCCAGCCGGGCGGTGTTAGCGAAGGGTGACAGCCTGATGCTTGTCGCTCTCATCTGGAGAAAGGGTCACCGAAACAGGTGCTGCTGTATGTCAACGAATGCAGTCCGGATGTCTCTTACCGGCCCCAGGATACGTTTGGCATCGTTGGTTCCGCCGTAGCGGACGCGCAGAAAATCCCTGATCTTTCGGATCGACAGCTCTTCGACACCATTTGCAACGTAGGAGGCCAGGACGTAATCAAGAAATTGCTTCATCTCAGGCTCATAGCCGCCCAGGCCACTTGAGCGGGCGGCATCTGCGCGTTCAGACCTTGCAAGTGGGGCCAATGTGAACCTGATGTAGGCCAGCACATCGAAGACATCGCTGTTGGGGGCATCGATGAGCCTTCGCATGTCCTCCATGCGCTCGTCATCGTAGCCCATCTCAGTCAAGCGCTGGGCGAACTCCTCGCGTCGATCTGGGTCGCTCCAGACGGCACGTAGCTCATCTTCCGAGGCGACAAGGCCGCCGAGGTCGCCGAAGAGTTGATCCATGAACTCCTGCGCTGTGATGGGGCGACCGTCGTTGGACCAGTATGTCGTGGCAGCGACATAGCGGATTCTGCGCTCCTTACCGTCAGCGAGCTTCACGACGACCTTTTCGGCTGGCGGTGGGTCTTCTCCGTCATCCGGCGGTTCAGGCGGTGTCGTCGGAGGCTCACTCGGTGGGCGCGGTGGCCCCGGTTCATCAGGTGGTAGCGGCTCACCGTCCCACTCGGGGTCGTTAAGGTGCTCGTAGGCTTTGACAAAGTCATAGATCGTAAAGAAATATTTTCCGTCGAAGGTCCGGGTGCCGCGACCGATGATCTGCTTGAACTTGATCATCGACTTGATCGGCCGCAAAAGCACAATGTTGCGGATGTTGCGGGCATCGACTCCGGTGGACAGCTTCTGCGAGGTCGTAAGGATCGTCGGCAAGGTCTTCTCGTTATCCTGGAACTCACGCAGGTGCTGCTCGCCCAGCTTGGCGTCATCGGCCGATTCTGTGGAATAACCAACGTTTGCGATCGCAGAAATTGTGGCTCCAAAATGGGCGCACGCCCTTCTTATCACGCTTTTCGCGTTTGCTGCGGTGCAGGAAAGATCTTGGCCAATTTGCGGAGGTTCTGGGCGGTTGCGGCGAGTAGGAATTCGTCATTTGCACCGCACGGGCCACGCAATCGAAGCCTACCCAGGCCGAGAATACGTTTGAGGGGGGCGAAGAGCATCTCAACCTTCTTCCTGAGCTTCATCGCAATCGCGTATTCATCCGTTTTAGCCAAATCCCTGGCAACTTGGCGGGCATCTTCGTGTTCTTCACGGGTGATCGATCTGGCGTCGGCATTGGGACAGCACTTCGGCTTGGATGGGCAAACCTGACAGATCGGCTTCAGCGCACGATACTTCGCGGTGCCCTTGCCGGTCGGGCCCCGGTTCGGATCGGAATAATTCCGGCGGAACTGCTTGAGCGCGTGCCCCTCGGGGCAGATGTATTGGTCGTTTTGCGCATCCCAGTCGAAATCTTTGCGTGTCCAGGTCCCATCGGGGCGTCCGGCCTTGTCGATCACAGGGATGTAAGGATCGATCTTGCGTTCCACGAGCCAGCCGAGCATTGGGCCTGAGCCATAGGCGGTGTCGGCGGTCATCCAGTCAGGGACCAGGCCGAACTTGTTTTTCACCCGCGTCAGCATGGTTTTTGTCGATCCAACCTCGGCTTGCCGGATGGAGCGGGTAGGCTCCACATCCACGATCACGCCATGATCCGTGTCGATCAGATAGTTGTCGGAATAACTGAAGAATGCCGGGCCTTTGCGGGCGGCAGTCCATTGACTGGCCGGATCGGAATGCGAGGTGAACTTGGGCTGCACCTCGCTGGCGGCACCGAAGGCGGCCTCGTCCAGCGTGTCGAGATACTCGCGAACCGCGCGGGGTGCATCTGCCGGGTCAATGCTTGCCGCGTCCCAGTCTTCTTTCGGCGTGGAGTTCTGCTTGTTGGCATCCGCCTCGATCAGGCTGGCGTCGATGGCCATGCGCTGACCGCTTACCAGACCTTCCGCGATGCAGCGCACGACAGTCGTCTCGAACAGGTGGCGCAGCAGCTCGCTATCGCGAAACCGACCATGACGGTTTTTGGAAAACGTCGAATGATCCGGGACACGATCGCTCAGATCAAGGCGGCAAAACCAGCGATACGCGAGGTTCAGATGCACCTCTTCACAGAGCCGCCGCTCTGACCGAATGCCGAAACAGTATCCGACCAGCAGCATCCGGATCAGCACCTCGGGGTCGACCGACGGGCGGCCCGTATGACTGTAGAAGTCTGCAAGGTGGGCACGGATGCTGCTCAGGTCGACGAACCGGTCGATGGATCGAAGCAGGTGATCCATGGGGATATAATCCTCGAGCAAGAACTCGTAGAAGAGCGCCGGTTGCGCTTCTTGCCTCGGTCCCATCATCGCCGATCCTCCCCTCAGTTGCAGGAATTGAACCAGCAGTTCAGCTCCCGATCAAGGAAGAGTTTTTCAACAAAATACGCCCTTCTTGTCAATCCGACGTCGCCTTCGCGAGGGACAGGAACTGTGAATTCGCTGCGACTGCGAGCCCGGATCGATAGAAGCTGACATTCGCATGACCCAACTTACTGGCTACCCTCTGCGGCACCGCATGACTGCGTTGAGCGCAAATTGCCGAATGCTGTGCTGAGAAAGAAGGTCGCTTTCGTCGGATGAAAGACCGTGTCGCGCTTTCAATGGCTGGGTGTCATGCGGGCGAGGCAGGCAATGACGATCAGCGCGATACAGACGAGAGCGAACGCGGTGCGAAGGCCGGAGACTTCGGCGATGAAACCGATCAACGCCGGACCCAGAAGAAATCCGATGGTCGCAAAGCTGGACGCCGCAGCAACCCCGATACCGGGCGCATGTGGTGAGAGTCGACCCGCAACGCGAAGGGCGGTTGGCACGATCGGTGCAAGTCCGAGTCCAACAAGGAAATAGCCGGCAAGCGCGATCTGGTAATTCGTCGCAATAACCACGATCAGATATCCGATTGCACCCAGTCCCGCCCCCGTGAGCATGACCGCACGATCGCCCATCCGTTGCGTCAAACCATCGCCGAAGAACCGAACCACTGCCATCGCACCCGCAAAGACAGCCACACCCAAGCTGGCGAGAGAGGGCGAGGCTTCCAGAACATCGCTCAGATAGATGGCCGACCAGTCCATCGTCGCGCCCTCGGCGAGCATCGAGCCACAGGCGATACAGGCGGGCAAAACGACCGCACCGCTTGGCCAAGCAAATCTGGGCTCCTGTCCATCGCTCTCGGGTTTGGTTCCGGGAAGCCAACTCGCGACACAAACCACCGCCGCAAACGCGCAGGCAGCGACCGTCGCGAGGTGAGCGGCAGCCGACAATCCTCCTGCCACAAAGGCACTGGATGCGAGAGCGCCTGTGGCAAGGCCGACCGAAAACATCGCATGACAGCGCAGGAGAACAGGACGGCCCACGGCCTCTTCAGCGGCGATCCCTGCGGAGTTCATGGCCACACCGACGGCCCCCGCCCCAAATCCGACAACGAACAATACCGCAGCCAGCAGAATGGGTCCTGGAGCGATACCGATCAGAGCAACCGCACAGACCATGATCACCAAACTGAGAATGTTGAGCGCACGCAGCGAAATGAAAACGCTTGCCATACCTGCGACAGGGGCAGAGACGACCGCTCCAGCAGGCAACGCCATCAGGATCGCGCCGATTTCGCCCTCGGACAGGTCGAAGGCGATCTTGATTGCAGGCAACCGCGCCAGCCAAGACGCGAAGACAAAGGCTTGTGCAAAGAACACAAGCTGAACCGAGAGCGCCCTGGGGTCTGTTGTTCCGAGTATGCTCTTTCCCAAGGCCCGCGCGGATGCGGCCATCCGAGTTTGGTTCCACGGCATTCGAGATCAGAGCTCCTGTGCCGTTGGCCTGAAGAGAATCTCGTTGATGTCCACGTCTTCAGGCTGGCAAATGGCGAAGTCCACCAGCCGAGCGAAAGTCTCGGCAGGAACGCCGACTTCACCGACATACTCTTGGTTCGCCTTCTGGACGTCCTTTTCCGAAATATGGTCAAGCAACTCGGTCTTTACAGCACCGGGGGAGATGATCGTGGTCCGAATGTTGTAGGGTTTCACCTCCTGCCGCAGGCCTTCACTGATCGCCCTCACGCCGAACTTCGTCGCAGAATAGACTGCTGATCCGCCAAAGAGCTTATGTCCTGCGACGGAGGATAGACTGATAATGTGGCCCGCTTTTTGTTCCTTCATGTAGGGAAGCGCGGCCGCGATGCCGTAGAGCACGCCTTTCAGGTTGACGTCGATCATCTGGTCCCATTCATCGACCTTGAGACGTTCGAGGGGGGACAGCGGCATCACCCCGGCATTGTTGATGAGAACATCAATCCGACCGTAGGTCTCGACCGCCGCGTCCACCAGTCTTTGCAAGTCCGCTCGTTTCGTCACGTCGGTGGCAACGGCCGTTGCCTTGCCGCCGGTCTCTGCGATTTCAGCCGCGAGCGCCCCCAGTCGATCGGCGCGCCTTGCGCCAAGGACGACACTTGCACCCTTCCCCGCAAGATGCCGGGCCGTAGCTGCGCCCATGCCGCTGGAGGCGCCTGTGATGACGATGACTTTTCCGGTGATATTGTCGTTCATTTTCTTCTCCTTTGAAGATGGCTTGCCCGCGCCTGCAAAGAAACGTCAGACAGCCGCTCGGGACTGCATCGCAAGAGCACTGCTGTCGTTGGTTCAATCGTGGCGCGTCAGTTTGACAGTGATGTTGCCCGGCCGATCAAAGATCGACACATCGCCCGTGACCTGTCCGAGGACGATGATCCCCGGCGCTGGGACATTCCCGGAGCTGTAGTAGATCACGAAATGATCGGAACTCCACAGACCGAGCGTGCCGGTCGAGTAGTCGCGTTGTCGCGGCAGCTCGGGCAAGTCAGATGGCATGTATCCCGTCTTCTCCTGACGAAGATGATCGCGCATGTCGATCGTCACCGGCAGCATATCGAGCAATGCTCCAGCAGCATCGTTATCCGCAAGTGTTGCGGTCACCTCGCCCCACTCGGACAAAATGCTGATCCGTTCTTGTGCCATTGCACCTCCAGACATTCCCAGGGCGAGACTGGTAGCGCCCAGTATTGATTTCCACATGTGACAAACCTCCGTTCATTTGGATGGAGTATAGGCTGGCGCGAAAGCGGCAATCGGCTCCGAGACGAGCAACAGGACCGGGAAGCGGGACTGCACCTGCTTGCGATGGACGCCGCGGGTCACTCCGGCAATCGTAAGGCTGGTGATCACGGCGAAGAGGCCCAAGATCGAGATCGCCTGACCGGGCTGTCCCTCGCTGACACCAAGCTCGGCTGAGATCGGGGGCAACAGGCGGACAGGCATGAATTCCGATGCGATGAAGACAGCGAAGCAGAGAGCCATCGACATGACCGCACCCCCATGGGGAACGAGTATCGGTCGTCACTTCTGTCAAGGTCGTGGACATTCTGCGCCTCGCTGCCGGCTGACGCGCCGGCTTTTGATGGGGCAGACATAGCAGTGCTTGAACAATTAGATTAGACAGGCAAATACGATTGCATTTATCGACTTGAAGCATGATTGTCATCGTGACCAGGGAGCCCGCATATGGCGAGACGACAGTTCAACGACTTGTTGTGGTTCCTGGCTGTCGCCGAGGAACGCAGCTTCACACGCGCTGCGGCGAAGCTTGGCATCGCCCAGTCCACTCTCAGCCACACGATCAAGCGCATCGAGTCTGAGATGGGCATCCGGCTCCTGACCCGGACGACGCGGAACGTCGCGCCGACGGAGGCCGGAGAGCGCCTGCGCCAGTCGCTGGCGCCGCGTGTGGCGGAGATCGAGGCAGAGATTGCGTCACTCACGGAGTTTCGCGACAAGCCTGCCGGGACGATCAGGATCACGTTGTCCGATCATGCGCACAACAGCGTGGTTTGGCCCAAGCTGCGCTCTGTGCTTATCGACTATCCGGATATCAAGCTCGAGCTGAATATCGACAACGGCTTTCGCAACATCGTCGAAGAAGGTTTCGATGCGGGCATCCGTATTGGCGAAAGCCTCGAGAAAGACATGATCGCCGTGAGGATCAGTGCCGATTGGCGATTGGTGGCGGTCGCGTCACCTGGATATCTGACGTCAAAACCTGCCCCCGTTCACCCTGAGGAGCTGATTGGGCACACCTGCATCAATCACAGGCACGTCAGGGCCGGCGGACTCTACGTCTGGGAGTTTGAAAAAGATGGGCAGGACCTTCGCGTCCGCGTCGATGGCCAGCTTGCCTTCAACTCCTCGCACGCGATGATCGACGCTGCGCTGAACGGCTACGGCATCGCATACATTCCGGAGGACACAGCCGTGCAGCACATCTCGGCAGGAGACCTGGTGCAGGTTCTCGACGATTGGTCGCCCTACTTTTCAGGCTACTACATCTACTATCCCAGTCGGCGTCAAAACCTTCCAGCCTTCAGGGTCATCGTCGACGCGCTGCGACACTCGGGAGCCTGATCGGCTCTGCCGGAACGACGGGTGCCGCTCACGCCTTTGGACTTAGAAAGAGAACCGGGTCGAAGAATCAATTCGGCAGCTGTGCCATCGCGCTCGCCAGAACCTCTAATCCAGCAACAAGATCTGCCTCGTCCGTGTCTTCGGAAAAGGCGTGGCTGATGCCATTGATGGATGGGACAAACAGCATTGCGACAGGCATCAGTCGGGCAACATTGGTCGCGTCATGCAGAGCTCCGGATGGCATGATCCGCCACTTGCCTGGCGACACCGCCTCGGCCCCCGCTTCGAGAGCGGCTTGCAGCGTCGGGTCCATTGCTTCTGGCTCAAGTCCAAGCAGCGTTCCGAAGTCGACTGTTAGGCCCATTTGGTCGGCAATTTCGGCGGCGGTGGTCCGAATGATCTGCTCCATTCGAGCGAGCCTTTGCGGATCGCTATCGCGCCACTGCATTGAAAACACCGCACGGCCGGGCACAATCGAAGACGCATTCGGATGCAATGCGACATGTCCGATGGTCCAGACCGTGGCCGGGGTCACGACGTTTGCAAACCGATCAGCGATCGCCGCGTTTAAAGCCGACAGCGCCTGAAACGCATCCTGACGCAGGTGCATCGGTGTGGTGCCAGCGTGGTTTTGCTGCCCGTTGAATGTGATACGCATGTCGCGAATACCGACGATGTCGCTGACTACGCCAATCTGATCACCGGAGCTATCCAGCGCCGGACCTTGTTCGATATGCAATTCGATGTAGCCCTTGAACTGCGCTGGATCGACAAAATCACCAGCCAATTCCTTCATTTGAGAGCGGGCCTCGGCAAAAGTATTGCCCTTGTCATCTTCAAGCGCATCCGCCGTTTGCAGATCGATCTGGCCGGACCAGATCGTGCTACCGGTGGTCACACCAAATCGGCCCTCTTCATCCTGAAAACTGACAACAGATATTGGCGGACCGCCTGCCTGCTGCGCCGCTCTCGCCACTTCAAGGCCCGCAATGACACCCAAAGCACCGTCCAGCCACCCACCTTCGGGCTGGCTGTCGGTGTGTGACCCTAGAAGGATGGAAGGTCCCTCTGCCAGACCGAACAGGTTGCCCACTGGATCAAAGTGAACGCGCAGACCTGCCTCCTCCATCCGCCCGGCCAACCATTTCCTGGCGGCAATATCAGCATCGGAATAGGCGGGACGGATCACGCCCTTTTCAACACCTGAGGCTCCAAACTCACGCAATGCGTGGAGGTCGCGCAAAAAACGGTCCGGTTCGATTTTCACTGTATTCCCATTCAGTTACAGCAACAGGTTCGCCGCTGTTCCAGAATGGAACGAAACCGAAGCCGATCACATTGTCAACTTTGCTTCAAAGTCATCTCAACATGGAGATTCTGCGGGATATGCGAACGGCAGCAATCTCGATGCTGCATCGCGGTATTTGAAATCGCGGCAGAAGTCCGCAAGGGGCCGTCCATGACGGTCTAGACCACGCTTGACCTGGTGATGCTGCAAGACGGAGAATGGCAGCATTGAGTCCAGATGTGTCAAATGCTGCGCCAGACACGAACAACAGAGCAGCGCATCAAAGCGTCATTTGCAAACCTACCTCTTTCGCCAGGCACGGCTTTGCTCACCTTGGCGCATCGGAAAAGACCGCTTGATAATCCAATCCAGAAACATTTGAGACCCATAGCCGAGAGGACCCTCTTGGCATGTGACATAGATCGCATGTTCAGAGTGTTTTTCCAGATCCAATGACCGCACCAGACGTCCGTCTTGCAAATAGGGTGCTGCAAAAAGTGCTGACACCAGCGCATGTCCCATACCATTTGCTGCCAGTTCAAGGGCGGCTATACTCTGGTCCACGCTGAGCGCTGGGGTTTGGGCAGGAGGGCGGAGGTTCTCCTGACGGAAGAAGTGATGCCAGTTGTCGGCCACACCGATGATCTCGATCAAAGATGAGTCTCGCAATGCATAAAGTGTGCCGCCCGTAGGTCGCAGGTCCGGGTGACAGACCGGGACAACGGGATGACGACTTAAAAGCGCTGCTTTCTGCCCTGGCCATTCCCCGTTTCCGAAACGAATTTATATATCCAGTTGGTTCGATTGGATCGCACTCGCCCAGGTGCCCATGTGCAGTTGCATATTGACCTCCGGATAGCGTGTGCGGAAATCTGGCAACTGCTTCAGCATCCAGACCTGCGCAAATGTCGGCAGGCAGCGGATTCTCAACGGCCGGGTGTCTCTTGTGCCGAAAACATCCCGCGTTCCCAGCCGCAGAGTTTCGAAGGCCTTGATGACCCAGGGCAGATATAGCTCCCCCATCGCAGTCAGTTCCATGGGCCGTTTCTCGCGGGAAAACAACTGATAGCCCAAGTGCTCTTCTAGCGCCCGCACCTGATGACTGATGGCGGCGGGCGTTAGTCCAAGTTCATCACCGGCGCTGGAAAAGTTCCCGTTTCGAGAGGCTGCTTCAAAAGCGCGCAGCCAGGGCAAGGGAGGTATGTCGTTCATGGGGAGCGTCTATACTGCAAATTTTTCCACATCTATATCAAATAATTATTTCTTTATAAAATACCAACTCGTCGTGCCACAACCATCATGAGAGGCGGCAGGGGGCTGAATGGAATACTTCGACTACATCATCGTGGGGGCGGGTTCTGCAGGCTGTGTGCTGGCTGAGCGGCTGAGCGTGTCCGGGCGCCATAATGTGCTCGTACTGGAGGCCGGCGGGCGGGGTTGGTCGCCGTGGATTGCCCTGCCTCTTGGCTATGGCAAAACCTTTTTCGACCCCTGCGTGAACTGGAAATACCAGACGGAGCCGGAGGACGCGCTGGCTGGGCGCAGTGGCTACTGGCCGCGCGGCAAGGTCGTGGGAGGCTCTGGGGCCATCAACGCTTTGGTCTACGCACGCGGGCTGCCGCAGGATTTCGATGACTGGGCGGCGGCCGGGGCGGCCGGATGGGACTGGGAAACCGTGCGCCAGACCTATGAGGCAATGGAAACCCGGCTCGGTACCGGCGGCGAGCGCCAAGGCCGCGGGCCGCTGCATGTCCAGGACGTCTCGGACCAGATTCACTCTGTCAACCGGCACTTCTTCGGCGCCGCGGAAGAACTGGGGCTGCCGTGCACAAAGGATATCAACGGCAGTGCTTGCGAGGGCGCGGGTGTGTACACGATCAACACCAGCCGTGGCCGCCGCATGCATTCGGCGCGAGCGTTTCTTAAACCCGCCCTGAAGCGGCCGAATGTCACCCTGATGACCGGCGCTATTGCAGAGCGGATCGTCTTTGAGGGGCGGCGGGCGGCGGCAGTGCAAGTTCTTCGGGACGGGCGCAGGCTGACCTTTCGCGCGGGCCGCGAGATAATCCTCTCGGCGGGGGCGGTGACGTCGCCGCGGTTGCTGCAGCTGTCGGGCATCGGCCCTGCGGAGCTGCTGAAATCACTGGGCATCGCGCCGCTGCTGGATGCGCCGCATGTCGGCGGCAACTTGCAGGACCATCTGGGGGTAACTTATTACTTCAGGGCGACAGAACCGACGCTGAACAACATGCTGCGTCCGCTCACCGGCAAGCTGCGGGCAGCGCTGCAATACGCGCTGGCCCGGCGCGGGCCGCTGGCGCTGTCGGTGAACCAGTGCGGCGGCTATTTCCGCTCGTCGCCCCAGCTGGTGCGGCCGGATCAACAGCTGTACTTCAACCCAGTCACTTACACGACAACGCCGAATGGCAAACGCACCGTGGTACAGCCGGACCCGTTCCCGGGCTTTATCATCGGCTTTCAGCCCGCCCGCCCCAGCAGCCGTGGCCGCATTGACATAAGCACGGCGGACCCACTGGCCCCACCGCGGATCCGGCCCAATTCTCTGGCGAGCGAAGGGGACAGGGCGCAGGTAGTCGCTGGCGGCCGCCTGTGCCAGCGGATGATGAACACCAAGGCGCTGAACAGGCTGGTGGAGACGGCGATGGGCCCGGATCCACGGATCATGGACGACGACCAGATCCTAGCCGATTTCCGCGCACGCTGCGGCACGGTCTTCCATCCAGTCGGAACCTGCCGAATGGGGCCACATTTGCAGGCCTCGGTGGTCAGCCCTCGATTGAAGGTGCATGGCGTGCAGGGGCTTCGGGTTGCGGATGCTTCGGCATTTCCCAATCTCACCTCTGGCAACACCAACGCCCCCACCATGATGCTGGCGCACCGCGCTGCTGAGCTTATTCTGGAGGACGCATGAGCACGCCTTATTCGATGTCCGGCGCCGTGCCGGTTTCAAGTGACCGCGGCAAGCACGATACTGGGCCGCGTATCCGCCGGATCGAGACCTTTTGTACGCCGCTGATCGGCTTTGTGCGGGTCTGCGCTGAGGATGGCACGACCGGCTGGGGGCAGGTATCCACTTATAACAGCGACTTGACCTGTGAGATCCTGCACAGGCAGGTCGCACCCTGGGCGTTGGGGCGCGGCATGGATGCGCTGGAGGATGTGATCGCCGAGATCCCGCTGCGTGAGCACAAGTTCCCCGGCACCTATTTGCGCCGGGCGATGGCCGGGCTGGACACGGCAGTCTGGGATTGGCGCGGTAAAGCCGCGGGCAAGCCGGTGGCCGAGGTGCTGTGCGGCTCTGCCGGTCGGGTGCGCGCCTATGCGTCCTCGATGCGGCGTGACATCACGCCAGCGGACGAGGCGGCGCGGCTGCTGCAACTGCGGGACGATTTCGGATTTGATGCCTTCAAACTTCGCGTGGGTGCTGAATGCGGGCAGGATAGAGATGAATGGGAGGAACGCACCGAGACGATCATTCCTGCCATCCGAAAGGCCATGGGGCCGGATGCGGCGCTGCTGGTTGATGGCAACTCGGGCTTTGGCCCATCCCGCGCCATCGAAGTGGGCCGGATGCTGGAGGCCAACGGCTACGAACACTTCGAGGAGCCTTGCCCCTATTGGGAGCTGGAGCAGACCGCAGAAGTCATCCGCGAACTGTCGATTGACGTTGCCGGTGGCGAGCAAGACTGGGATCTTCAGCAGTGGAAGCGCATCGTCGCGATGCGCGCGGTGGACATCATACAGCCCGACATTCTGTATCTTGGCGGCATGGTGCGTAGTATGGAGGTGGCCTGCATGGGTCACGCTGCCGGACTGCCCTGCACCCCGCATGCGGCCAACCTGTCGCTGGTGACGCTATTCACTATGCATCTGCTGCGCGCAGTCCCCAATCCTGGCCGGTATCTGGAGGTATCGATCGAAGGCGACGATTACTATCCATGGCAGCGCGACTTGTTCCTGAACGATCCCTACATGATCACTGATGGCCACGCCGTGGTGACCGACGCTCCTGGCTGGGGCGTCGAGATCAACCCTGAATGGCTCGCCAAATCCACCTACAAGTGCAGCGAGGATGCATGATGACATCGGATCAGTTGATTACCACCTACTTTGAAACCGGCAGACTGCCGAACCTGCCGCGCGACCACTTCATCGGCGGGGCTTGGGTCGCGGCCGACAGTGGCAACCGTATGGAGAGCTTCGATGCCGGCACTGGCGTGGCCTTTGCCGATTTTGCCGCAGGCACCTCGTCAGATGTGGACCGCGCAGTGGAAAGCGCAACAGAGGGCTTCGAGGTCTGGCGCAACATGGCGCCGTCCCACCGCTGCACCATCCTCAACGAGGTCGCGCGAATGATGCGCGCGGAGGCAGACCTGCTTGCAGTAGTGGACAGCCTCGACAGCGGCAAAACTCTGGCCGAAGCGCAGGGCGATGTCGCAGGCTCTGCCAGGCTGTTCGAATATTACGCAGGTGCTGCTGACAAGCTGGACGGGCGCAGTGTCAATCTGGGCAATGGCAATGCAGCCTTCACGGTGCGCGAGCCGGTGGGCGTGACTGCCCATATCGTGCCCTGGAACTACCCGGCCTCGACCTTTGTGCGCGGTATTGCACCGGCGCTGGCGGCGGGTTGTTCGGCGGTTGTGAAACCGGCGGAGACCACACCCTTTACCGCTCTGATAATCGCCGAACTGCTGGTGCGTGCAGGCGTGCCTGCGGGCGTGGTCAATGTGGTCACTGGCACCGGCAGCGAAGCTGGCGCGCCGCTGGTTGCCGATCCACGGGTGCGCCACGTGACATTCACCGGCTCGGTGGCAACCGGCGTCGGGGTGATGCGAAGCGTCGCCCCCAACGTGACGGGCCTGACGCTGGAATTGGGCGGCAAGTCGCCGCTGATCGCCTTTGCCGACGCCGATGCAGAGGCGGTGGCCAATGGTGCTTTGTCGGCGATTTTCTCCAATTCCGGACAGATCTGCTCGGCCGGTACTCGGCTGGTGATCCACCGCAATCTGCAGGCCGAAGTGCTGGACCGGCTGGTCAGGAAAGCGCAAGATCTGCGCTTCGGTCACGGGCTGCGCAATCCGGACATGGGTGCGGTGAACTCAGAGCGGCATTTGACACGGATCGCGGGCCACGTGGAACGCGCCCGCGCCCGCGGGGTGGAGATCGTCACCGGCGGCAACATCGCAACCGACCCGGAAACCGGCAAGGGCTGGTTCTTTGAGCCGACCATCCTTGGTAATCTGCCGGCGAACGACGACGCGGTCACGCAAGAGATATTCGGCCCTGTTCTTGCTGTGCAGACCTTCGAAAGCGAAGAAGAGGCTCTGGCGCTTGCCAATGGCACGGAATTTGCATTGGTTGCCGGTATCTACACCCGTGACATGTCTACGGCGCTACGCATGGCGCAGCGGGTCGATGCTGGGCAGGTCACCGTCAACGACTATTGGGCCGGCGGAATAGAACTGCCCTTCGGCGGCAACCGCAAGTCCGGCTTCGGTCGCGAAAAGGGATTGGAGGGTCTAGTGTTCTGCACCTAACATAGGATTCCCGACGGTCCCCATCTGTGGCATGGTCTGCAGATGAGACGCTCCGACATCTGCCTTTATCTTGGCCCCGCTGACCGCGCTGAGCTTCAAGCCTTGCT
>Ga0307940_1000849_pt1 | contig 18671 bp, 16 predicted proteins | sample OrgLakmetagen124_FD_201835 | JGI IMG/M metagenome (GOLD analysis project Ga0307940, IMG submission 201835) | Saline water microbial communities from Organic Lake, Antarctica - #124 | ecosystem: Environmental > Aquatic > Non-marine Saline and Alkaline > Saline | place: Antarctica: Organic Lake... | reverse complement strand
CATTTAATTTTGGATAAATACATCAAACAATCTTCATCCGTTTTGAAGCGTTCAGTAAACTCTATAAGGTTTTGACCTCTGAATATTTCCATGTTTTCTCTTGTTTTTAGGGTGTAAAGATATGAAATTAAATGGTGACCTCTATAAAATTATTAACCCGATGAAAATATTTTTCATATTTGAATTACAAAAATAAAGAAAAGTAAGGAATATAGTTTCATATTGTAAGAATATGCATTGTATTGCTTCTGAATATCTAATTTTATTTCCAGAATAGAATCAAATCAACAATAAAAACAATAGCTATGAAAAAATTTAATCCGGCAACAAATTTAGAGCAGTCTTCGCATCTTTCTAACCAATACATGGTGAATCCTCCAATTACAGATTCAGCCACCTATGCATTCGAAAGCGGTGAAGACATGACAGCTTGCTTCAACGGTAAGAAGGAAGCCTTCTTGTACAGCCGCCACTGGAATCCTACAAACATGGAACTATCCAAAGCGCTTGCCGCAATGGATGGCACAGAAATGGCCTGGGTAACCGGCTCAGGGATGGCAGCCATCACATCTACCATTTTGCAAATCTGTAAATCCGGCGATCATATCGTTTCGAGCATGACGACTTATGGAGGTACGTTTGCTTTTATGAAAAACTGGCTTCCCAAATATGGGATTGAAGTCGATTTTGTGGATATCACCAACCTGGATGCCGTGAAGAAGGCGATGAAGCCTAATACCAAAATGGTATACACTGAAACCATGACCAACCCATTGTTGCAGATTTCTGATGTGCCTGCTCTGAAAGAGATTACGCGAAACACAGAGGCTCAACTGGTAATAGACAATACGTTTACACCACTGATTTTTTCTCCTTTTAAGTTTGGCGCAGATATAGTTGTTTATTCAATGACGAAGTTTGTGAATGGTAAGAATGATGCCACTGCAGGTGCTATCTGTGCTTCTGAAGAGTTTATCAATGCACTGATAGATGTAAATGACGGTACGGCGATGCTTCTGGGTCCTGTACTTGAACCGTTGCGAGCTTCCAGCATTCACAAAAATCTGTTTACGCTGCCGATAAGGATGAAAAAGCATAGCGAAAATGCCATGTTCCTGGCAAAGAAGTTTAAGGAAGCGGGACTGAAAGTTAACTATACTGGTTTGCCGGATAATACAGGCCATGAGGAGATGAAGCGTCAGATGAATGCTGAATTTGGGTTTGGTGGGATGATTTCTATCGACCTTGAAACCAAAGAAAAGGCCAGTGAATTTATGACTTGCATGCAGCAGGAAGGCATCGGTTACCTGGCAGTGAGTTTGGGGTATTTCCGCACGCTTTTCAGCAATAGCGGAACCTCCACTTCATCGGAAATTCCTGAAGACCTGCAAAAGGAAATGGGCCTCTCGGAGGGGCTTGTACGCTATTCGGTAGGGCTCGATTTTGACATCGAAGCTACTTATCAGAAAATTGAGAAATGTCTGAAAAAGATGAATATTGTTTAAACACTTTGTGACCTTTTTGGGGTTAAGCGTTTCGTTTTTTACGGAGCGTTTTTTTTAGTTTAGTACATGACAAAAATTATAACTACCTGAATTGCAAACAAATATGTTAATAACTAAATGATAACTATTTTATAAAAATCAATTTAGTAAACTGGTATTCAGTATCTTGAAAGAAATACCATCACATATATCAACAAGATACGTGAATACCAGTTATGAGAGTAAAAATACAATTTTAGTCTCGACTTTAGTTAAAATCCTTGGCCAAATAGGAATTTGGCCCGGATTAAGTTCTTTGGTTTGTTTATTACGGCGTTATGCAGGGTGTAAACCGTAGGCTTTGAAAAACTGGCGGCAAGCTTTGATACCAATGCCAGCAGCGATTCTTCTTTAAGAAGGATACAACGCTTTATGGCTGATTATCTACTGGATACAGACCTGATAGCCCGGTTAGTTTTTGCATTGCTACCACATGAACCACCTTATCGTTTATCACTTGACCGTACCAACTGGAAATTTGGTTCTACAAATATCAATATTTTGGCCCTTGCCATTGTTTACCAAGGCGTGGCTTTCCCGTTGATGTTTACTATGCTGCCCAAGTTTGGCAACTCATCAACAAACGAACGTATCGCACTCATGCAACGCTATATTGCTTTGTTTGGCAAGGATTCTATTGATTGCCTGCTGGCTGACCGGGAGTTTGTGGGCAAACATTGGCTTGATTATCTCAACTTTAATCATATCCGATATCACATTCGTATCCGGGAGAATTTCTGGGTTACTATTCCCAGGAATGGCCATACAGTCAAAGCTGCCTGGTTGTTTAAACACTTAACAATCAATCAGCAAAGTCATTATAATAGAATTGTTAATATTAAAGGACAGCTTTGTTACTTGTCGGGTTCAAAAGTCAAAAACAAAAAAGGCGTCCCTGAACTTCAGATTATTGTTTCTTTCAACATACCGGAACAAGCACAAACGTTATATAAAGATCGATGGCAGATTGAGACCGCCTTCAGGGCGATGAAATCAAGTGGCTTTAACCTGGAAGACACGCATCTGACAGACATAGACCGGATAGCTAAACTGGTAGCCTTGGTGATGGTTGCTTTTGTCTGGGCTTACAAAGCCGGTATTTTTCTCAATGAAATTCGACCAATCAAAATCAAAAAGCATGGCCGAAGGGCCAAAAGTTTATTTAAATATGGATTGACATATCTTGCTAAGATATTATTCTCTAATGATTTAGATGAATTTAGAAAATGTTGTGAATTTTTGTCATGTACTTAGCTTTCAGATATTAAAACCTGGCCGGCCATGGAAGCAATTCCTTGGCCAGTTTTTTATCTCTGGCAAGCACTATCAAAAACCTATTTCAAGAACTTGTTTGTAGAGATGATTTTTTGATTGGCCCACCCCTGAACAACATAAACGCCCTTTGGCAAAGCCGAAACATCTATTTGTAATGCATCCACTCCCGGCTTAACTTTTTTGGTAAGCAAAGTTTTTCCGGATATGCTGTTAATACGGATTTCATCCGGCAAGTTATCAGTAAACGTAATCTGTATGTTGTCCTTTGCAGGATTGGGGTGAATTTTCAAAGATTTCTTTTCATGCAATTCAATGTTTGTTGCAAAGTACTCATCATACATCTGCTGCAGCTCATCTATGGGCTCCACACCATCATCGGTAGCGCCCACCCACAAGTCCAGCCAGAAATCATCCGGCTCGTCTTCCGGTAAAGCCACTCTGAGGAAAGAAGACAATGAGCTTGTTCCTTCGCTGGTGCAGCGCGTGTCAGCTCCCACCATGTTGGCGCCCTGCATGGCGGCCATCAGCTTGGCATGCAGCGGGCCTTCGGTTTCATTGAAACCTGCTTCCATATTATTCAACACTTCCTGCCCCAGCAGGATATTGCCCTGAATCGCATAGTCAGGGCCTAAGACGTGGTTTTATAATCATCGCAGTTGCTGCCGGTAAACCCGGCGCTGCGCGGATTGCCGTCATTGAAATCCACGATTCCGTATTGCCTGAACGAAGGATAACCCTGAACATCATTTTCCACCAGCCAGTTGATTATCTCTTGTGGCGAGTTTCCTTCCTGCATCAGGTCGTGTGCATTTTCCTGGTTGGTTTCCTGGTAATGTGCTTGGGTGTGGATGGCTCCCGTGCCCGGGATAATATCGCTGATAATCATGGCGCCCAGGCTGCCCGGCCAGGTGATCGTGTCGCCGCAGGTGGCGCCGGCGCTGCCTATTTCTCCGGTTACGGAGTCTACGGCTACAATAGAAAAGGTATGCTGTGCATAAGTAAAAGGCAGAGCAAAGAATAGTAAAACGGAAAAGACAACTCTTTTTTTCATTCGAATATATTTTTGTTGAAAATTAATTACAATGCTGATTTTCAGCTCACATTTTTTAATCGGGCTTTCCCGATTTTATTGGGAAAGGCTTTATGTGTTGATCGTTATCTCTAATATTGCCTGTTTTATAATCTTAAATTTTTTATAAAGATAGAAAAAATGTGGTGTGAAAACAGACACAGCCCGCAGGTAATCAGTTTCTGTTGATATTACCGATTATCAATTGAAATGCGCCTTTACACCGATTACTATTTGAATTGCGCCTCTATTTTCCCCAAGGCCTCTGGCGGGGCGGGCATTTTCACTCCTAAAGGCACTTCAATTGTATATCGGCATTAATCATTGCAATTTCAATGTTTCGCTGAAGCTCACTTTGAAATACAATTGGTATAATATGCAGTTATCTAAGGTGGACAAGCCACAACCAAATAAATAACAAATTCACCCCGTTAAATAATGATAATAATTTAAAATTTTTATCATTCCAACTTTGTTGAATTTAACGGGGTAAAAAATACAAATAACAAATAAATTTCAATTAACAAATGACAAAACAGGTTTATGATTTAGAAGAACGAACTTTTTAGTTGAATTTGAGAAGGAAGGATTGGAATTACATGACGAAGCCATTCAGTTGAAAAAAATATTGAGGTGTAAACAAAGATACTTATTGTAAGCCTTTATAAAACAACTGCTTAATATTTAGAATGCGTGATTAATCACAGGCAGTAGATTTCTCCCTCGGCTAATTAGGCTCAATACTTTCTTTATTGCTATCTTTTTGCTCAAAGACATATGTTCCTCATAAAGCCAAGGGAGGCCTCGGTTCGAAATGACGGAAGTTATATATCAGAGGTGGCAAAAGGGATGCGCTGACATAATAATTTATAGTACAAGGCGTCAGCGCATCCCTTTTGCTGTTTCTGCCCACACGCACGTCTTTTCGACTGAAGGCACTTATCCACAACGTTATGGTGTAAAACTGAAGATTAGAGAAAGTGCCTGAAGGAGACCCGCCCGACTGAATGACCTTTGTCGTTCGGGCGGGAATCTGTAAGTAATCAACTTTACACCTCAGGAAAAATATTTAGAGGTCAGCAGTTAACTACATATGGTAGTATTCATTAAAATCAAGGGATATCTGGAATTATTCAACGCCAAAATGTTTATTTGTCAGCTCTATTCTTTATTACGAGATTTCGTTTAAACATTGTGGGGTTGAAGCCATTAGATTCCCGCCCGACTGAGTGAATTCTGTCGTTAGGGCGGGCCTCCTCACTCAATTACGCTAAAAATTTATGTAAGAATTCTTACCGTCTACTTGCGCAATTTCGGTCATCGGAATGACAGTATGTCAATGCGTTATGAGAGAAAAAGGGCGCGCCGACTCATATGAAATATAACAAGGTGTCGGCGCGCCTTTTTTCTTTGTACACCCCAAAACCAACGTCATGCTGACCGGAGATGCAAAGTGAAACGGAGCATCGAAGGGAAGCACCTGATTTCCGGGAATCAATCAAGCTCATTGAATATGCAGTTATCTAATGACCTCAAAAAATATTTTCTTCAATTATTGAAAAATCAAAGTAGTTTGTTTTGTATTTGAAATTTTGTTATTGTTTATTATTTGTTTTTTGGAATTTTTACCAAATAATTCAAGAATATTAGAAATAAGGCACTAATGATCTCTATTACTTTTTACCTGCGTTGCAGTCTGGCAGCAGTGGATTACACTTTTGCGCTTTGGAACAATTCCGGAATCAGGGCAGGCAGCTCATTTCTTTTCGTAAAAGAAAAAATGGTATAAGGAGTAATCCTTCCTCTGCTGGCCGGAGAGGCGATAGTAAAATCATTATCTTTGATTTTTAAAACATATGAGCTATGAAAATACTCCATACTGCCGACTGGCACCTGGGCAAGCGGCTGGAAAGTTTTAGCCGGATGGAAGAGCAAAAGAAAGTGATGCAGGAAATTGCCGGAATAGCCGATCATGAAGAGGTGGATATGGTGATTATTGCCGGCGATTTGTTTGATGCTTTTAATCCGCCCATAGAGGCGGAAGAACTGTTTTACCGCACTTTGCGGCAGCTTTCTGCCAATGGCCATCGGCCGGTACTTGCCATTGCCGGCAACCACGACTCCCCTGATCGCATTGAGGCTCCTGACCCGCTGGCACGTGGGATGGGTATCTTTTTTGCAGGATATCCTTCCTCACAGATTGCTGCTGTTGATAATGCCGGTAGCTTTCGCATCACGCAAAGTGATGAGGGCTTTGCAATATTTTCACTGCCGGGCATCAATTACCCGGTGCGTGTGTTGTTTACGCCTTATGCTAATGAATTTCGTCTGAAAGCCTATCTGGGATCTGCCAATGAGGAGCAGGCTATGCGCGATTTACTGCAGCAGCGCTGGAAGAATCTGGCGGCAAAGTATTGCGATGAGCAGGGTGTAAATATACTTACCACTCACCTTTTTATGATGAAAGAAGGGCAGGAGGCACCGGAAGAGCCTGAAGATGAAAAGCCCATTCTGCACATAGGGGGAGCGCAAGCGGTATATACTAACAATATTCCTTCGCAGGTGCAGTATACAGCCCTGGGGCACCTGCATCGCAGGCATGCGGTAGATATTCCTGACAAAGGGGTTTGGTATAGCGGTAGCCCGCTAAGCTATAGCTTTTCAGAAGCCAACCAGGATAAATTTGTGAATATTGTAACGCTGGAACCCGGCAGGGAGGCCGTGGTGGAGCCTGTTAGGCTGACGCAGGGCAAACGGTTGCTGAGGAAGCGCTGCGAAGGCGTGGAGGAGGCCTTAAAGTGGCTGCAGGATAACCAGGAGGCACTGGTGGAGCTGACCCTTGTGGCTGATGACTACCTCACTGCCAAAGACCGGAAGCGACTGCAGCAAGCGCACAAAGGAATTATTACCATCGTTCCTGAAATAAAAAATATGTCCCCCGAAAACAAAACAAAATCAATTGATCTGCAGCAGAGCATGGAAACCCTTTTCGGGCAATATTTTCGTTCGCGGTACGGACAGGAACCAAATAGCGAGCTCATGGATTTGTTTAAAGAGATACAAGGCGAAAAAGACAACACATGATACCACAAACACTCACCATAGAAGGGCTTTATTCTTATCAGCATAAGCAAAAAATAGATTTCCGGCACCTGCTGGAAGGTCAGCTTTTTGGTATCTTTGGGAGCGTAGGCAGCGGAAAGTCGGCCATCCTGGAGGCCATCACTTTTGCCCTTTACGGAGAAACGGACCGGCTCAACAGCAGGGAAAACAGGAATTATAACATGATGAACCTAAAATCGGATGAGTTAGCAATTGATTTTGAGTTTGTGAATCATGATGGTAAGGTATATCGCTATACTGTGCATGGCAAAAGGCATGGAACTGACTTTGAGAATGTGCGTACCTATCAGCGTAAAGCGTATGAAAAAGTGGATAATGACTGGATACCTGTTGATGTGTTGCGCACACCGCAGATTACAGGGCTTACCTATGACAATTTCCGTCGCACTATTATTATCCCGCAAGGAAAGTTCCAGGAGTTTTTGCAGCTTACAGACCGTGAGCGGACCAATATGATGAAGGAGATTTTTAACCTGGAGAAGTTTGAGTTCTACGGCCAAACAGCAACCCTGGAGAAGAAAAACAGCGCAAGGATAAGCAACCTGGAGGGGCAGCTGAGCCACTACCGGGAAATTACGCGGGAAAGCCTGAAGGAGCAGGAAAAAGAGGTGACTACCCTCGCCGAAAAACTGGAGGCAAAGAAAAAGCAGCGCCTAAGCAAGGAAGAGGAGGTTAAAAGCCTGGAAAAACTTAAAGAGCTTTTTGACGATCTTCATCAGAAAAAGAAAAAGTATGATGAGCTGGCAGGCCGGAAAGAAGCCTGGGAGCAAAGGGAGAAAAAACTGGAGGCTTATGAAAAGGCACAGCGCGACTTTAAGAATATCTTTGAGCAAAAAGTGCGTACCGAAAAGGAGCTAACCGGCAACCGGACGAAGTATGGTGAGGAGGAGGCTGCTTTGGAGCAAAACAACAAAACCCTGGAGCAGAAGCAGAAACACCTTGCTGAGGCGGAAAAGGAGTATAACACCCTAGATGATAAAAAGAAGGAGAAGGAGGACTATGAGCTGTGGATGAAGGCGCTTGCAGAAAAAAAGCTGATTTCAGAACTGCATGGCCGCATTGCTAAAGGCAACAGCGAAATAGATAAGGTTAAAGAACAAAAGCAGCAGCTCGAAGAGGAGCTGAAAGATCAGGAGAAGCATCTTGAGGAGCTTAAAAAGCAAGTGCCCGACCAAAACAGGCTTGCAGCGCTGAAAACATGGTTTGCCACAAAGAATGGTCTTCTTCAGAACCAACAACAATTTGAAAAGGATATCCTGGAAACGCAAGCAAAAATCAACGCAAGTGGGAACAAGATACAGGAAATAATTTCCGCTGAAACAGCTCAAAAGGCGGCAATATCCGGCCTTGAAGACCCTGAAAAAGTAAAGCAGGCGTTAATATCCTTTTACGGGAAACTGGAGAACACATTGAGTGAAACAGATCACGAGCTGGAGCATCTGCACCTTAAGCACAAACTGGAAGAGTTCACTGATGCCTTAAAGCAGGGCGAGCCCTGTCCGCTGTGCGGTTCTGAAAAACATCCTGATATTATGGATGTGGAAAACGTCAACGAGCAACTGAAGGAGGCGCAGCAGCAAAGAAGCAATCTCAAACAGGAGATGAAGCGCTGTAACGATTTAATTATGGATATCAGGAATATCCAGTCGGAACAAAAGCAATTGCAGGAAGCGCTGATTAAGGCCAAAAAAATATCTCATGAAAATGAAAAAAAGCTGCAGGCGCATGATGAAAAATTCAGTTGGGAAGGGTATGATAAGGAAGATGAATCGCAAGTGGATAGTGATCTAAAGAAGGCCTCGCAGCTTCAACACCAAATCAGTGAACTGGAAAAGGCCCGGAAGAAAAAGTACAACGCAATGAATGCGGAGGCTGAGAAACTCAAAGTATATGAGAACAAGGTACAGGAGATAAAAGATGCTCATCTGAAGGCGAAATCGAATAAGGAGAGCTATATCAGTCAGATGAAAATCCTGAAGTCTGAGGCGCTGACAGAAGACCTCAGCAGCATCACCCGCGATAAGGAGGCTTTGGCACACCAGATCAGCAAAATTGACCGGGATTATAAAGGGCTGAGGCAGCAAGTGCAGGAATTGAATGAGAAGCGGGCAGGCCTAAAAACATCTTTGGAAAGAAGGAAGGAAGCCATTGATGAAGATGAAAAGGCGCTTAAGGCGCTGGAAAAAACGTTGCATGAAAAGCTGGAATTGTCTGATTTTGCTGATATAACGCAGGTGAAGCAAATTTTAAAATGGGATTTGGATGCCGACCGGGAGCGCAGGGCAATAGAAGCGTTTAAGCGCGACTGGTATGCTGCTGAGCAGGATTTGGAGAGGCACCGGCAAAAAATCAAAGGACAGAAATTTGAGCAAGAAAATTACCGCAAGGTAAAAGAAGAGTATGAAACGCTGCAGGAGGAGCAGGAAGCGCTGAATAATGCGTTTATAAAAGCGAAGCATCAGCTGGATGAGGGCAGCAAAAACCTGAAAGCAAAGGAGCAGATGGAGTCAGAACTCGACAACCTGCAAAAGCGTGCTGAGAACCTCAATACGCTGAAGCACATGTTTAAAGGCAGCGGTTTTGTGAATTATGTCTCTTCTGTATATCTCCAGAACCTTTGCCAGGTGGCTAATGAGCGTTTTTATAAGCTTACGCGCCAGCAGATGCAGCTGGAGGTGGATGACAACAACAACTTCAGGGTAAGGGATTTTTTGAACAACGGGCATGTCCGCAGCGTGAAAACGTTATCGGGCGGACAGACCTTTCAGGCTTCTCTTTCGCTGGCGCTGGCGCTGGCCTCCAGCGTCCAGCAACAAAACCAGGCCCGGCAAAACTTTTTCTTTCTCGACGAAGGGTTCGGAACGCTGGACAAAGAGTCGTTGCAGACCGTTTTCGACACGCTCAAATTGCTCCGTCACGAAAACAGGATTGTGGGTGTGATATCCCATGTAGAAGAGATGCAGGACGAAATAGATATGTTCATCAAGGTTACCAGGGACGATGAGCAGGGCAGCACAGTGCAGACCAGCTGGTGAGGCAGCTGATATGAAACGGGCTGAAACAGAATAAGTAAAAAAGGCCACCCTGAGGGCAGCCTTTATCACAGTATTATCATTCCTGTAATAATTAGTTTACTTTGTAGTCTTGGATAATCTCCAGTCCGCGTTTAATCGCTTTTTCGTTAACCGGAAGCAGGTGGTGATAACGCTGCGGGAGCGACTTTTTCAGCCCCTGCACTACGTTGTCGAGCTTGACCAGCGGTTTCACTTTCAGGTAACCTCCCAGCACTATCATGTTGAACACCTTGTTCATGCCCATCTTTGAGGCCTCTTCTGCGGCAGCGATCTGATATACTTCGATATCGTCACGCTCGGGATGCCTGGTAATACCATTTGGGTCGTAAATAAGTGTTCCTCCCGGCTTCACAGACGACTCGAACTTATCCATCGATTGCTGATTCAGGATAATGGCAGTATCGAAAGTGGAAAGGATTGGTGAGCTGATACGTTCGTCGCTGAGGATGACGGTGACGTTAGCCGTGCCGCCACGCATCTCCGGGCCGTAGGAGGGCATCCAGCTCACTTCCTGATCTTGCATAATGCCTGAGTAGGCCAGGATTTTACCCATCGACAAAACCCCTTGGCCACCAAATCCGGCTATAATGATCTCTTCTGTCATAATATTCTTTTTTTTATGATTTATTCTTCCGGTGTTTTAATATCGCCCAGAGGATAGAAAGGAAACATGTTCTCTTCCATCCATTTATTTGATTTTACCGGTGTCATTTTCCATCCTGAGTTGCAGTTAGAGACCACTTCTACGAAAGAAGTGCCCTTTTTTTCCTGCTGCAACTGGAAAGCTTTCTTGATGGCTTTTTTTGTTTTGCGCACATTGCCCGGCTTATGCACTGCCTGGCGCGTTACGTAGCATGTTCCGGGGAGGGTGGCGACCAGCTCTGTCATTTTCAGCGGATATCCCATCGATTTTTGCTCCCTGCCGTATGGCGATGTAGATGATTTCATCCCTTCCAGGGTTGTCGGCGCCATCTGTCCTCCGGTCATCCCATAAATGCCGTTATTCACAAAAATGATGGTAATATTCTCTCCGCGGTTGCAGGCGTGTATGGTTTCTGCCGTACCTATAGCGGCAAGGTCGCCATCGCCCTGGTAGGTGAATACCGTTTTTTCGGGCCATATGCGTTTTATTCCTGTGGCCACCGCCGGCGCTCTTCCGTGAGCGGCCTGCTGCATATCAATATTCATAAATTCATAAGCCAGTACCGAGCAGCCTACGGGAGCTATACCGATGGTTTGCTCTGAGAGGCCCATCTCCTCGATGACCTCCATGGCTATGCGGTGGATGACGCCGTGACCGCATCCCGGGCAATAGCTCAGCACCTTGTCGGTCATCAGGTCGGTGGTTTTATATACTAAATTCTCTGGTTTTTTGATATCTTCCATAAACTTATCCTCCGATAATTTTTTGTTCGAGGTTTTCCAATATTTCTTCCGGTGAAGCGATCATCCCGCCAAAGCGGCCAAAGTGGGCTGCAGGTACTTTTCCTGCTGCTGCCAGTTGTACATCTTCTATCATCTGGCCGGCACTCATTTCCACAGAAAGGAATCCTTTTACGCCCTGATTTATAAGGGAGGCAATCTCCTTTTTAGGGAAAGGCCACAGGGTGATAGGCCTGAGCAGGCCCAGCTTGATGCCTTTTTCGCGGGCCATCTTCACTGTTTGCTGACACAGGCGGGCACTGGTGCCATAGGCTACCAGCACATAATCAGCATCATCGCACTGTACTTTTTCAAAACGTACCTCTTTTTCTTCTACCTCTGCATATTTCGCTTGCAGGTGTAGGTTCACTTGTTCCTGCCTGGCAGGATCGAGTTCCAGCGAGGTAATGATGCGGCGGTTGCTTCCCGATCTTCCTGTGGTGGCCCATGGAAACGCCTTATTGATCTCCTCTTCTGTCCGGCGTGGTTTCTGTTCGCTCAGCACCACTTTTTCCATCATCTGTCCGATGGCTCCGTCGGTGAGAATCATAGCCGGGTTGCGGTATTTTTCTGCCAGGTCAAAAGCGGTAATCAAAAAGTCATACATCTCCTGCACAGAAGATGGCGCCAGAGTAATCAGGCGGTAGTCGCCATGGCCTCCGCCTTTGGTCGACTGGAAATAGTCGGCTTGTGAAGGCTGTATTGTGCCCAATCCCGGGCCTCCGCGAACCACATTCACAAGTACGCAGGGCAGCTCTGCACCCGCGATGTAGGAAATACCCTCCTGCATCAGCGAAACGCCGGGGCTGGAGGATGAGGTCATTGAACGTTTTCCTGAACCGGCAGCGCCGTATACCATATTGATAGAGGATACTTCGCTCTCGGCTTGTAAAACAACCATTCCGGTGCGCTTCTCGGGCTGCTCAGCCATCAGGTACTCCATCACCTCACTCTGCGGAGTAATGGGATATCCGTAATATGCATCGACACCAGCGCGAATAGCCGCTTCGGCTATCGCTTCGTTGCCTTTCATTAATCTTAGTTCTTGTTCCATTATTAAGATATACTTTTTTTATTAACAGAAATTTATTGACGTACCCTGTATACAGTAATCACTCCGTCAGGGCAGACTACGGCACAGTTGGCACAACCAATACATGTGTCATTCACTACTTCCATGTAATGATATCCTTTGCCATTGACTTTTTTAGACATTGCGATGGTGTCATTGGGACAGGCATCTATGCAGATCTCGCATCCTTTGCACCGTTCGATGGCCACCTCAATATCTCCTTTTGCTTTTGCCATATCGTAGTAATATTTATGTGTTGTATTTATTAGTAAATTATTGTGTGCACGAAATTACAGAATTTTCCTATTATTTATTGGACAATAGCTTCTAAATAGCGTTTAATTTGTCAATTTATACCAGGTTTAAATTAGACTGTTTCCATCCTTTTACCGGGATTTAAGTCTTCCCTGTTGTTCCTCCTTTAACCATAGTGTCCGTGAAATTTTTTCAGACGCTCTTCCAAATCAGGAAACTGCTGACGCTGTACCAGCGACACACATGCTCTCAGCCCTTCAGTACGGTCGCTACCTGTCGATTCCAGCGAAATAGCGCTGATACCGTAATAGATCAGTGCCTTATTGAGTTCGTCGCCGGTAAGGCCGGGATAGGCTATGGTAAAGTAAAATCCGTCAGCAATGGGTTTATCTTCATCTTTATCATATACAATTTGAAACCCGTTATCGATAAAAAGTTTTTTCATGATTTTGGCTTTTTCGCCATATTCTTTAGCAACTTCCACAAAATCATATTCGCCGTCGTTAACTGCTTTTAGCATAGCTGCCACACCGTATTGCGGGGCATGTGCTGTGCCTGCACTCAATGGGTAGATGGTGCCGAAAACCAAAGCATGGCCAAAGTATTCGCTGTTATAGAAGCGTTTGAGGTCAGGGTATTGCCTGTTAAAGAGCTTGTCGGAGATCACAAACATCCCCAGGCGTTGCCCTGCATAGTTAAATGCCTTAGAGGTGCTGATAAGCAAAACATACTGGTCGGTATATTTTGCTACCGTATCCTGGTAAGGGGGCTTGCCGGGTTTCGACATATCTTTTCTGAAATCCATAGCAAAATAGGCTAAGTCTTCAATCACCACCACATTGTATTTGTTGGCCAGCTCACCGATGATGCGCAGCTCGGTGTCCGTAAAACATATCCAGGAAGGGTTGTTAGGATTAGAATAAATAATGGTGGAGATGTTGCCTTTAGAGAGGTAAGCCTCCAGCTTATCGCGTAGCTTGTCTCCGCGATAATTGTATACATCAAATCTCTCGTATGGAATATCCAGCATCTTGCATTGCATCTTCTGAACCGGAAAGCCCGGATCGATAAAGAGCACCGTGTTCTGCTCCTTAATCCTGCGTGTGGTGGTTAAAAAAGCGGCAAAGCCACCCTGCATGCTGCCCACTGTGGGAAGGCAACTGTTAGGGCTGACATCAATATCCATAAAATTCTTTATAAAACGTGAGATCTCCTCCTTAAGGGGGGGGATACCCTGGATATCGGGATAGATTGAGGCTACCCCGTTTTTCAGCGCTTCTATCTCGGCATTTATGCCCACATCGGCGGCGGGAAGCCCTGGAATACCCATCTCCATGCGGATAAACTTTTCGCCGGTAGCCTTCTCAATATCATCTACCAGCTTTTTAATTTCACGGATAGATGATTTGCCTACATTGGTGATGCGGTTTTCTTTTAATTTTTCATCAACAATTTGAGGATTTATAGGTGTGTTTGATTTCATAATTATGTGCTTTGCTTTGTTAATAGACTAACGATTCCTGTCCTCAAAAGTATAAAAAAATATTAATTTTTCATTGATTATACTTATAAATGAAATATCATACTGTAAAGCAAATAGTTACTGGTTTTATTGATATGTAAATATGTATATGTGTAAAGAAATTAGGTTCTTAATAGCTTGCTTTTCTGTAAAATTTTGATAACATGAAGGTTAACCGGCACGACTTTCGAGTGGCATTTTTTAGCGGCTCATCAGGCTGGCGATGGCCAGTATTACGCCCAGCATAATGCCCAGCAGGGCGGCAAAAAGCACCTGAAAGTCTACCGGTAATAAAAAGGTGATGGTATGTGCCGGAATCCAGAACAGAGGAATGGTTTTTTTGAAGACAAAATGATACTGCACCTCCCAGTTGAGATTTTTTATGATATTCCCGAGCGGCAGCGGGGAGAAAAATCCTCTCAGCGTACCCCCGTTGTTAAGGATGTGTGTGTCGGTGATCTTATGAAAAGTCATCATCACAGGGGCAAAGATGAGGTTCATGGCGGTGCTTACCGCAAAAGCTACGGCAATTTTGGAAAAACTCAGTGGCCCCATCAGCGCTTGCTGCGCCCCCTGAAATCCCAGACTGGTTTCCAGAAAAACCGGCGTTCCGGTATAAAATACGGTAAAAGCTAACTTAATGCTTAACCCTATCACACCCCAAACGATAGCTCTGGGCAGGAGTCCGAAACCTTTCCGGTTATATACCCCCGCTTTAATTCGCAGTCCCAGCGCCTCACCAATGGTGGCCAGCAGGGCAAATTTAAAGAAGCTCATCAACAGCGGGTAATGGTGATTAAAGTAAAGGAAGCCCTCATAAGCTGCCTCCAGAACGAAGAAAGGGGCAAAAATGGCGCTAAACAGCAAGAGAAAGAGAAGGTCTTTTGGTTTCATTACACTGGCAAATTAAGTCGTGCGAATTTATCGCTGCAAACATAAGAAGAACTTAACTAATGAAAGAGGCCGTTTTCTGAATATTTCGCGGATACCAGACCATTTGATAATCACGGAGCGTTTTCAGGAAATACCCCCTGATGCTGTTTGCCTGAAAATGATTTTTGGATTTGTACTGTTACCGGCAGCATGGCTGATTTGCTTTTTAGTATAAAACGCTTTAATCTGTTAACCTGGACGATTCGGGATGAATCGGTGTGCTGTTTCACAGAAGGCTTCCCAGGGTCTGATGCGATGGCTAACATCGAAAACCTGCCGGAGGAGGCAGTAAAAAATGAAGCAGCTGATGTTTTGGTAAGATTAGTTATTAAAATCCTCTAAGAAAACACGATGTCGCTATAAGCTGCCGCGGATACCTATACTAAAATCGATCCCCTGGCCGTCTATAGTATTAAATTCTTCACGCTCAGGCATTTCATCAGCTTTAAAGCTGACATTGTGATACTTGATACCTAACAACATCTCAATGTTTTGGTCGGGGAACAACAGAAAGGTGAGCATAGCCTCCAGATGAAACCCTGTGGTTTCCTGGTATTCAATATCTTCTAAGGTCTCAGTATTTTTAATGCGTTTTAGTGTGGCGGGAAAATAGTGATCGATGCCGGCGTTAAAGGTAGCCCCGGTAAGCCACAGGTCAGGTGTTTTGGAACGCAGGGTGTAGTGCAGCGAACCTCCGGCCGTTTTTTGTGCTATAGTGGCACGCGATTTATTTTTTCTTCCAAAGTTCTCTGATTTGCTCATATATATGAGCCTGTAGCTGCCATCAGCCGAAAGGCTAAACCCGGAAAACATACGTACCCCCAGCCGTGCATCCAGCGCCGTGCCGGCCCCAAAAGAGTAGTAGAGCAGCTCGCTGGTGGGGATGCTTACGCGTTCATAGGCAATATCCTGCAAGGTAAATCCAACCCCTTTGCTTAGCGTGCTTTCATAAAAAAATCGCGAAGAGTCCTGGCTGCTGGCAGAAACGCCGGTAAAAAGAATAAGGAAAAGAATTGCAGTGCATTTTTTCATGAGTCAAAAGTCTGTAACGGTTTATCAGTTTTGCGGTATTAATCTTCCTCTGTGTGCTTATCAGGATATCGCAGACCTGGTCTGCTGCATCGATAAGAATTTGGTTCAAACATAAGAAATTATCTTTGATTGCTGAAGAAAAAATTATTCAGGCCTTAATCCACAACCGTTTGCAGCACATCACGGTGTTATCGAAAAAACTTATCGGGAACCTTTTTGTTGTCAGAGTATAAAACAGATATACCATGAAAGTAGCATTTTTTAGCACTAAATCATATGACCAGGAGTTTTTTACGTTAGTGAACCATGATTTCGACCATACTTTAAGCTTTTTCGAATCAAAGCTAAACAGATATACCGTTTCATTGGCCAAGGATCATGATGCTGTGTGTGCATTTGTCAATGACAAAATAAACGAGAACACCCTGCAGGCGATGCATGCCAGCGGCATTAAGGTGCTGGCGCTACGCTGTGCCGGTTTCAACAACGTGGATTTGGAGGCTGCTGCACATTATGGCATCACGGTGTTACGGGTGCCTGCTTATTCTCCGCAGGCAGTGGCAGAGCATGCCCTGGCCCTTATCCTTACTTTAAACCGGAAAACACACAAAGCGTATAACCGGGTGCGGGAAGGGAATTTTTCGCTGGAGCGCCTCACCGGCTTTAACCTTAGCGGGAAAACGGTGGGCGTTATAGGTACTGGAGCCATAGGCAAGGCTTTTATCCATCTCATCAAAGGATTTGATGTGAAGGTAGTGGCTTATGACCCTTACCCGGATGATATGCTCAAAAAGCAGGGCGTGGAGTACCGCTCATTGCAGAAATTGCTGGAAACATCGGATGTTGTGTCGCTGCACTGTCCGCTGACGCACGACACCTTCCAAATCATCAACAAACAGACGCTGGCTACCTTAAAAGAGGGGGCTATGCTTATCAATACCAGCCGGGGAAAACTTATAGATACCGACGCCGCTATTGATGCCCTGAAAAATAAGAAAATGGGATATTTGGGCATAGATGTTTATGCTGAAGAAGAGAAGCTTTTCTTTAAGGATTTATCGGAGATGATTATCGACGATGATAAAATATCGCGCCTGATGCAGTTCCCTAATGTGCTGATTACGGCACATCAGGGCTTTTTAACTAAAGAGGCACTGCAGCAGATAGCTACAACCACGCTGCAAAACCTCACCGATTATGAGCATGGTGTTGAAACCCGGAACGAAGTTACCAACGCACAGGTGCATTCGGCGTAAAGTTTTCTTCATTTCCTTGATGGCCGGCATTAGGTATGCATGTTTTCGTCTTCGATAAAGTCTGCTATTTCCAGGAAGTTGTGCTGTAGCAGCGTCATTTTTTCTGCCATAAACTGAAACATTGCGTGCCAGTCGCTCTGCCGGTGGATATCCACACCCCGGAGGGAGGTAAATATCCGTGAGACCTCTTCTCCCATAGGCCGGGTATATGCCAGCTCCCATATCAGTTCTCCCTCCAGTCCTTGTTCAAGAATAACACGATACTGCAGCAGGCGCTCGTAATATTCCAGGCGTTGGTCTTCGTTTTTATGGTTCAGCTCAAGCATCACCGCCACATGCTTCCTGCCGGCTTCAAATTTCAGATCAATGTTTTTGATGCCTGTTCTGTGTAAAACCCACTTCTTCTTTTTCCATGATAACTCAGGCTGCAGGTTGCAGTAGTTATCAAAATGTATCCAGAATGATTTTACCAGTGCTTTTTTCTCCTCTTTGGTATACATATGCTGTGCAAAGAAAACAGGTTTTTCAGATACCGGCATTTTTCCGGGTATTTTTTCACCCGAATAATTTATACCTAAGTTGAGCGGTTTGAACAGCCTGTCCCGACTTATTTTCCGGGAAAGTGAAAAAGCGCTTTACTTAGGTTTAACCCCGATTTAGAAATTGTTGTATTTCTCCGAATGAGTAGCCTGTCCCGCAGAATTGCGGGAAGGTGAAATGCTTACAATTTCTTTATCGTGAGCGAGAATCGCTCAATTTGGGTTATAAAAAGAATGAATGAGTCCGGTCTTAAAAAAATGAAATTTTTGTAATTATTAACTGGCATAAAAAATCTGTGAAAATCAGTTCAGTCTGCGTCATCAGTGTTCTATTGTTTTTTAATAATAGCATACCGAGGTTTCGTTACTGGCTCTGATTTAAATGATGGTACTGATTCACACTTATCATAACGAAAGAATTACAAATCTTGGGTGGAGATCTTGTATTACGCAGATTTACAATAATTTGATCAAAATAGGCTCCCGCGTGTTAATATATAAAACACTTAAAATTAACACTTATGCAGGAGCCAACAACAAACTTAGAAAAAATTA
>Ga0307940_1000837_pt1 | contig 18798 bp, 24 predicted proteins | sample OrgLakmetagen124_FD_201835 | JGI IMG/M metagenome (GOLD analysis project Ga0307940, IMG submission 201835) | Saline water microbial communities from Organic Lake, Antarctica - #124 | ecosystem: Environmental > Aquatic > Non-marine Saline and Alkaline > Saline | place: Antarctica: Organic Lake... | reverse complement strand
CGCTTTGGGGTACTCTCCTGCCACGTCAATCGCTTAGGCAGGACAAAAACCCACGGCAAAACTAAAGCTGTTTTGGCAGGTTTTAGTCCTGCCTTTTTGAGCAATGAATGCATTGAAGCTGGCCGGATGCTGATCCGGCCAGCTTGCCGTCACCATTAGCGAAGGCGACGGTTGAAGCGGACAAGCTGTTCCTCGGAACCTTCAACCGTATAGCCTTGGCCGGTCTTTCGGACACGAGCACCTGCGCCGGAAGCGGCGCTCCGGATAGACCGCTCCACGGCTTGGTTCATATCCCGTTTTAGTGCCGAATTGAGCGACTGCGCCGAGTTAAAGGTGCGACCCTTATAGCGAAACTTGACTGTCATTTGGTCATCCTTTCGGGGGGTAGGGATCGTTGCCGTGAGAGTCACGCTCACGAATTTGACCGTTGCGTCCGTGGACAAGCAGCTCGGAACCTTGGTTGCGAGCGATGCCCCGACCCGCGTCGATTGCTTCGCGTTGGGTAGTGTGAACGGAAGTAGCTTTACCTGCGCCCACTCCTTTTACTGCCCATCCACGATCATGCGGGACAACGTGCTGGTTTCTCTTGGTCATCTGAATACTCCAAATAGATACTAGCCACATAATACGCAAAAAATAGCTACTGTCTAGCTATTTTTTGCACCTTTTTTGTTGACGCCGACCATAGTGGAGACTATATCATCCATCGGAGGAGGCCCCTATGAAACGAACAATGACACTCAACCTGACAGAAGCGGAAATGTCCGTTCTGGAGCGCCTGTGTGAAGGAAAGGGGCTTTCGAAAACGGCCCTCGTTCGACAGGCTTTACGGCTCTACAAATCAGTCGATGAACGTCTTGAGCGTGGGGAGAAAGTCTTTGTCGAAAGCGCTGACAAAGCGGAAAAGATCGAGCTGATGGTGCTGTGAAACAGGCAATCGGTACGATACCGCTATTCGGGCTGGGGAGTGGCAAGTTTCACGATGCTGTCCTCTTCCGGGGCATTGATCTGGCGACGCTTCAGAGTATTGAAGCAAGCTGGACCCCAATGTTCGATGCTGCGGCGGCTGAAAACCGGCCCGAGGACGCGCACTGGGAATGGGCTGCCAAGGCGCTTCAAGCGCTACAGAACCCACTCAACTATGAGCTTTTCGGCATCGAGGCCGACGGCGAGACGCAGGGCATGATGCTTGTGGTCAAGGGCGGCGCAAAATGCTTCAGCCGCCACCCGGAGCATCCCAGAATGCCGCTGGTGTATGTGGATTTTCTGGCAACCGCTCCATGGAACAGGCGTGGTTTGATCGAGACCCCGACCTATAAAGGCGTCGGAAGGGTGCTGTTCATGTCAGCGGTCTCGCTGAGTATCGAGGAAGAATTTGCAGGTCGAGTTGCGCTGCATTCACTTCCGGGTGCCGAGGCTTTCTACAGGGGCAGGCTGAGCATGACTGATATGGGAGCAGATAAAGACTACCAGAATCTGAGGTACTTCGAGCTGTCCACAACCCAAGCCAAGCAGTTGATATCTGCCGGGCCATAACAAAGAAAGGAGAATGACCATGAAGCTTTGCGTTGATAACGACTGGCTGCGCCGACAGATCGAGAGCGATCCAATCGGCGAAGTTGAAGCCGGGCGCGGCATTCGCCGATCTGCGGATGTAGTGAATGCTCTGGAAAGTGCAGCGGAATATCAGAAACCAAAGGACAGGCAAGCTGTTCAACCGGCGAGCCGTAGTGACGCGGCTCTAGGTCTTCTGGTGCACATGACTCGCCGTCGGGATCGTTTGTCGGTTGCGCAGTTTGCCGAGCGTGTCCGGGTTTCGGCTGAAGAGGTTGCTGCCATAGAAAAAGACCCGAGCTACTCGCCACGTCCGAGGACAATCCATAATCTGGCAGAATATGTGAAGGTTCCTGCCAAGTCGTTGCTGAACCTGTTGCCAGATGCCCCGGCCGTGGATCACTCGCTGGAGGATGCTGTTCACAAGTTCGCGGCGAGCTCCGACGATCTGTCGGGGCTTTCCAGAGCTGAGCGACGTAGCTTGAACGACTTCGTCAAGTTCCTGTCCATTTACAATGGCGGGACTAAAACAGATGGCAAATGACGAACCCAAGATAGATCAGTTTGCAGCCGCCGACATTGATGAATCGGTTCGGCGGCTGCTCAGAGACCTTGGCAACCCGGAGCCGCCTCTCAAGCTTGAGGACGTGCGGGCTTTGCAGAAGCTCGATCTTACCTACTACAGTAAATCCGATCTGAACCTGCTCGACGAAATGGCTCACCGCGTCACGTTGGCGGGAAATTTCATCACAACCAGCGCCCGCCGCATGTTCGATGTGGTAACGAAAGCAGGACTGAAAGCGCTCATTGTTCCCGAACAGCGCCAAATCTATATCGATAAGGAAGTCGTGGATAAGAAACGGCGCTTTATACTGGCGCACGAAATCACGCACGATCTGTTGCCTTGGCACCGTAGTCTCTTGCTTGGAGATAACGAGGAATCTCTGAGCCCGCGTTGTCATCAAGAGATGGAAGCCGAAGCCAACTATGGTGCCCGGCAGTTGATTTTTCTTGGAGACCGTTTTTCAACGGAAGTCCGGGATCATGACCTAGAATGGAAGACGCTACAGAAGCTGTCCAAAGACTACGGCAACACAATCACGACAACCCTTTGGCAAGCCATTCAGTGCCGGGATCCAGCAGTACCTATGTTCGGTATGATCGGCCGCCATCCATATCATGCGGACATCGGTAAACGTGCCGGGAGCGAGAATGTAGCCTATTTTATCCGTTCAAACAGTTTTGTTGATCGGTTCGGACACGTGACTGATGCCGAGACCTACTCAGCGATGTGCAGCTACGTTCGCCCAACCAAGAGGGGTCCCATGGGTGAAGGGACCTGTCTTTTCACGGATGTGAACGGGGAAGTTTACGAATTCTATCTGACGAGCTTCAGCAACAGCTACGATTTGCTGACGATGGGACATTTGGTTGGACCGCATCGCAGAGTAGTCGGTTTCTAGCCGCTGGACAAAAACCTACCTTTCTGACCAGATCACGGCATGATTATCGGATATGCCCGCGTCAGCACTGACGACCAGAATCTTGATGCCCAGACCGACGCCCTGAAAGCGGCCGGAGCTGGCAAGCTGTTTGCTGACAGGATCAGCGGATCGAAGCGCGAGCGGCCCGAGCTGGACAGGATGCTGGACCAGCTCCGCGATGGCGATGTTGTAACTGTCACCAAATACGATCGCCTTGCCCGTTCGCTGAAAGACCTTCTGGAGATCGTGGAGACGGTCGGGGAACGCGGTGCCGGATTCCGGTCCCTCGCCGAGGACATCGACACAACGACGCCGGCCGGCCGTCTTGTGTTCCACGTCTTCGCATCCATCGCACAGTTCGAACGGGAGCGAATTTCCGAACGGACCAGAGAAGGGCTGGCATCCGCACGCAAGCGTGGTCGTATCGGGGGTAGGCCCCCTGCCCTGTCGTCGGCGCAGAAAGCCGAGGTACGGCGGATGCGGGACTACGAACACCGCGCGGTCCCGGAGATCGCACGTTTGTTCAAGGTTAGCGAGCGGACTGTTCGGCGAGCGTAAAACAGCTCATGGACACCCGCACACTGGAGCTGCGCAGGCGGATCATGCAATCCCTTAAGCAGAAGAACACCAAGCCGGAGCTTGTTGTCCGACAGGTTCTGCCCCGGCTCGGCTATCGCTTCCGGCTTCACCGAAAAAACCTTCCCGGCCGCCCCGACATCGTTCTGCCCCGCCATCGCAAGGCGATCTTCGTGCACGGATGTTTCTGGCACTAGCACGGTTGTCCGAAGGGTCAGCTCCCGAAGTCCCGGCTCGATTACTGGCTGCCCAAGCTCGAAGGAAATGTTAACCGAGACAGAACGAAGATAGAACAGCTCGAATCGCTCGGTTGGGACGTTCTCGTGGTTTGGCAGTGCGAGACCAGAGACCTCGAAGAGCTGGCGGTTCGGTTGGAGGCCTTTGTGGGCAAGCCCTAAATTACGATCGACATCGTGCGCGTGGTGCTCTACACTGGCTTTAAAATACGAAGAAACGTGCAGGGGGACGTGCAGCATGAGACCGATCGGGATCGACCTATTCGCAGGAGCCGGAGGGCTCAGTCTCGGCTTCGAGCAGGCCGGTTTCGATGTGAAGGCAGCTGTCGAGATCGACCCGGTCCATTGCGCAGTCCACAAGTTCAACTTCCCGCGCACGGCCGTTCTGCCGGGTTCGGTCGCGGAACTGAGCGGCGACGACATCCGGCGCGCGGCCGGGATCGGCCGTCAGCGGGTCGATTGCGTTTTCGGCGGCGCGCCTTGTCAGGGCTTTTCGTTGATTGGGCACCGCGTACTCGACGACCCCCGTAACCGCCTCGTGCTGGATTTCGTACGGATCGTTCGCGAGCTCGATGCGGAGACCTTCGTGTTCGAGAATGTGAAAGGTTTGACTGTCGGTAGGCACAAGCGCTTCCTGGAAGAGCTCGTACAGGCGTTCGACGTTGCTGGCTACGACTGCAGCCTGCCCTGGAAGGTGCTCAATGCAGGTCATTACGGCACCCCGCAATCGCGGGAGAGGCTGATACTGATGGGGGGCAAGAAGGGACGCTCCCTGCCCTCTTATCCTGAGCCTACGTCCAACATTCCGGGAAAAAAGAAGCGGTTCTCGGACTTGCCATTCGGCCCGACCGCGCAGGACGCACTCGGCGATCTTCCCGATGCAGAAAGCTTTGCGACCCTTGCCTCTTCGGATGCCGTCGCGACGACCAGGTTCGGCACTCCATCCGCTTATGCCTCTGAGCTGCGTTGCCTCGGCAACGACGCATGGCATTTCGGACACCCGCGCGACTGGAACCCGGCCGTGCTGACATCGAGCGCGCGGACGGAGCACACCGATATTTCACGCCGTCGATTCGCTGAGACGGAGCCCGGCACGGTCGAGCCCATCAGCCGTCTCTTCCGCCTTCCGGCTAATGGGGTATCGAACACCCTACGTGCAGGCACAGACGGGGCTCGCGGCGCGTTCACCAGCCCACGCCCGATCCACTACCGTCTTGCCCGCTGTGTCACCGTCCGCGAAATGGCACGGCTTCACGGCTTCCCTGACTGGTTCCGGTTCAACGTCACGAAATGGCATGGCGCGCGACAGATCGGAAACGCCGTTCCGCCCCCTCTCGCCCGCGCCGTGGCAGCCCAGATTGTCGCGGCCCTCGGCATCGAACCTTTGCGTCCCCAAACGAGCATATCTTTGGGCGATCCCGCCCTCTTGAGCTTCGACCTTTCAGCCGCATCCGCGCACTTCGAGGTGGCGACCCCCAAGTCCAGGCGCGACAGAAAGAGCGGCGCGACCAAGCGCAAGCAGATCGACATCGAGCGGGCTAGGCTACTGGAAGGGGTCGAAGCCCATGGCTAAAGCCCTCAATCGCTATGGGTCTCTCATCGAGAAGATATTCTTCGACCGCTACAAGGACGGAGCCGTATCGCTCGACTTCTCTCGGGAAGACATTGAGGACGCGGCAACCGATCTCGACATCAAACTCCCCAAGAACCTCGGGGATGTGCTCTACTCGTTCCGGTTCCGCAATGCCCTGCCTGATCGCATCGTCGCTACTCAGCCCGAAGGCATGGAATGGGTAATCGAGCTTGCAGGCCGGGCGCTCTACAAGTTCCGCCTGGTCAAGGCTAACCGCGTTTTGCCCCGCGACGACTTGGTTCGAACCGATATCCCGGACGCCACACCCGAGCTGATCCGCGCCTATGCCCTCGACGACGAGCAAGCGCTTCTCGCGATCGTGCGCTACAACCGCCTGATCGACACGTTTCTGGGCCTGACGACCTACAGCTTGCAAAACCACCTGCGAACCACCGTGAAGGGTATCGGTCAGATCGAGATCGACGAGCTCTACGTCGGCCTCGACAAGCGCGGTTGTCATTACGTCATTCCGGTGCAGGCGAAGGGCGGCAAAGACCAGATCGGAATCGTGCAGATTTCTCAGGACATCCGCTTCGTAGAGGACAAGTTTCCCGGAATGCGCTGCCGTGCCATCGCAGCTCAGTTCATGGAAAACGAGGTCATAGCCCTTTTTGAGCTTACCTTGCAGGACGACGAGATCAAAGTCGTCGAGGAACGACACTACAGGCTCGTTCCGGCTAAGAAGCTGAATCGCGATATGATCCGCGATTATCGCGACTAGTCCGCCGCGAGCGGGCTTGGCCGAAGAGCCTTGGTGTATTCATCTGAAAAATGCAAAATAGGAGACTTCAGAGCGCGACAGGACTAGCTTTAGAACGTCCATAGCATTCACTTCCGCCCCCCTGCGCCACTAACTTACTCAAATGGGTTTTTGAGTAAGTGAGTAGTGCATCTGTCACTCACTTTCTCGCTGGTGAATGCTGGGGGATCAATTCACACCAAACTTGTCGCGCCTCAAATACTCAGTTACACTTTTGAGTAAATACACAAATGAGGCAGAGCTATGAGTATAATTTCCGTCCTGAATCCGAAAGGTGGTAGCGGCAAGACCACTATCAGCACCAATCTCGCCAGATCGCTGCACGAGATGGGACACTCTGTTCTGATCGTGGACAGCGATCCACAAGGCAGCGCACGTGACTGGCACGCAGCCAGCGAAGACAATCCCATCGAGCTGGTCGCGCTGGACCGTCCCAACAACGTTAAGACGTTGACCAGTATGGCAGCAAACTACGACTACGTGGTAATCGACGGCGCGGCAAAACTAGAAGACATGATCGCCGCCTGCATCAAAGTAAGCGACTTCGTTCTGATACCCGTTCAACCATCACCATACGACATTTGGGCCGCGTCGGACCTGGTGGATTTTATCAAGGCTCGCCAAGAGGTCACGGACGGATCGCCGCGTGCCGGGTTTGTGGTCTCCCGTGTCGTGGAAGGAACCCGGCTGGGCAGTGACGTGCGAACCGCGCTGGACGACTACGCCTTGCCTGTCTGTGAGACGACCATAACACAACGCCAAGTCTACCCTCAAACGGCATCGGAAGGGCTGACCGTATTCGACGCCGACAATGCGAAGGCGAGGGCGGAGACCACGGCGCTGAGCAACGAGATACTGGCAGTGCTTGCAACCGCGACACGGGAGGTCGCGTGATGGCCCTTTCCGCTAAACGTCCAAGCCGTGGCGACGAGGCCCGTAAACGCATCCTGCACGAAGTCGCCGAGACGACTGAGAAGAAGAAGCGCTTGAATGCCGAGATTGAGGAGACACTTTATCGCAAAATCAAGATTAAGGCGGTCGAGGAGGGCCGATCAATCTCCGACATCACCCGTGATCTTTGGTCTGAGTATTTGAGCAAATGAGTGTTTGAGTAATTACTCTACCAACCGTTGCGACCGCGTTTCTTGAACCAGCTCTTGCAGAAACCGAGGAACGCGGCGTCCGGGTTCTTCGGGGGATTTTGCTGTCTGGCGGCGTAGTTCCGCCACTCTCCGACCAGAACCTTTATGTCCCATGTCGGAGCCAGCTCCCGCGCCCGTTCCAGTGTATCGGGCGAGAGGGGCAGGATGTAGCCGCCGGTCAGCCTGTCCTGTTCGGGTTTGGGAGCATAGTTTTCCAGAAATTCCGGTTTTGGCGTTACCGTGAGAATGTCGGCATCCATTCTGAAGGCATAGTCCGGCATGTGGTTGTGTTCCTGATCAGCCTTGCAGATGGCTTTGACAAGCCGTCGAAATTCTTTGTCGGAGGATGTGGAGCCGGTTCGGTCCTTCAGCTTGTCCAGACCGCATTTCCACTCCGGTTGCATGCCGCATTGCTTGCGAGCCAGCTCATACAGACGGCGTTCCAAGGGCTTGCGGAGCTGGAAGTAGCGGCGGTTCAGCGTCAGAACGTCATCCCCGGCGATGGCGTTGAAGACCCAATCGGAAAGGGTGACTTCGAGATCGAGCATCCGGCCGTCACGGGTTTCGCGCACAATGCGATAACGATCTATCAGGCTGAAACCGTCAATCTGTTCCACGCCGCCCGTTGTGATGTTAGTCTCGATCTGCGTTCCCTGGAGACGCTCCAGCGCGGCTTTCAAGCCGCTGTAGCCGGTTCCCGCAACTGGACGGTTTGTGGCGACAAGTAGGTCGTACGCCTTGAACCGAAGGGTTCTGTGAACCTGTTTTCCATAATTCAGAGCCGCCATCACCTGAGAGATGCAGTAGATCAACACGTCACGGTCGTGGACGGTTGCAAGGCCGATCATGTTGGGCCTAATTTCCACGTAGCTCTTTCCATCGGTAGCCACATAGCGTCGTTTTTTGGTGTCAGGCTTAGTCGAAAGGGTGAAGATCGGATGCGCCATCGACGCCATGTCGCCCTTGGGCGCAGCGTCGAAGATGTCACAAACGAAGAAATCCCCCTGCGCGTGCCGCAAGGGGAGAAGAGGCGTCCGATCCGGTTTCGTAATTTCACCCACCATGCCTCTACTATTCGTAATTTCACCCACCAAAGCAAGGGATTCGTAGTATCACCCACCAAGCAGGCTTTCGTAAGATCACACACCCCCTTTCGTAAGATCACACACCCTTTATCGTAATTTCACCCACCAGAGGCTCAAAATAAGTCGGATTAAAGTATGCTTTTCAATACCATAGGCGCCCGCACGATTCGTGTAACACAGAGTCTAACACATATATAACACCCAACTCGCCGAGCTAAGCGAGCCGCAAGCGTAGGATTTCTCATTCCCGCTGATAGAACACGCACGCATCGACACCCGTGGTTGTCGTGGTCCATGAAGCCCCAAGGACAGCGCATGTGGACGCATTGCTGGCCAAGGAACGAGGAAGCGTCGCCGTCAGCACCAAGGCCAGAACCAAAGCACCCAGACCAAACCATGGCAGGCGGCTTTTGAGACGATCCGCTTTCTGTTCCCGTTCAAACACCTCTCGATAGGCGCTGGACCTGTCATCTTCCGATTTGGCCAAGGCCCCGATGGTCTTGTCCGTCTGGACGCCAAGGCCTCTGACAATCTCTGTCATCGCGTCTGCCGTTGCGCCCAGGTGGCTGTCGAGGGTCTGGCCCAGAAGATCCCCGTATTTTTTCGGATCGGTCTGGTCCCGTGCGGCGAAGGCCGCGATCCGCGCTTCCGTCGCAACCTTGATCTGCTTGTCCGCCACGGCGGCCAGATCGTCGATCCTGTCGGACATGCTGGCGACAGCCGTTGCCATGAGATCGAGCGTTTCGCGCAGATCATCGTCGGAGAGGGAAGGGAGGTCGGGTTGGTCTGGCATCGTGAGGCGTCCTTCGGATTACTGGTGCTGCGGGACGAACAGCCCCTTGAACTCGGGATCGGCGTAGTAGCGCAGCTTCTGCGCCACGGCGGTGGCTTGCCCCTGCACACGCAAGAGCTGGTTTTCCGGGCGGAGCTGCATGATCTCATCGGGAGTCAGCAGATCGCGGCCCGTAAGGTTGTTGCTGAAACTGGGGCCGTCACCGGGTTTGAAGCTGTCGGTCTGGAACCCGGCGGTTTCCTGGCCCATCATCTGGCTCAGCCACTTGGCCGTCTCGAAGTCATTCACTCCGAAGACCTGTTGCACCCCGGCATTGGCGATGAAAGTACCAGCGCGTTCGCCGTAGAGGTCCTTGAGCTGGCTCATATCCTGCAGGATTGGCCAGAGCTGCAACCCATATCCCGCCATCAGCCCCATGGCGCGCTCCACGGCCTCCAGGCGGCCCAGAGCGGCAAACTCGTCCAAGAGGAACAGCGTGGGCGTCTTGAGGCGCTGTGTGCCCCCCTGAGCGCCTGTAGGGACGCTCAGGGGCCTCACGGACGCCTCAGCGTCCCGTGCGATGTCCTGAAGGGCCTGAGACACCAGAAGGCGCAGCCAGCGACTGTAGGCGTCCATACGGTTCGGTGGAAGTACCAGAAACACCGATGTGATCCGGTGGCGCAGGTCCGAGAAGTGGAAATCAGACCGCGACAGCACCTTGGCAATACGCGGGCTGTCCAGAAAGTGCGTGTGGCGCTGTGCGTTCGACAGGACGGAGGCAGCTTCCCGATCCGCCTTGCCGAGAAAGCGGTTGGCGGCGCGGGCGATCAGCCCGCGCGCCGCATCGCTGTCCTGCATCAGCTCCAGCAGCGCGCGCAGCTTTTCCGGGGGCAGGGTGAGATATTCCCGGACAGTGGCGAGGGTCCGGCGGTCGGGGTCCTCGTGGCAGACGCAGAACATGATCAGCCCGCCGAGGATGGCCTTGGCCTCCTCGTTCCAGTGCGCTTCCGTCACCTGTCCCGGCGGGTCCATGACCAGCGCCTCTGTCAGGGAGGCCGCATCCTCGCCCAGATCGAGGCTGTCTGGTGTCAGCCGGTCGAGCGGGTTGTAGGCGGCAGAGGGCATCCCCGAGACCTCAAACGGATCGAGGACATGGACCGTTCCGAACCGCCGCCGGGCTTCCCCGGCGATCCGGGCATTCTCGCCCTTGGGGTCAATCACTAGGACCGAGCGCTCCGCTGCCAGCAGGTTCGGGATCACGGTGCCGACGCCTTTCCCGGCCCGTGTTGGGGCGAGGGTGATCAGATGGGCCGGGCCGTCATAACGCAGCAGCCGTCCGGTGTGCGGGTTGCGCCCGATCAGAAGGCCGTCTTCCCGCTGGAGCTTCTTCAGCTCCTTGCGGTTGGCGAAGCGGGCCGAGCCGTGGCTGTCCCCGGCCAGCCCGAAGAAGGCATCGGCCCCGGAGGCCATGCGCCAGTACTGGAACCCGAAGACAGCGCCCACAAACATCAGAGGACCGAAAACCAGCCACTGCCAGGCGCTTTCCCCGGGCGGCTGGTCAAAGAAGGCAAAGACGAACGGCGTGGCGACGAGTGTTCCTATCATCGCGCCGAACAGGACAGCGCCGATCATCCAGCCCAACAGGATGGGCGTGAAGATCAACCGACCGAAGAACCGGAACAGTCCTCCGAAGACGAGCATCACGCCCCGCATCAGGACGGCGTTTCCGGATCAGAGCTGGACGGTGCAGGGGAGGACGTCCGGGTGGGCGTCCCCCAGTCCGCGAAGGCCTTGCGGTCCTGTTCGCGGGGCAGGTTGCGGATCAGCCGGTCGAGCATCGCGGCAGCCCCGGAATCCCGTTCCGCCAGATCGAGGAGCGCACCGCCCAGGATCACCTTGCGCCGGGTATCCAGCTTGCGCTGTCTGGTGCTTTCCCGGTTCTTCAGCGCCTGAAGTCGGGCCTTGGCCTGGGCATAGCGTTTCTCGGCGCGCTCAAGTTCTGTTTCTGCCAAATCTCTACCCTCGCCACCAAACATTCCTGTGGTTGAAGTTGTTCTTGCCAGATCAACCGATAGCGCTTACCCGTAGGCCTGTAAAGGACAAGGGCGCACTTATGCAAACTCTTCACCTGTGGTTCCGAGATTTGCGTGCGATCTCTCTGGGGCAGCGCCCCGACCGATGGTCATCCCCTTCGATCCGTTCCGTATCGACATGGAAGGGCGCGCTGCCCCTTCCAAACCATCCCCGCCCAACCTCAGCGGTTGGATCGCGTCCCGCAAGGTCGCACCAGCGCCTCGCCCGATGCCCCACGGTGGGGGCCGGTCTGTCGCTGGCGTCTCCCTTGCGGGAGGTTCGTGTTGGTGCGAACGCGCACCCCGGCAAACCTGACGGTGCCGACACGAACCGGGTTTGCCCCCGGCAAACCGCCAGTGAACTGTCCCCATATCCCGCCCTCCATGAGGCTGGGGATCTGGGGGCAGTTCACTGGCAAGCCCGCGCCTCAGAGGTGCGCTGCACCCCTTCAGCCGGGCTGTCTTTTCCACTCGTACCGCGCCGGGGCAAGGCGCGATCCATCGGGGAAAAGACGGCTGACCCTGTGGCCCATGTCAGAGCATGGGCCGGGGTCAGCAGCGGCGCACGCGCGTGTTCGCTTCATCGGAGAGAGTAGGGCGCATGGCCAGCTACCACCTCTCCGTGAAGACGATCAAACGCAGCGTCGGGCGCTCCGCCACGGCGGCGGCAGCCTACCGTGTCGGTGAGCGCATCGAGTGCCAGCGAGAAGGTCGCGTCCACGATTACACCCGCAAGCAGGGCATCGAGGAGACCTTCATCCTGGTACCGAAGAACGCGCCGGACTGGGCCTCGGACCGATCCCGCCTCTGGAACGAGGCCGAGGCCAGCGAGACCCGTCGCAACTCCGTCACCGCCCGTGAATGGGAGCTGGCCCTGCCGTCCGAGATCAGCGCCGAGGACCGGTCCCAGATCACGCGCGACTTCGCCCAGGAGTTGGTCAGCCGCTACGGCGTGGCCGTCGATGTGGCGATCCATGCGCCCCACCGCGAGGGCGATCAGCGCAACCACCACGCCCATGTTCTGACCTCCACCCGCAAGCTGGAAGCCGGGGGCTTCACGGCCAAAACCCGCGTGCTCGACTCCGCGAAGACCGGCGGCGTCGAGATCGAGCAGATGCGCGGCCTCTGGGCCGAGTTGCAGAACCGCGCGCTGGAGCGCGTCGGGGAGGTCGAGCGCGTCGATCACCGGTCACTTGAAAAGCAGCGCGAGACGGCGCTGGATCGTGGCGACAAGCTGACCGCCGAGGAACTGGACCGCGACCCCGAGCTGAAGCTGGGGCCAGCGGCCAATTCGATGGAGCGGCGGGCGAAGGTGATGGCCGAGCGCCAAGGCCGGGAATACGTCCCGGTCACCGAACGCGGCGCTGTCGTCCATGCCGCCCGCCAGGCCCGCGCCGCTTTCCGCGAAATGCGCGAACGGCTGGATATCGTGCGCGAGACCTATGGCATCGAGCGCGAGGCGGGGCAGGGCCGCGTCTCTGCCGGTCTGGCGGCACTCAGGGCCGCGACCGCGAAAGATCGCGACGAGCGCGCGTCAGACGATATCCGTGAGCGGTTGTCTCAGGTCGTGGGCAGGTCACGGGACCAGGACGACACGCCGAAGCCGGAAGGTCGCAATTACGCGCGCGAGCGGCTGAAGGAAATCATGGAGAAGGACGCCGGGCGGGATGGCCAGGCGGTGGTTCACAAGCTGGACGGTCACAGCGAGTATGATCTGGGCGAGGACACAGGCCGCGAGGCGCGCAAGCCGTCCGTGAACGAGCGCCTGAAGGACGTGCTGAATAAGCCGCGCGAAAAGCTGGAAATTGAGGAAGAGCGCGATCATGAGAAGGAAGTCGAGAAGGATCGGGACATCGACCGCGATCTGGGCCTCAGTCACTGACGAGGCGATGAGACGTTGTTTCCCCGTTTTTCATGGGAATGCTCGCCTGTGAGAACCCAATACCGACAAGGAATGATATAACTCCAGTTGCTGTCTTGAACTCGCGCACCCTGATCGCATTTTGCGTCACGCGCGTCCTGGCAGTGACAAGGATTTTCTCCTGCCCGTCGTTTCCGACTGTCCGCATGATCCATAGACCGTACCAGCTTGGCCCTTTGCGTTCAGGATCGGCTTTGCAAAGCACTTCGACCGTGTGCCCATCCTCGGCAAGCGCCCGAAGGCCTTGTTCAGTGGTGACATTTAGTTCGAGGTCAGTCGTCTGGTTCATCGCGCACATCGATAGAAACAATCATGATCTTCTTCTGCCTGAATCTAACTAAGGCATCAATCGTATATTATCGAATTAGGTATGGCTAGATAGAGTTCAGTGATCCCGGCAGTGTGCCGGTCTTGCTTTGAGCGATAGACAGGGCAGGGGATCGACGGGCTGACGTCCGCTCACCCCAACCCTGACCGTTTCCACATCCTGTTGATCCGCCTGCCATCCTGTCTGGTCCGAGAAAACCGGCAAGCGCCGCCCGAGGGCGTCGGTTCCGGTCGAGAATTCCGGTTCCTCCCACGCGCAGGCGCGCGGTTCCCTCCCAAATTCACGCCCTCCACCCGGTTGTCACGGCCCCGCCAGGCCGCAGGACGGGCTTTGCCCTTACCTGCTCTGCCCTTCGGAATGCATGGGCATTCCAAAGATCAGAACAGGAAGGCCCGCCCATTGGCGGAAAGGGGACACAGACCCGGCCCGCGTCACTCAAAGGAGGGTCACAAATGACCGCAGAGAAGTTTGACGTTTATTCCCATGTCACCAACCAGATCATCGCGCAGATCGAGGCGGGAACGCCGCCTTGGCGCAAGCCATGGACCGGCGGAGGGACAGGGGTCAGCTTGCCGGAACGGTTCAACGGTGAAGCCTATCGGGGAATCAACATCCTGATGCTTTGGGCAACCGCGATGGCCAAGGACTACAGCTCAGCCCGCTGGATGACGTTCAATCAGGCCAAGCAGCTTGGGGGCCATGTCCGCAAGGGCGAGAAATCCGCGACCGTTGTGAAATACGGCACCGTCGAGCGCGAGGACGAGAACGGCGAGGAACGCCAAATTCCCTATGCCAAGGCCTACCGCGTATTTAATGCTGACCAGATCGACGGCTTGCCCGCTGAATTCTACATCCTGCCCGATCCGCCCCGTGATCTGGGCACCGAGGCCGATCCCGAGCTGGAGGCATTCTTTGCCGCAACCGGTGCGCAGATCGACAGCACCGAGGAGCCGCGCGCTTATTACAACATCAAGACAGACCGGATTCACATGCCGCCGATTGGCACGTTTCACAAGGCCGCAGGATATTACGGCACCTTGGCGCATGAGTTGACCCACTGGACAGGGGCGACAAAGCGGCTGGACCGTTTGGGTCGGTTCAATAATCACAAGGCCTACGCCTTCGAGGAGCTGGTCGCGGAGATTGGCAACTGCATGCTCTGCGCACAGATCGGGGTGGAACCTGAGTTCGACCAGAGCGCCGCCTATGTTGAAGGGTGGCTTGAGGCGATGAAAGAAGACAGCCGCGCGATTTTCCGGGCCGCGTCCGAGGCGCAGAAGGCCGTGGACTACATCATGGACCGCACCGCGCGGGCCGACCAGATGGCCGCCGAGTAACTGCCCGCACCGCCGAGAAGATCGAGGCCCCCGTCAGCAGGTGGGGGCCTTTTTGTGTTGTGTGGGTGATCGTGGGTGTAGGCGGTTTTAGGGTGACCTGTCGGCGGGCAACCTGAAGGCTACCCGCCGACAGGCCCGGCGCTTCGCGCGGACGGGCATGAATGCCCGGACACCTGAAGTCGTATAGTGACAGAGTGCCCCCTTGAGATAGGGTAAAAAAATCGCTATTAGCGATCTTGTATCGCACAAAGAAGATCCTATCTATGTTTTATCGGTATGCCGGGCTTCGGTTCGGTTCGGAATAAAATCGCTGTACTTAGGGTCGGTTCACCGATCCGTGGAGGGGCTAGTTCCCTCTGACGCCTACCCCCCAAGCGGCCCCTGTGGCGGCGGCGGGGCGGCGGCCCCCCGGGCGACCCCGGGGGGCCAGCATAAGGGATAAGGACGGTCTCTCCGTTCCTCGCGCTGGTGGCGACACCCTTCCGCAATCCTGCGGCAGGGCCAGCAGAGGAGGCCATAACATGGCTTACGACACCGACGAGATCAGCCAGCGTGGGACACGCGAGACAAAACGGAAGCGCAAGCCGACGTGGAAGTCTCGCCTGTTAAAGGGCGCATTCTGGGTAGCCTGGGGGATGGGGAAACTCTTTGACCTCATCGAATGGCTGTCCCGGTTGTCCGGCGACTAACCGCGCGACCCTTAATGTTCGCATTTGGCGAAAGGAGGACCGAGAATGCTAGGTGAAGCACTGAGATTGATCCGGGTCTTCCATGACCTGAAACAGAACGAGTTGGCGGAACGCCTCGATATTTCCCAATCGCACCTTTCTGATATCGAACGATGCCGGAAAGTGCCAAGTCAGGAAATCGTTGCACGATACGCCGAAGAGTTTGATCTGCCAGTCAGTTCGATCTGGTTTTTTGACGAGAAACTGACAGAAGGCACGACGCCGGGCGCTATCGAGAAAGCGCGTGGGGTTGTCGCTGACAAGATACTTGATTTTCTGAGGATGATCGAGCGGAAGCGAGCGTCATCATGACGAAGCGCCGCGACAAGTCCTATGCCCTCGATCAATGTGCCCTCTATCGGTGCAGCACACGCAAAAAGTTGTTCAAACTATTACAGACCAGTTCCGAGAAGTTTGCCGAGTTGAAGGCCGCACCCGATCTCTACAAGCCTCTGCGCAAGAAGAAAAAAGACGGAACATTCCGTCCTGTCCTTGCACCACGGGGCGATCTGAAGCGTATTCAACGGCGGATCGGAGAGTTGCTGCTGCGGGTGAAAACTCCGGACTACCTGATGTCGCCAGTGCGCGGTCGCTCGAACATCGACAATGCCGCACGGCATCGCGGTGCAGCGGCGTTCCATCTTCTCGACATCGAAGATTTCTATCCGAGCTGCACAGCCAGCAAGGTAGCATGGTTCTTTGGCAAATATCTCGGGTGCCCTCCCGACGTAGTGAAGGTCCTCCTTGATCTCACAACGCTGAACGGGGTTCTGCCAGCCGGAAGCCCTGCCAGCCCATCGCTGGCCTTTTGGGCCTACGCTGACATGTGGGACGAGATTGATCAGCTGACCCGTGATGCGGGATGCCAAGTTAGCGTGTATGTCGATGACATAACAGTTTCTGGGCAAAGCGTTCCCGGGGTGCTGATCCATGCGATCAAGGAGCGGCTTGCCCACCATGGTCACAGCTTCAAAGCGTCAAAGGAAATTGGACAGATTAATGCGCCGGTCGTCGTGACGGGCGTCGTGGTGCGAGATCGAACGCTTCTCATGCCAAACGTCCAGCATCTGGAGCGTCATAAACTGAGGGCAGAGGTCGCGAAGCTGCCCGAAGGATACGAGAAGGCTCAGAAGATGGCCTCCCTAATAGGGCGTGAAGGTACCGAGCGACAAATCTTGGCGCGCAATAATGTTCACTGATTTTCAATGATGGATTTACATGACGACTGTTTTCTTTTCCTACTGCCACGCTGACGAAGCACTACGAGACCAGCTAGAACGCCAGCTTAGAATCCTTCAGCGTCAAGGCCTGATAGAGACCTGGCACGACCGCCGTATTGAGGCTGGGCAGGACTTCGCCGGTGAGATCGACGCGCACATTGAAGCCGATGAGATCATCCTACTGCTGGTAAGCCCAGATTTTCTAAACTCTGACTATTGTTATGAGATCGAGATGACCCGTGCGCTGGAACGGCACAAGGCGGGAGAGGCCATCGTGATCCCGGTCATTTTGCGCGATTGCCTCTGGCATGGCGCACCCTTCGGCAAGTTGATGGCCACGCCAACGGACGGCCGACCGGTCACGCAATGGCCGGATATCGACCATGCGTTCCGTCTCGTCGCCGAAGCCGTTCAGGCAGCAGCAAAGCGCATCGGTAATTCACAAGCGGTCACCAGGCCGTCTGCGGCACCCAGCAACATGCAGAATACGCAGTCAGTCAACAGATCGACACCGGATCAAGTGATCCGGTCAAGTAATCTTCGGGTGGCCAAAACATTCACGGATCGTGATCGTGATGCATTCCAGACTGAGGCGTTTGATTTCATGGCAAAATATTTCGAGAACTCGCTTTCTGAATTGTCTGTTCGTAATCCCGAGATTGACGGGTCGTTCCGCAGGCTTGACGCAAATCGCTTCAGCGCTGTTGCCTACCATAACGGTCAGGCTGCGAGCCGCTGTACCGTATTCATGGGGGGGCGGCATATGGGGGGCATTGCTTACACTGCGACCGAAAATGCAGACACCAACGGGTTCAATGAGAACCTAACCGTCGAGGCCGATGAGCAAACCCTGTATCTGCGGAGTATGGGGATGGCACACTTCGGCCAAAACAGAGACCAGAAGCTGACGTTTGAGGGTGCGGCAGAAACTTACTGGCAGATGTTTGTGCAGCCACTTCAGTGACAACTGCGGCACCTTCAAAGGTTTCTGTTCTCTTTGTTTTCTGATGTTTTCATCAAGGTTGCGAAACCTGCTTGGCGGGATGACGGAAGATCACGGGCGCGAGGCCAGTCTCGGGATCATTCTCGTTTAGGACAATTTTCCATGACCTAAATACTGCTTCGATGGGTGACCTGTCAGGCTTGGTACCTGTCAGCGGACAGTTGACTTTGTTCTTCATGGGCCCCCGGGACTGAAATGCGCATAAGCCATAGGCACCGCTCCACATGACGATGTCGCCAATTTCAGGTGAGGCGTAGCCTCCCATTTGGATATACCCAGAGGGGTCGAGTACCAGCTTCCAGTCTTGGCCATATGAGAGGCAGAGATCAGGTCTGTGCTCCACATAGTGAATACTGAATAGATCGTCGTGAATACTGAATAGATCGTCGCCTTGGCCATGCAGTGTTGCGAAGCCAAGGTCTTCATCGAGTTTGACAACAAGCATGGCCAGTTCAGCCCCTCTGCCAAAGTTGCAGAGACCAATTTCTCCCACTTCGAAGTCGGCCATGGGCTTGAGAGTTGTTGAAAATAGAACTTCCATAAGATCACCTAAACTGGCTGCATGTTGTTGCAGAATTTCGTACCCTGCCATGAGGCCGGTGATACCGGAAGGCGGTGAGCAGGATAGTACGAGAGGGATAAATTTAATGGAACTAGCTGGAGGGCCGCATTTGCATACGATCAAAACATTTAAGTTTGATGGCCGTTCTTTTGAAATCAAGATGATCACCGATGAAGACGGATGGCACCTAAAGGTTTTTGTCGATGGAAATCCAACAAAAGTGGACGGCAGTGTGAGCCACGAAGTTCAGCAAGACGCGACGCATTACAACGTTGGAGATCCGCGCGAGATAATCGCAGAAGCGTTGGAAAGGCACATCAAGGATAGCGCAAGTTAGCATAATTGATTTGTCAAAAAGGGTCGTTTTTGTCCGCATCCCCTGCCC
>Ga0307940_1000827_pt1 | contig 18887 bp, 19 predicted proteins | sample OrgLakmetagen124_FD_201835 | JGI IMG/M metagenome (GOLD analysis project Ga0307940, IMG submission 201835) | Saline water microbial communities from Organic Lake, Antarctica - #124 | ecosystem: Environmental > Aquatic > Non-marine Saline and Alkaline > Saline | place: Antarctica: Organic Lake... | reverse complement strand
GACAAACAAGCGTCTACTCGGATGGCACGGTGCCTTTGATTCTAACAGTATCAAGCATCGTCCAGCTCCAGCCAACATGAACCTGATCGATGTAATCCAGTTGATACGTTTCGCTTGTTAGATCATTGACGAAGGCTGCGGCGATCTCGCCCTGCCACCAAAAGAGTCCGCGGAAAACGGGAGTGCCCCATTGGTAATGACCGCTTTGATCGCTGCTTCTAATTTCACGTCTCCGGTTTCGCTCAAGTTGAAAAAGTCTTCCCTCGACCGCCAACACTTCGAATAAGGAGAAGGGCGTTTCCCACCTGTCCGTCCGTAGTCTTGACGTAGGAGGAGCCCCTTTTAATCAAGCGGAGTCTTTCTCTGCCTGTCCTCTGCAAAGGGCTTGGAAAGACCCTTCTCCTGACGACTGATCAGAAATGGAGAGCGAAGTGTCATAAGGACCGAACGGCGTTGGGAAAAATGCTGGTTACTCGATACTACCTACGGCGACAAAGCAGAAGCAGCGCTCCAAGTCCACTAAGAAGGGCGGCGGATGGCTCGGGAATTGAGGACACATCTGCGTAGCTAGCGCCAACACGGATTTCGTCCCACGTGCTGGTAAGTCCGTTTCCGTGATTGGTGTTGATCAAATCAAATGTGCTTTGATCTACTACACCGACAGATTATGCTACTACTACACCCAGCAGTAGATCAGTGCCTAACATATAGATAGTGACTGTATCGTTAGTGGCACCATCCGCCCCCCACTGCGCGTGGCCAACGATGAGGTGGGTCGTTGTCGTGACTAGAGTTCCACTGTCGCCGCTATTTACAAGCATATCACCATTCACATCAACTGAGGTAGCAGCTGGGCCACCTAGACTAGTAGCTCCCCAAGAAGTGGATTCCCAAGAAGTGGATTCCCAGAGTCCCGCATAAATTGCTCCCGAAGCACTGCAAAACCAATTGCTTGGCCTGCGCTTAAGCCGCCGTTAGCGCTCAATGTGTCGCTGCCAATGGTCATGTAGAAGCGTCCTGAACCGCTATCCACACGATAGAGCATGCTGAACCACATTTCCCCACTGTCTGCCAAAAGATTTGTATAGGCTGAGCTGGCGGTGTCGATAGTGGCATTATTGGCATACCAAGCGCCGGTAGCATTCACAGCGTTTCCACTGGTTTCCAAACTACCAAACGTCAAGTTCGAGACAACTGTCGGTCGGCTGTCACCTGCCCAGTTGCCCGTAAGTCCTGTGCCTGTTGCATTGCCCGTGAGTGATGCATTACTGTCTGCGAAGCCTTCATAAATGACCGCCGCCGCGCTAGCGACGGAGGGCGAGAGGCCGATGAGGAGGGCTGATGCCGCGATTGAGAATCTGGAGCGAGAGGGGCTCGTCGTGGGCCAAGGAGCCGGTCGGAGGAGAAAAATCGTCAATACACTGCCTGAAAGCACAACCGGCCTGCGGGTGGAGATCATGCTTTATGAGGAGAGTGGCAGCCGAGAGGACTACATGATCGAGCTACGCTACCAACTCCAGAAGGCAGGTCACTCAGTCTCGTTCAGCTCCAAGAGCTTGCTCGACCTCCGCATGGAGCCCGGGCGGGTGGCACGATTTGTTGGCAGAAGCACAGCGGACGCCTGGGTGGTCGTTGCAGGATCCAAACCAGTTCTCGAATGGTTTGCCGCACAGCCAAAGCCGGCTTTCGCGTTGTTCGGACGCCAGGCTTCGGTGAATATGGGTAGCGTCGCGGGATTGAAGTTCCCCGCTATTTCAGAGTCCCTGCGTATGCTTGTGGATCTCGGGCACCGCCGCATCGTGATGATGGTGCGTGAAGAGCGCCGCAAACCCGAGCCCGGAACCCTCGAACGGAAATATCTGGCAGAACTCGAGACCCTAGGAGTCACCACCGGTCCCTATAATCTGCCGGATTGGGACGACCAACCGTGTTCTTTTCAACGGTGCTTGGAATCCCTTTTTCTTACCACCCCACCGACCGCACTGATTCTGGACGAGCCGGCGCTATTCTTCGCCACCCAACAATTTCTCACGCGCCGGCGCCTCAGTGTGCCGGATGATGTTTCCATGATCGTGCAGGATGATCATCCTGCATTCAAGTGGTTCGAACCAAAGGTAACTCATCTGCGCACTGACCCAGATAAGTGGGTGAGTTTGGTGATGGATTGGGTTGGGAAAGTGTCCCGTGGCACCAACGACCGGCGCGAGACTCTCGTCAAAGCGAAGCTCATCGAAGGAGGAACTATCGGCCCAGCAACGAAAGTGAAATAAAATGGCCTAAAATAGGCAGGTGTTAGGTGGGATTTAGGGCTTCACGGCAGGCGATTCGAATGCCTCGGTGTGGCTGCGGAACGGTATTTCCTCCCTCACTCAGCCTTCAAGCCAGTGAGCACTGAGTAGGCTGCTTCGGCCATTTTTTGCGCACCACGTGCATCCGGATGAACGCGATCTGGGATCATATCCGGGAATCCTTCCAAGGCTGCATACATATCGATCACGCCCAGTCCCATCTCCTCAGCCAGCTTGTCGACCTGCGGAATTTGCTCTTGGATTCCGGCTTCAGTGATGCCGAAGGCACCCTTTCCGATCACCGGAACCGGCCGGCAGACATAGATGCGCGGCTTGCTTTCCAACTCTTGGAACGAAGCCACCAGCTTCTTGTAATCGGAAAAGAAACCCTCTTTAAACTTCCAGTTCTTCGCCTTGGTGTCGTTTGTTCCAAGCATAATGATCACGACATCCGGCTTCATCGCTAAAGCTTTTTGATAAGCTTTCTCCGCCATGTAAGGTCGGTCCCCTTTATCCATCAAGGTACGTCCGCTGAGCCCGAAGTTTTCCACTTTCCAATCATCGCCCAACAGAGATTGCAACTGCTTGGGATAAGTCGCACCTCGCGTCCCAGCGCCGGCCGTAATGCTGTCTCCCACACAAGCAATTTTTACAGGGCCTTCAACTTCCGAGGTATCAATGGGCCGCATCGGATCCCCTGCGAATGAGGTGAGGACCGTTACCGAAGCGGTGAGAAGGGAGAGATAAGCAGTTTTTAATTTCATGTTTGATCTAACAAACCGCGAAATCACTGATTCGTAAACCTCACATTTCAGCTATGATCTCTGCCAAGCGCTTGCGCTGAATCTTTCCTATGGAGCTCCGCGGGAATTCGGGAACTGAGAAACCTTTATCTATTTTCTCAATACCCCCTGCCTGCTGATTGTATTCGCTAAGAATTTCCTCGTTCACTTGCCCCTCAAAAACAGCTACCAAGATGTGCTCCCTCCGCTCCTCAGGGAGGGCAGTCACCACAAATGTTCCGGCAGAAATACGATCTGTGCCAATTTCTGAGAGGCGATCCTCAATCATTTCCAAATCCACCAAAACGCCCAACACCTTCACCAAAGAATCCGCCCGCCCGAGAGGCCGAACACTATCACCCTCGAGAATAACTCGGTCACTACTTAGAAATGGTCCGGAAGCGCGTGGCTGGAATTGCGCTTTCTCCCCATCAACAATCAGCGTGCCGCAAAACAAGGCGTCACCTGAAATGGAAAGCAAATCGTCATCGTTCATTGATAACTTCCAAATCGGCAGGGCCTGCATGGCACCCTCAGAAAACGGCTTACCTAGGGACTCCATTCTCTGAGTCGCGACCTGAGAACAAGTTTCAGTCATCCCATAACTCGCAAGCACAGGCCAACCCAGATCTCGCGCTGCCTGTCCGAGCTCATTTAAAAGCCTTCCTCCTCCAATCACTGCCGCGGCAAGGCAGTCCGGAGCCCTAAGCGATGCCGCCACAAGATCGTGAAGCTGGGTCGGCACCAAGGATACGTGCGTCACCTGCTCGTCGGCCACCCACTCAACGAATCGTTCTGCGTGCCATTTCTGGGGCAACTTTTTCAAGCCGCATCCAGCTTTGAAAACCCGGGCAAAAATGGCAAACCCGCCAACGTGATCCTCCGGTAAAGCCAATCCCCAGACTGACTGCTCCTTAACCCCCAGCCAATCATTCACCGCCTGCGCGGAAAGCAAAAGTGACCGTTTCTCGATCACGATCCACTTACTCGTTCCAGTCGTTCCCGATGTTTGGAATAACACACTGGATCCAATTCCATCGAGAAAAGGAAGCTCACCCTCCCATTTCCCTGCGGAAAAATGCGCAGAATCCTCCCAAAACTTTCTGGCGCTTAGATAGGAATGCTGCATTGCAAAAGGTTGTGGCTGCGGAATTTGGGAAACTGCGATTCAAAGCTCCACCCAAGTGAGCGCTGCCAGTTCATCGTTAAATCCCAGACCGGTTCCGGTGGGCGCTTTGAATTCAGGTCCCCATTCGCCCAAGCGGTCGACGAAACTATCCTTCTCGAAAAGATGATGCGTCTGCAGCCCGCAGGTAGTCACCAAACCGGGAAATAGTAATTCCGTGCGTGCCGCCTCCCACGCCGCGAAAGCCTGCCCCAAGGGATGATCCATGTAACTTGTGATTACTGCCCGTTGTGAGTTCATCATCGCGCCTTCACCTAATAAAAACGGCTCATCCACCGCCGGCTTGATCACTGTGTATTGCGCGGCCTTACGATGCGGCGCGGATTCTCTATCCACTGCTAAAGGCACACGATATTTTTTCCAAAGCTCGCTCCAGAGCTTCTCTGAGAAGGGAGAAATATCCTCGATGAAGTCGATGGACCGACGTGCCTTCTGTGAAATCTGACCAATGAATGCATCCGCGCTTTCCGGATCGAGTTTCTCGTTAAAATCGAGACGCCATTTCAAAGCAGGATACTCGCTAACCATATCTTCAAGAAAATCGGCCTCTGCAGGAAGATTTCTTCCTGCCTTCATCTTCACCGTATCAAACCCCGCCTCAACAGCACGTGCCAGCTCCTCTGCATCCGCATTCACCAGCGTCGCATGACTACGTGGAACCTCCATTTCCTCGAATAAAGATTCATCCTCCTGACGAGCTGCATCGTCAAATTCCGCACAGCGTATTGCCCTACGGACAATCGGCCAAAATCGCCGCCCTTTGAGATCATCAATGCATTTCTCCAAAGAGGGATCCCCCAGCTCGGGCCACGGATGAATGCAACCGTAGCCGTCGCCTACGCGTATCAAGACGCCCTCAAACTCTCGACGGGATGAAAGTGAGTTTAGAAAGCCGCGCGATTTCAGCCGGTATGGCGAAATCCAGACATCTTTGCGTTTGTTAAATTCCATAAAAATTCAGTGCCTCATGTCTCAGGAAAGCAACTCACTGGCAATCTCCATCCACTCATCTTCCAAGGTGACGCTCTGCGGTGGCATCTCACGGCCCGCACGTGAATACCAATAGCCCGCATTTCCTAAATCCCCCTCTTGTCTGTGCAGCCAAGCATGCACCCATGAGCCCGCAGCTCCTGGCACGTCTTCACAAAGATCATGGGAAGCGTCCCATTTACCTGCTCTTGCGAACCAGAGGCATCGTTCCAACACACTCGCACTGGAGGGCGGAAGCTTATCTAAAGCGGCGGATTTTGAGAGCTCATCAGCGGTCATAAGTCTTCAAAGAGATACGCTCAGATAGACTCCCAGCAAACAAAATTTCTCCGCTAGATAAATACGCATGTATTAAATCATTGCGTCTTCAGTGCGTTTTGGGACATGTTATTTGCATGCATTTCCACCATTTACTAAGAAATACTACATATGCGTCTGTATTCTTTATTTCCACCTGCTTCGCGCAGCTCCCTTCTTTATCCGACCAAGAGTGGGCAAATTACTTTTTAGCCATCGAGACCCGAGAATTTAAATTCGGCATCACCTCAAAAGGCGAGGAAACCTTCCACCCACTAAACAAAAGTGGTAAAATTCAGAGTGTTTATACTCCGGTTAAATTCAATATCGAGATCCTCGAAATTGACCCTGACGGTAAAACGGTCAGTAAACAAATTCGGGAAGACTCTCTAGAGACGAACGATTCCGCAATCTTGAATCCGAGGATTCCTGTCACCTACCGCGGTAAAGTCACCGGCGATGCAGCATTTCAGGTCACCTTCACCCCCGAGCGAGACGGTTTCGGAGTCGCGGGTAAGATCACTGATCAAGGAGACCTGAAGCATCAGCTTAAATTGGTCGTTAGCATTGGCTTTGATCCCTACCGCAAACTCAGTAATCCGGATAAAAGCGAATTGAAAACTTTTGAAAGCCGAACCCGCCGTGATCACCTGAAAGTGAATGTATCATTTTCCGAAAAAGATAAATTCGACTTAGATGAAAAAGTGAATCTCCAAGAAAAATTTCCTGACGGAGCAGAGAGTCTTAGTTACCGCGCTGATGGCTATGACAGTATCGATTTTGGCCTGCGAGCGCATGGAAACAGTAAGCTAACGTTTCCAGACGGTGAAGAACTAATGATCGGAAACGGTGTCAACGTGCAGTGGACAACTCAGGGCACTGAGCAAACTGACGAAGATAAATTAGTCGTCACCGCGAAGTGAAATAATCTCTCTCCCTTCACCCCCAAGATCTCACACTAGACGCTTGAAAGTTGAAAGCGTTCAATGAACTGGAATTTCACCGAAAAGATCCACCGGAATGATCAACCACATTCCCTTCGGATGTCGGTTGACGCCACGTGGTTTTACGGTAAAACTCCGCCGAACTTAAAGTTTAACCCTCAAGCACAATCAATATGACACTATTTCGACGTTTCCTCGGCCTTGCAATCGCAGCCTCACTCTTCGCAACTGCCAATGCGCAAGATACCAAACATAAAATTTCTACCGTAGATATGCAGGAGCTGTTTAAACAGTATTACCGCACGAACGAAGCTCAAGAGACAATCAATATAGAGCGCGCTCGAATCCAAAAAGATAACAATGAGCGCCTCACTCGCATCCGCGAACTGGAAACCAGCCTCGGCAACTTGAAAAAGCAGATCGAAGACCCTTCGATTAACGAATCAAAAAAACAAACACTCTACAAACAGTGGCAAATGCAGCAGCAGGAGGGCATCGCCCTTGACCGCGAGCGACGTGAATTCCTCCAACGTCGTAACCAAGCACTCAACGAGAAAATGGTTCAGCGCATGAAAGGCATTCTTGACGAAATTCGTAAGCTCGTGGAAGAAAAGGCAAAAACTGATAACTACGATTTTGTCTTCGATAAATCCGGACTCACCACCTCTCAGGTTCCATTCCTTCTTTATACCAAGGACGCCACAGATATCACTGCCGAGCTCCTTAAAAATCTTAACAAAGATGCTCCAGCACCGACTGAACCAGCAGATTCGGATTCCGATTCGGAGTAAATCTTACCTCCTAAATCTTTGCCCATTAGTCTGAGCCTTTCTGAACTCGCCGACCGCGTTGATGGAACCATCATCTGCGGTGAGGCGAGTTCCGCATTTTCCGGAATGGCGGCCCTCGACCAAGCCGGCCCCGGGGACATCAGTTTTCTTGGTAACGAGAAATACCTCCCACACTTTCTCGCTACCAAAGCTGGCGCAGTCATCGTTCCGCAGGGTTACGATATTCAGCCCAATGGCCCGGCTCTTATCGCAGTCCAAAATCCCTCTCTCGCCTTCGCCGAGGTCGTCAGACACTTCGCTGCGGCCACAAGAAAGTTCCACGCAGGTGTTCACCCTTCTGCAAGCGTCTCCCCGTTAGCTAATCTAAATCCTGAAACGGTTTGTGTCCGGCCCGGTGCCGTGGTCATGGACCAAGCAGAAATCGCTGATGGTGTGGAGATCGGTGCCAATGCGGTAATCCACGAAGATGTCAAAATAGGTTCCGGTTCTAGGATCGGTGCTAACGTCACTATCACTCAGGGCTGCATCATCGGCTCCGATGTCATTATTCATCCAGGTGCCGTCATCGGCTCCGATGGATATGGATACGAGTTTTCCAATGGACGACACATCAAGATCGACCAAGTCGGTATCGTCGAGATCGGTGATGCCGTGGAAATCGGATCGAACACCACGATTGACCGCGCGCGGTTTGGGAAGACCGTAATCGGTGAAGGCACCAAAATCGATAACCTCGTACAAATCGGCCATAACGTCGTTGTTGGAAAGCATTGCCTCATCATCTCTCAATGCGGCTTGGCGGGAAGCTGTGAGATCGAGGATTACGTCACCGTTGCCGCACAGTCTGGAATTGCAGGTCACGTTACCGTAGGCGCTAAAGCGATCTTAGCTGGCCGCACAGGAGTCACCACAGACCTTCCGGGTGGTGTGGTGTATTCAGGCAAGCCAGCCCTTCCAATGAGAGACGAGACCAAGCTCCAAGCGCACGTCCGCCGGCTCCCTAAATTGGTTGCGCGTGTCAAAGCTCTTGAGAAGGCACTTGCGGATAAGGCTTAAGTTAGCCAGTCGGGTGCTGAAATTCCACCTAGTAGAGGGGACCGAAGCATAACCACGGGATTCACTGGAGCGCCCAACCTTCGGAAGTCACTCAACCGACCACACGCTCTTCAACAGCGGTGCCTCCCTTGATATCACGATCAATGCTATCGAGAGTCGTTTCAGCAATCGCACTAAGAGCTTCTACAGTTAGGAATGCTTGATGCGAGGTCACAAGGACATTGGGAAACGTTAGAAGCCGTGAAAGCACGTCATCCTGAAGTGCCGTTGCAGAATGATCTTCGAAAAACACTCCCTCTTCCTCCTCGTAAACATCAAGCGCAACTCCACCCAGGTGGCCTGACTTGAGTGCGCGAATGATCGCCGCGCTATCCACAAGTTTCCCCCTGCTGGTATTGATCAAATAAGCTCCGGGTTTCATCGATGCAATCGTCTCATCATCCAGTAGATGGAAACTCTCCTTAGTAAGTGGCATATGCAGACTCAGTATATCGCACTGAGGAAGAATCTGCGAAATGTCCTGATAAGATACTTTTTCGCGCATCGCCCATGCCTCGTCGGGATACAAATCATGCGCCACTACATTGCACCCGAAACCACGGAAAATTTGAGCAGTGATTTTCCCGATTTTCCCAGTTCCGAGAATCCCAACCGTCTTACCATGTAAGTCGAAGCCAACCAGCCCTCCTAAGGAGAAATTCAGCTCTCTTACCCTATTGTAGGCTCGGTGAGTCTTACGGTTCAGGGTAAGCAATAACGCTAAAGTATGCTCCGCGACGGAATAGGGCGAGTATGCGGGAACGCGCACTACCACGATCCCAAGTTCTTTTGCTGCCTCGATATCGACATTGTTAAAACCAGCACAACGCAAAGCCACCAGCTTAATACCAAAGCCCGCTAAAGCCTTCAAACAAGGTTCATCGACTTTGTCATTCACGAATACGCAAACTGCATCAGCACCTTCTGCTGATGCGGCATTAGCTTCTGCTAAACGGAAATTGTGGTAATCTATACCAATTTCTAATTTCTCCGCTACCGGATCAAAAAATTGGTGATCGTAAGATTTGGCATCGTAGAACGCTATCTTCCGCTGCCGGTTTGCTATTTCACTCATGTCCTCAGCTTACCATGCGAGCTACTCCAAGCGGAAAACTAATTCTCCACTGAAAGTGGCTGAATATCCGGCACTGATGGACCGGTGGCCTGCATGAAATTTGTTTTGGCACGCAGTATCAACGTCCCGAGAAAATAATCCGCCAATGGGAATACCACATTGAAATTCTTGTGCATATAACGGTGATGCAAAAGGTGATGACCGTTAAGTTTACGGAACCACATTGGCTTCTCCACGCGCCGCGCTTTTGGCAAATGCATACACCAATGGATGTATTCGTAAGTCCCGTAATAAGCGCCAAAGGCAACCACGCCACCGACAGCAAAACCCCATTGCCCGATGATCAGAGAAATGATCGCGAAAGGAATTGCGCCGATTAGGATCAATGCTGGACCATTCCACCACGCCATTGGGATCGTTTCCTTATCCTTCTCTTCGATCAGGTGATAGCTTTTATCCGCCTTAAAAACCTGATGATGAACCACAGCGTGCGCCTGAAACGCATAGCGAAAATTCCAAATCGGCCGATGCATCACATAGCGATGAAGCGTCCATTCGAAAAATGAGCCAAAAACCACGCCAACAGCGAGGCCGGCGATACACCAGATAAGAAAAATAGTCATGAAGTTATGGATTACTCATTTAGAACGACGTCTGAGTATAGAGCAAGTTCAGGGAAAACAAGCACTGGTTTAAAACTTTCTTAGAAATCAGTAAATGCTGCCGAAACCCAAAAAAAATCGGTAAAACGATATTTATCCGCAACCCTTCCCTCAGAGTGGGGTTTCTGTCCTTGAACCATATTGTTTATCGTGAAAATTCAGCCCCTAGCGCTTACACTTCTTCTTCTCATTGTTCCCTGTGCGTTTGCTAAAACTCTGCCTGATAAACAGGTTCGGGCGGTCGCGGCCAAGATCGATTCACTCCTGCTAGAAGATCTGAACGCAGCAAACCTCAGCCCTTTGGAACGCATCGACGACGGCACCTTTATTCGTCGCTCCTATCTCGGCATCGTTGGCCGTATTCCGACCGAGGACGAAGCACGTAGCTTTCTCGCGGACACCTCACCCGACAAACGCGCAAGACTCATCAACATCCTTACCGCTTCACCGGGCTTCGATAGCCATCTTTTCAACTGGACCGCCGATCTTCTCCGCGTCCAGACAAACGATGAAGAATATGGTCTCGGCTGGCACACCTGGCTGCGCGCATCATTGGCAAAGAATAAACCGTGGGACGAAATCGTTCACGATATGCTCGCATCCACCGGCCACGCCTCAGATAACCCAGCTGTAGGCTATTACCTTCGCGATCGAAACATGCAGTTGGATAATTTCAGTAACTCCATGCAGGTATTCCTCGGCCAACAGATCGGTTGCGCCCAGTGCCACGACCATCCCTTCGATGATTTAAGCCAATATAACTACTATCAAATGGCCGCCTTCAGCGGAGGTACGGTCTATGCCAGCGAAGATGCCCGAGAAACAGTTACCCGTGCTGTCCGAGAGAAAAACGGCCTCGCACCTTCCAAGGAAAGCTTGCAAAACATGAATAAACGCGAGCGCCGTGACGTTTTGAAAAAATCGCAAAACGAGTTCAAAAAAACCGCGAGTCTCCTGCGTCCCATCTTTCGCAACTTCAATAGAAATGCCGTCTACGAAAACCCTAAACTCTCCCTCCGCCTTCCCGATGATTACAAATACAACGACGCCAAACCCGGCGCACTTGTCCCTGCTGAGACCCTTTTTGGAGAACAACTCGCAGGCATCGCTCCAACCGAGCGCCGTGAATCCTTCGCTGGCTGGGTCACTTCTGAGAAAAATCCCTTTTTCACCAAAGTCATCGCCAACCGTCTCTGGGAGCGCACCTTTGGTCATGGTTTATTGGACCCGGTAGATAACTGGAAAGAAGACAGCAAACCGGCCCATCCCAAGGTCCTTGAATTTCTAGAGGAAACCATGAAAGCCGTGGATTACGATCTCCGCGAATTCTCACGTATTCTTTACCATACGAATCTCTTCCAGCGGGAATGCGATCTCACAGAACCCGAGTTGGGAAATACACACTTGGTCCGCGGCCCCACTCTGCGCCGTATGACAGCCGAGCAGCTTTACGATTCGATGATCGTTCTGAAAAACGGAACCATCAATGATTCCCCAAGCGCGAAGCTCGATCAGCGCTGGCAGCAATATACCTTAGCAGTCGATAAAATGCTCAATGCTGAAACCGATGATTTGATGATACTAGCCGAGGCAACCAGCCAAGCAGAAGACGAATTCCGAGAAGCCAGAGGCGAAATGCAAAAGTTCCAAAGAGCTATCGCTGAAGCCGATACGAAACAAGAGCGCTTCAAAGCCGTTCAGGCATCTAGAGAAGTTCGCGAAAAGTTTCAGAAAATGCGCCTGAATCGTGATCCATTGAAAATGATCATGGCCGGAGAGAACACCATGACCGCAGATGAATCCCCATCAATGGGAAGCACTATGATGAGCGGTAACAACCGTCACAATAATGGAAAAGGTGCTGAACAATCGCTGGCACGCGCTTCCGAGTTCCCCGCCCCGTTTAACCCCGCAACTCTTGTCCGCGAGTTCGGTGGTTCAGACCGTGAGAGCCCTTCATCGGGAAATACCATTCCTACCGTTCCACAAGCTCTTGCACTCCTCAATGACAGGCAAACCGACATCATCGGCGGTAAAAAAAGCCGCCTCGGCAAACGCCTCGCCTCAATCGACAACGCACAGGAGCGCCTCGAAACAGTATTTCTCTGCCTCTATTCCCGCCTTCCCTCGTCCGAAGAAGCCGACGCATTCGAACCCATCGCCAAGAACTCAATCGAGCTACGTGATCTCACCCGCGCGATGCTCACTTCCAACCGCTTTATCTTCATACGCTGAATCCCATTGCCATGAAATCAAATCAACTAAACGAACTCTCCCGCCGCAGCTTCTTAGCACGCACCGCAAAAACTTGCTTTGGTCTGAGCATAGCTGGATCCGCTTCACAACTGTTCAGCCAGCGCGCATTCGCCGCAGATCCGAACATTCAGAAAGCCGGTGGCGGAAAGGCAAAAAACGTTATTTATCTCTATATGTCGGGAGGCATGACGCACATCGATACCTTCGATCCTAAACCAGACACTCCCAGTGAAATTCGCGGCTCCACCGATACCATCAAGACGAACGTCGACGGCATACGCCTCGGCCACTGCCTACCCTTGCTCGCAAAGCATATGGATAAGGTGGCACTGATTCGGTCCCTGAGCACCACCCAGGGCGCTCACGAACAAGGGAAATATCTGATGCACACCGGTTACGACCAGCGTGGCAGTATCTCCCATCCATCCTCGGGATCTTGGGTCTCAAGACTCGCAGGAGGAATCAACAAGGCCCTTCCACCGTTCGTCCTCGTCGGCGGAAGCAACAACCACCCAGGTGGCGGATTCTTCGAGCCCAAGTTCTCACCCCTACCAATCGGCGACCCACAGAAGGGCTTGCGCAACATTCGCCAGCGCTACGATACGAAAGATGAGTCCTTTGATCGCCAGCTCCTGCTTCGTAAGCAACTCGACCACGATTTCGATAGTAAATTCCACAAAGGCCAACGTGCAGTTCGTGCGAACAACGAAGCTTTCGATTCAGCAGTGAAACTTATGCGCAGCGAAGACCTTGAAGCCTTCGATCTCTCACGTGAAACCAAAGCTTCACGTGCTGCCTACGGTAGTGAACCATTCGGTCAGGGCGTCCTTCTCGCGAGACGATTGGTCGAGCGCGGTGTTCGCTTTGTCGAAGTCGAATTTGGCGGCTTTGACTGGCACGATGACAACTTCAACCAAATGGAGGAAAAAATCCCAACCCTCGATCAGGCCCTCTCGACTCTCTTGGCGGATCTCTCGGCCAAAGGCCTACTGGAGTCCACGCTTGTTGTAGTGGCCACGGAATTCGGGCGCTCACCAAAAATCAACGCTGACTCTGGGCGTAATCATTTCCCCAAAGCCTTCTCCTGCCTGATGGCGGGTGGCGGAGTTAAAGGCGGACAAGTTTATGGTGCAACTGATGAAACCGGCTCCAACGTCATTGAGAACAAAGTCGATGCATCAGACTTCAACGCCAGCATCGCCTTCGCTCTCGGCCTACCGTTCGACCTTCCGCTTATGTCACCCACGAAACGCCCCTTCAAAATGGGCGGCTCAGCAGGCGAACCAATCACCAAGCTATTCGCTTAGCGAAATAAATTTGGTTTCCGAAAAAGCAAAATTACTATCTTGGGCTCACCCGATTTCGGTGAAACTTACTCCTAATTCTTGCTCGAACCGAGTAATCTTTTTACGCTCTCGGGGATCAATTAGCGCAATCGAAGAGCCTTTTTTTCCAGCTCGAGCCGTGCGCCCGCTACGATGAGTATAATATTCGAGTTGCTCCGGAAGTTGGTAATGAATCACAAAGGTCAGGCCCTCGACATCGATCCCCCGCGCCGCCACATCGGTCGCAATCAGGATCCGTGTCCGCTCATTTTTAAAACCGCGCATCACCTTGTCGCGCTCACGTTGTGAGAGGTCGCCTTGAATCACATCGGTATCAAAACCCATTTTCCCAAGCTGCCTACCAAGAGCTACAGCTCCCGCTTTGGTGCGGACAAAAATCAATCCTCGCTCCTCTGACCACTTGGCGAGAAACTCCGCGAGGAATTCATTCTTCTCATCTTTTCCGCATACCACGTAGTTGTGGTCGATATTCTGGTTCACAACGTGCGCCTTATCCACCTTTAGTATTTCAGGCTGCCCGGGCATAGCTCCCTTCACCAAAGTATGAATGGAATCGGGAAACGTTGCCGAAAATAACCAAGTGCTGCCACGCCCACGTGTCAGTCCAAAGATCGTCATCAGTTGCTTTTTAAAGCCCATGCTCAGCATCTCATCCGCCTCATCCAGCACAAGGTGCTTCACATTCCTGAGATCGAGCGCTTTTTTCCCAATCAGGTCAATCAAACGTCCCGGTGTAGCGACTACAATATGGGTCGGCCTGCGTAAATTGGAAATCTGCCGTTCCATCGGTTCACCTCCAGCGAGAACTTCTATAAAATATTTCTGCTTCGCATACTTGGTGTAGCGGAATAGCTGTTTGCCGATCTGTTTCGCCAGCTCACGTGTCGGCGAAATGATCAGTCCTTGGATCACCGGCTTCTTGGGATCCATTTTGGTCAACAAAGGTAATCCAAAGGCTGCTGTCTTGCCGGTGCCGGTCTGTGCCTGCGCACAGAAATCTCCACCATTCTTCAATAAGAAAGGTATCGCTTTTGCCTGGACCTCGGTCGGCTCAATGATCCCAAGCTCTTTCAAACCCTCCACCAAATCGGCTGGAACTCCTAATTTACTAAACTCACTCAAAATTCTTCTTTCTGGTAACGGCAGCCACCCTGCCGTCACTCAGAGAAAAAGACGAGCCATATCCGCAGAGATGCCGTTTTGGTTTTTCGTTCCGGTTGAATCAAAAAAGCTCCTGCTGCACCGGCCCTGGTGTCTTGCCTGTTAGCGGATTCACTGCATCTCTTACCTCGAGTAACCCATCCGCTGGCTGAAAATTCCAAATACTACCGTTAAGGAAACCATCTACCTCATCAGCAGAAAGCACTGCTGGCATGCGGTCATGCACACCCCTCACCACACCCGTCGGATGAGTTGTGATCATACTGAAACATTTTCCCAACTCAGGGTGATCCTCCCAAATCCCAGCAACCCACAACCACTCCTCTTCAACATGTGTGAACCGATGCGTACGCTTGTTGCCTCTGGGGCCACTCCATTCGAAATAAGCCGAAACAGGAATCAGGCAGCGTTTTGTTTCCATCGCCTCTTTCCACATGCCACCCTCAAGCTTGTCTTCTCTAGCATTCACCACCGCGTTGCTAAATGATCGTTGGAACCCCCAACGCATAACCTCAAGCTCCCCCCTAATATCGAGAACCGGCGCGGATAAAGTAGGTCTTAGAAGACCGACCTCCCCAGAAATACGATCCATTTTTTTAACAGCATCAGGCGTTGCACGCTTGGGATTTATTCCGGCTTTCCGTCTCCCCAATTGATACGCGGTGCACATATGAAGAACTTACTTTATCCCGACCACGAGCTCAAGCCGCTCTCACAATATCTCACTGGAAAGTCCGTTCTTTCCATGGAAGGATACTACTCATGGACGAATACGATCGCAGGGAGTTCCTTAGCCTCAGCCTCCCGGGATTTCTCGGAGTTATCACGGCGCTTCCCAGTCTGTGTGCGCTTGCAACAAAAGCAAATGCCTGCGAGGGCCGAGTCGCCACAGATGCGACAATGCACTGGGAAGCCTTCCTTGAAGCGGTTAGCAAGGAGTCCGGTAAGCAGCACCTCGATAATTGGAACCAAGACGAATATGTCCGCTCCCTCGCCAGCCTCGCAAGCCAGCTACATCTTGGGGACCCGGTGATGACAAAGGCACTCGAACAGGTCTCCATCCGCCTCAAAAATGGTAAAGTCGATTTCGAGTATCTTGAAAAACGTGTCGATTTCTCCCTTTGCCTGGTTCAGTTCGACCAAGGTGAAGTCATTCGCCCGCACGATCACCCGGGAATGACCGGTATGATCCTCTGCGGCTCTGGTGAGATCGCGACATCAAACTACGACCTAGTAGAAGCGCAGGAGATCACAGTCTCCACGGGCAACCAACTTCTCAGGCAAGTCGAAACCCGGGTTCTTAAGAAAAACGATATCTCCACCCTAACGGCGAAGGCCCGTAACATCCACACGCTGACTGCGGCTAAACCAACCCAATTGGTCGATATTTTCACTCCTCCCTACAACAATGAACGAGTCGAAAAAAGCCGTTGGTATGAGCTTTCCCCCGAACCCGTCGAAGGACATCCGAAGCTTTTCGAAGCCACTTTCTCCTAGTAACTCTAAAACCCATTCAATTCATCATGCCTTCCCGGGGCCGACATCAATCCACTTCAAAAGAATGCCAGAGAATCATGGCAAAAATTGAAGCGATGGACGGAGTGATCGGTATCATAATCGGGCGCTCCTACGGCGGGAAATCTCTCGGGAAATCCCAGACCACAGGTTCAATACGAATCCAGCGTCCTGTATCCGGTGGGCTCAAAGCCGTCACCCAAACAGAGAAAGGCCTACAAGAGCTCTTTATCCGCACTGAAGCAGGGATGGAAGATCAGATCAGCGAAAAAGTGATCTCACTCGGCTGATCAATCACGCCGCTGACGATTGAAGCGCGAGCCACCTTTCGGACCCTTCCGGAAATCATCCCGTGGCGGCTGCTTCGCTTCTTTCTTGGCGACTGTCGAGTTCGCCGCGCGCTTCACTCGCAGAACTGAATCACCCAGCTTCATGCCATTTATTTCTTCGATCGCCTTCAGCGCCTCATCCATCTTAGGCATATCCGCAAAACCAAACCCCTTGGATTCACCAGTCTTCGGATCTTTGACGATCTCACAGGAAAGGACCCTTCCGTATTTACGGAAATGGCCAACAATCTCTGGTTGAGTAAGCTTACGGTCGATATTTCGTATCAGTATTTGCAAAATGAATGAGCGGTTGTGGCCGAGAGCTTAAACTCGGTCTCACAGAAAAATCGAGCAATAACCATCTCCCTAAGCAGATGAACTATCCCCTGCGGATCTTTGATCCAGTAAAGAACACCGTAATGCGATACACCTTCTTCTGGCGTGTCGTAATTAACCCAGTTTTCAGGTCCACTTTTTCAGGAATCTCCTGCTTGTGAATATCGACCATTGCTTGGAATCCGCGCTCAGAAAAGACGTCGATCAGGATCGCAAGAACCACGGGATCGTGAAACAGGTCATCCTCCGTATTGATCGTCGCCCGCCCTGTGACCGCATAGCGCTTAATCACCGGCATCATTTTTCCCTGAATGAACTCAACCACCTGATCAAGTAACTCCGGATACTCGACCTGATAACTATCTAGTCTGTGCACCAGTTCCTGCCGCGCCTTGACCACGATTTCATCTGATAACGGAATATGCCTCAAAGCATCATACGTGCGTGGATCAAGCTCAAGTGAGCTCTGATACTCCAGCTCGCGAATGATGTTCTTCTGCACCTCAGTGATCGACGCTTGGGCATTGATGAAGTGGTAGTGAAAAATCTGCTTCAGCGAGACCAAAGCATCGAACGTTTTTTCCTTAAAGGTCCGGTAGCGGTTCCTCGCGAGATCCGCATCGAAGTCAGTCGCGCGCTCCTCTTCCAAGGTTCCCACGCCGGAGTGCCTGACTTCTGCATTGTGCGCAAGAGTCTCCTCTCCGCGCTTCAATTGACGAGCGATACTTTCCGGCTCATCGACGAAAAGAACCATGATGTGAAAAACCGGCTGTCGGAAGAAATGCGCCCTGGGTGTGTTGGAGAACTCGCTCCGAAGAAGGATCATTTCATCGTAAAGCTTCTTCAAGCACTCCACCTGCACATGCGTGCGGGGGAAGCCATCCAGCACTGCGCTGTCCGCAAACTCTGGCTTGAGCAGCTCGTAAATCAATAACCGCAACACCTCCTCGTCGCCGACCATGCCGCCGCGCGCCTTGATTTCCTGAGCGTCAGGTGAGTTCAGTAACTGGCTGATCACGATTGGCTCTGCTACGATGCCGCGGACCTTCCGAATGAAATCTGTGTTCGTGCCCTTACCCGAACCGGGCGCACCACCTAATAGAATCAATTCCTTGGGAAACCTCAGATTCTCCCTCCCGATATTCTCCTCAATTTCTTTCCAAACACGGTTAAAAATCAAATGTGGATCTTTGATTTCAAGATCTGCTGGTAAAGGTTTTTTTGGGGTTTCGCTCACTGGCGTCAAATCAAAGGCCAACAAACAGGCCGCGTCCAGTGCGGGAACGAAGAAATCGTAAAAACCTAAGAATTTCCATATACCCCGGCCATCACGCCGGAAAAAGGTGGAACTCCATCGACCACCGCTCCAAGTTAACCGAACAAGTTTTGCTTACCATACAATCATCATGAATTCCCCTTCCCTAGCCATCATCGGAGGCTCCGGCCTTTATGAGATCGACTCACTAGAAGTCATCAAACGCCACACCATTGAGACACCCTTCGGTGCCCCCTCGGACGAAATTATCGAGGGTCAGCTCGCCGGTCGCAGTGTGTTTTTTCTCCCACGCCACGGCCGCGGTCATCGCCTACTCGCTCACGAGATCAACCACCGCGCCAATATTTGGGCCTTGCGCTCCCTGAACGTTCGTTGGGTGATTTCTGTCACCGCCGTCGGCTCGTTGAAGCCCGAACTCAAACCTCGCGACGTCGTCGTTCCCGACCAACTAGTCGACCGCACCGGCCGGTCTCATGAACACACCTTTTTCGGAAACGGAATCGCCGCCCACGTCTCCTTCGGTGATCCGTACAGCGAGGAACTGCGGAAACTGCTTTT
>Ga0307940_1000826_pt1 | contig 18890 bp, 16 predicted proteins | sample OrgLakmetagen124_FD_201835 | JGI IMG/M metagenome (GOLD analysis project Ga0307940, IMG submission 201835) | Saline water microbial communities from Organic Lake, Antarctica - #124 | ecosystem: Environmental > Aquatic > Non-marine Saline and Alkaline > Saline | place: Antarctica: Organic Lake... | reverse complement strand
CGCCTGGCCGGCATTGGAGTTGTTCAGGATCGGACGGCGCATGCATTCTACCGGCTTCTGCGTGCCATGCACCGTTTCGCTGTCCTGATCCTTGTTCGCGATCTGCCACAGCGTGGTCTGTTTGCGATCGCCTGCCCAGTGGCCCTTCCCCCTGGTCCGGACGGCATACCAGCAGGGCTCGTGCTGCCAGTGGTAATCGCCGCGGCTGAGCACCAGCCGGTCCTTCGCCCAGATGATCTGCGAGCGGATGGCAAAACCCGAGGCGGTCAGCGACTCCGCCACCTCGGCCGCATGCAGTGCACCGTGCCAGACATAGGCAACGTCACCGGGAAACAGCGCCCAAGCCTCGCGCCAGTCGGCACGGTCATCATTCAGCACCTTGCCGGTGCGTTTGGTCTTCGCCGCACCCGCCTGGTTGCGCCAGGCAGGGTCATAGGCCACGCCATAGGGTGGGTCGGTGACCATCAGCAGAGGCTTTATATCGCCGAGCAACCGCCCGACCACGTCGGCGGACGTGCTGTCTCCGCAGATCAGCCGGTGGTCTCCCAGCTGCCACAGATCCCCCGGCACCGACACCGGCGTGGCCGGCGCCTCGGGCACGTCATCCTCGCCCTCAACCGGGCCATCGCCACCCGTCGCCTCGGGGTCCTGCAGGAGAGCCTCGAGCTCGGCCTCGCCGATCCCCAGCAGCGACAGGTCGAAATCCTCAGCCAGCAACCCCGCGATCTCGTCGCGCAGCATGGCCTCGTCCCAGTCGCCCAGTTCCGTGAGCTTGTTGTCCGCGATCCGGTAGGCGCGGCGCTCGGCCTCGTCCAGATGGCTCAGCCGGATCACCGGCACCTCTGTGAGCCCCAGCATGGTGGCGGCCAGCACCCGGCCGTGACCGGCGATCAGCTCGCCGTCATCGGCAACCATGCAGGGCACGGTCCAGCCGAACTGTGCCATGCTGGCGGCGATCTTCGCCACTTGGTCGTCGTCGTGCATCTTGGCATTGCGGGCGTAGGGGCGCAGCCGATCGATCGGCCACGCCTCGATCTCGCTCGGCGCGAAGACAAGGTCCATGGGTATTCTCTGCTGTGGTGAGACGCGGACAGACGCATTGGCGCGACCGAGGAAGCCGGCGGCAGCATCAGGATCCGCGATGTCGGGAAAAGGAAAACGCCCGCGAGGTATCTCCTCCGGGCGCTATTCTTCGATGATCAATAGGTACGTCAAGGGGGCTAGAAAAGTCAACGGGCTTTTTGCATTGGAATCAACATCTTCCCCGAGCATCGTCCTGGCGGGCCTGCAAGGGGTATTCCGAGGCGGCTTCCTCGGGTGGCTTCCGGCTTCGGTGGATTCCGTTCAGGTGGATTCCCTGGATTCCTCCGAGGAATCCACCTGGCCAGCGGGTCCCTCGGCTAAGCTGCTGATATTGAGTCTGAATTCCGAGCCGGCTTGCCAAGGTGGATTCCAGGTGGATTCCCCGGTGAGGAATCCAGTCGCTAGCGAAATCGCGCGCTCGTCCCCCCCGTATACGAATAGGGCCCGGGAGGAACCATGGGAGGGGGCATTTGGCCAGAATGCGTTTCGTTCGGAAGCTCGTTGTGAGTTACCTATACAGCTTCTAGAAAACCGTTTTCTTTCATGTCGTTGAGAGTCTCGTTAAGAACGGAAAAAGCTTCTTCGACGTCGTCGTCATTCGTATGGCGTCCGAGACTGAATCTAATCGAAGAAGCGGCCTCCTTTTCGCTCCGTCCAATGACGCGCAGCACATGAGAGGGTTCCGTAATTCCGCTTGTACAAGCCGATCCGGTAGAGGCCGCAAGCCGGGGTTGCAAGCGACTTAGTAGATCCTGTGCCACAATGCCCTTGAAGCCGACATTGACGTTGCCAGGATGCCGCCGCGAAAAATCCTCCGGGCCATTCAGAATTAAGGGAACAGGCAGCGTGTATAACTTCGTCAGAAAAGCATCGCGGCGGCGGGCCAGAGACGTCCGGCCAACTCCACCTTGGTCGTCTTCAGCCAGCCGTGCCGCCGCTCCGAAGCCTATACAGAGTGCGGTCGGTAGCGTCCCGGATCGCAATCCGTTCTGTTGGCCACCTCCATGAATAATTGGCGCAACATCGCGTTGCAGATCGCGCCTGATAAACAGCGCCCCAATTCCCATCGGCCCATACATCTTGTGGGCAGAGAGGCTGATCATATCCGCATGTTGTGCGAAGAATGAGAGATCGAGCGCGCCGGGTGCTTGAGCAGCGTCGCAGTGCAAAAGACAGCCGTGCCGGGCTGCCAACCGCGCGATCGCCGGAATGTCTTGCACGGTGCCGATTTCATTATTGACCGCCATCACGGACAGAAGGAGCACATCCTCACTCAGGATGTCTTCGAGGGCAGCAAGATCGATCCGACCGGACGAATCAACAGGAATGTGCGATACGGTATAGCCAGCTTCGTCCGTGAGCATGCGGCCGATCTCAAGGATGCATTTATGCTCGGTCGCGCCCAGCAGGATACGCTTTCTGCAGCCACTCACTGCACGCTTCGAAAGACCAGTGAGAGCAAGGTTATTTGCCTCCGTGGCGCCAGACGTGAAGATGATTTCGTCCGGATCGCTACCGATCATCGAAGCCACATCAGACGCGGCACGCTCCACAGCTTGAGCCGTTTGCCAGCCGATTATGTGTTCCGAGGCGTGGGGGTTACCGAATCCATCGGCAAGATATGGGCGCATTGCCTCAAAAACCTGAGGATCAAGCGGTGTCGTCGCTTGGTGGTCGAAGTAAATTGTTCTTCCTATTTTCATAATGTTGTCAATTTCTTACCTGATTTTATTTTCTCTGCACCGCTGTCCGTGCCGCTCTCGCACTTTCTGGAGGATGTCCCCAGGTTTGGGTTTGACCCTACCCTATGTTGTAGGATAACGTCGAACTGGATCAACCATCCAGGAAGAGACGCAATGCCAAGGGGACCTATCTACCAAGACAGGTACAAGCCTCAGTTCTCGGGACACGAGACCTTTCCGTTGCGTTACGGGTGGCTCAAGAAAGCTTATGATGCAGTCGATGCTCGACGAGATGATGACGATAGCAAGTCCGCTTTTACACGCAACGATGCAATAGCGCATTTTGGCGTAGGTAAAAATATGGTCGCCTCGATGCGGCATTGGGCCGCCGCCTGCAACATTATAAAAGACGGCGATACATCGAACACCCTAATCACGACGGCGCTTGGCGATACTATTTTCGGGTCCAAAGGTTATGACCCGTATATGGAGCATCCTGCGAGTGTGTGGATGCTTCACTGGAGTCTTGCCGGTCATTCCGAAAAAACAACCTGGTATTGGAGCTTTAACAACTTTCCCGGCGCCACGTTTGAGCGTGAACACCTTGTAAAGGCGCTCGAAAAGGTTGCAACCGACCGCTCATGGCCGCGCGTTGCCGCAACCACGATCCGGCGTGATGTCGAATGTTTTCTGCGCACCTATGTTGCGCGACGCCCTTCAGCGAATGCCTCGCCGGAAGATACCCTGGAATCGCCTTTGGCCGAGCTTGGCCTCATCAAGGCCACAGGCAAACGGGATGGTTTCCGCTTCGCTCGTGGACCGAAATCGACACTCGGCGACGGGGTATTCCTGTATGCGCTTATTGATTTCTGGAGAGGCTTTACGACAGCGCAAACGCTATCCTTCGAGGCCATCGCGCACGAGCCCGGGTCGCCTGGGCGAGTGTTTCTGCTTGACGAAAACGATATTGCCGATCGTCTGCTTTCCCTTGAGGATTTAACAAACGGTGCTTTCCGCTGGTCCGAAACCGCAGGCCTCAAGCAAGTGCTGCGCGACGCGCCGCTCGATATGAATGTCGCACTTGAATATGTTGCACGCGGATATTGCAAAACAAAGACGAGAGAGGCTGCGTAACTGTGCTTTCAGATGATGTGCATATTGCAAGACGCTTTCAGCGTTCGGTCCGGATCGATACTGACCATAACGATATCCTAGCGCTTGAAGGATTTGTCTGCCCTCGATCTTCTGTCGATGTGCTTTCCGCCATAGGTCACCATGTCGCTGAAACTGGACACGGTGCCTTCACCTGGACCGGCCCCTATGGCAGTGGCAAGTCGAGCCTCGTGGTTGCGCTGAGTGCGCTTCTAAGCGGCGATGATGCGCTCAGGGCCAGAGCCGCCGATGCCATCGGTAAAAATGCCGCGAAGAATATTTTGGACGCGCTGCCGCCACGCTCAAAAGGTTGGCTGACACTGCCCGTTGTTGGTCGTCGTGAAAATGCAGCGCAGGTTATTGGTGAAGCTCTTGAAGAGCGCGGGTTTGTCAATGCCCCGCGTGGCAGGCGTTGGAGCGACAGTGCCTTAGTCGATGCTCTCGTTGAGCTCTCCTGCCGGAACTCTCAGACCGAGGGCGGACTTATCTTGTTCGTCGATGAAATGGGCAAGTTTCTCGAAGCCGCAGCACAGGAAGGTGCGGATGTTTACTTGTTCCAGCTCCTTGCCGAAGCTGCATCGCGCAGCAGCGGCAGACTCATTGTAATCGGGATTCTTCACCAGGCATTTGAGGACTATGCGAACCGTCTATCGCGAGAGATGCGCGACGAATGGTCAAAAATACAAGGGCGCTATATTGATCTCGCCGTGAATGCGGCGGGAGAAGAGCAGATCGAACTAATCTCCCGTGCTATCGAAAATGGTCGGACCTTTAAAAAAGCGGGCAAGCTCTCCACCCTGATTTCAAACGAGATCAAACGCCAGCGTCCCGCGGCCTCAAAATATCTGCCCGAAAATCTCGAGGGCTGCTGGCCGCTTCATCCAGTCGTTGTTTGTTTGCTTGGCCCGATATCAAGGCGACGCTTCGGTCAAAACCAGCGTAGCATTTTCGGCTTCCTGAATTCTGCGGAACCCTATGGATTTCAGGACTTTATCCGACATCAGGCGGAAGACATTCTGTATGAGCCAGACCGGCTCTGGGATTACTTGCGCGTCAACCTCGAACCCTCGATTTTAGCGTCTCCAGATGGACACAGATGGGCCATGGCGGCAGAAGCCATTGAGCGCTGTGAGGCGCTTGGCGGTGATGCACTACATATTAGGCTTCTTAAATCGCTCGCCCTGATCGATCTGTTTAAGGAGCGGTCCGGCCTCGCCGCAACAGACGAGTTGCTCGCAACGTGCGCCGGAACAGCGGGAAAGAACGAGGTCAAGGAGGCCCTTGAGCAGCTCAAGAGATGGTCTTTAATCATCTACCGCAAGTTCGCCGACGCCTACGCGATTTATGCCGGAAGTGATTTCGATATCGACAGGGCCGTACAGGACGCCCTCCAGCATGTTCGGGAGGTGGATTTTGCAGCTCTTCAGCGTCTAGCCGGTTTGCAGCCCATTCTTGCCAAGCGTCACTATCATGAAACCGGCGCGCTCCGGTGGTTCGATGTGGAAGTGGCGCCGCTGAATAATCTCGTGGCTCGCGCGCGCGCGTACAAGCCGCATGTGGGAACAATCGGAGAGTTTCTTTTGGCCGTCCCGACTGATGGCGAAACCGCTGATCAGGCGCAGAAGTTATGCCGTGAAGCGGCCCGTCAGTCTGGCGATTGGGATGTCGTTGCCGGCCTTTCGCAACGGGCATGGGCGATAACAGACCTTGCCCGCGAGTTGATAGCGCTTACCGAGGTTAAGGAAGAGCACCCCAACCTAGCTGGAGATGCGGTTGCGCAGCGCGAGGTGCAGGCTCGGCACGCAATTTTGCAGGGACAGCTTGAAGAAGAAATCCGCCGCGCTTTCGATAACGCAACCTGGTACCTGAAAAACCATAAACCGCGCCAGTGGTTTCACGCCGAACTGAACAATGTCGCATCGGACCTTGCAGCTCGCTGCTATTCTCGTTCACCACGTCTGAACAATGAGCTTCTGAACCGAATAAAGCCATCCAGTAACGCAGTGGCCGCCCAGAATTTCCTTCTTCGCGCGATGGTATCGCGCGAAGGCGAACCGCGTCTTGGCATCGAAGGGTTTCCAGCAGAAGGCGGATTGTTCGCCTCTCTACTCGAAGCGACCGGCCTTTATTCCGAGACGGGTGATGGCTGGCTCTTTTCCCCACCAGACGAAAATCATGACCCTAATGGACTTCTGCCACTGTGGAACGCGGCAGTTGAACTTCTCAAAGCATCGCAAGACCGGACGGTTAGTGTTGCGGAAATCTACCAGCTGTGGGCCGCGCCGCCATACGGCGTAAAAGATGGAGTCATGCCGATACTTGCTGTGGCCTTTATCCTTTCGCGCCGCGAGAAAGTTGCACTCTACCGCGAAGGTGTCTTTCAGGCCCGTTTCAAGGATATTGATGTCGAAATCCTCGCCAAGAATGCGGGCAATATCCAGCTACGCTGGATGGACCTGTCTGCGCTTTCTCGCCGTATGCTATCGAGCATGGCGGAAGTCGTACGCGATCTTGACACCGCAAACAGCCTGACACATCTGGCGCCGATCGATGTAGCACGTGGCCTGATAGCGATTTTTGACCGTTTGCAACCCTGGACCAAACGCACAGCTCAGCTTTCGGCCAATGCCATCCGCGTTCGAGAAATCTTCAAGCACGCCAACGATCCAAACAAGTTTTTATTTGACGATATCCCGGAAGCATTTGGCGGTGCCGATACCCTCGATGATGATGCCACTCTGAAAGGGATCGTAGACGATGTCCGCGAAGGTCTCATTGAACTTGTCGGGTCCTACCCGTCTATGTTGCGGCGCCTAAATGACCTCGTGCTTGCGGAGCTACAGGTGCCGAACAATTCGCCGCAGGCCCTTGCAGAGCTGCGCGCGCGGGCCGAGAACATCAAGAAAATCGGAGGCGATTTCAGGCTCGACGCTTTCATAGGGCGGCTTTCAATGTTCGATGGCACAGAACAGGATATCGAAGGTCTCGCTAGTCTAGCGGCCAACAAGCCGCCGCGTGACTGGACCGATCCTGATCTCGACCGCGCCGCTGTCGAACTCATGGACCTCTCGCAAAAATTTATCCGCTCGGAGAATTTTGCGCGCGTCAAAGGACGTGTCGATAAACGTCAGGCCATGGCCGTAGTTGTAGGTGTGAACGGCCGGCCGGCTCCCGTTCATGCCGAATTCGAAGTTACTGAAGGCGAGCGCGCAGGGATCGATGAAATTATCGCACGTGTCGAAACCGCAATCGATGCCGGAGACAAGTCCCAGCGTCGCCTCGTGCTCGCTGCACTTGCCGAGCTAAGCTCGCGCTACATGAGCGACGCTGAAGACGAGCGGGACATAAAATCAGAGAGGGCGGTATCTTGACTCAAGTTCCGGAAAAGCACGTATTGGGCCTATCCGGCGGAAAGGATAGCGCGGCGCTTGCTGTTTACATGCGTCAGCATCACCCAGAGCTCGACATCGAGTATTTCTTCACCGACACTGGCAAAGAACTGCCAGAGGTCTATGAGTTTCTTGGTCGTCTCGAAGGATTTCTGGGCAAGTCGATTTTGAGGCTCAACCCGGACCGAGACTTTGATTTCTGGCTGAAACAGTACAATAATTTTCTGCCTTCACCGCAGACCCGTTGGTGTACGCGGCAACTAAAGCTTCGTCCGTTCGAGCATTGGCTTCGCCCCATTCTGGAAGATGGCAGTACCGTCTATAGTTATGTTGCCATTCGCGCAGATGAGGAATTTCGCGAGGGTTATAGTTCCAAGCATGAACGCTTGAAAATCGTTTTGCCGTTCAAAGAAGGGGGCATCGATAAGCCCGGTGTACACGACATCCTGGAAGCTTCTGGTCTTGGCTTGCCTCGTTACTATGACTGGCGTTCCCGCAGCGGGTGCACGTTCTGTTTCTACCAACAGAAAATTGAGTGGGTACGCCTAAAGGAGCACCATCCCGAAGCTTTTGAGGAAGCAAAATCCTATGAGAAAGACGCTGTGGAGAATGGTTCTCCGTTCACCTGGTCGCAGGGAGAGTCTCTGGATGAGTTGACTCAGCCGGAGCGCGTCAAGCAAATAGAGGAAGACTACGAAAAGCGGCTTGAGCGGGCCAAAGCAAAACGGCAGCAGAATCCACTTAGGGGCGACGGAGAAGATATCGATATTGATGAGTTGTTTGGGCAGGCTAAAGGATGCCTCGCCTGTCATAAGTAACTGCCTTGTCTAGTTCGGTTTTTGCAATTCAAACATCTTCCAGCTGACTTCTGCACGTCCAAGAAGGTCAGCAAAGTCTCCACGATGAACCACTGTAAAACCGGCATTTTCAGCCGCAGCAATGAATTCGTCTGCTGACACAGCAAACATTCCGCGCCTTTCGTCCTGCGGCCCGAGACGGAGAGAGATATACGCTCTTCCGCCACCGCGCGTCAGTTCGTACATCCGCCTCATAGAAGGTTGGCGTTCTTCGGGCGGAACATGCATCCACACGGCGTTGGCAAGAATGATGTCAAAAGCGCCCGGCTGAAGCGCCGGGGCGCGCAGATCAGGTAGCTGTGCATCAATCCAGGTTATTCGCTCGTCTTTATGCAATGAACCGGCAATTGTGCGCATGGCTGCTGACGGCTCAACTGCATATACATCGTGCCCACGAGCAGCAATCCACGCAGCATCGCGGCCGGTTCCGGCACCGACATCAAGGACAACGAGCGGCCCGCCGGCGAATTCCGTAACCAGAAATGGATAGGCATTCTCGAAAGATACTGCCTCATACCCATCCGCGAGAGCAGCCGCATGCTGTTCGTAGAAATCGATCCCCTGAGTTCGGCTCATATCGGTCCTGTCTTTGTACCACGCATGGGCTTCAGCGAAGAGAAGGATCGCACTTGCCAACGCTCCCCAACATAGCAAGAATGAGAACATTTGTCGAACACGCTCTTCCTTTGTGAAGAAGCGGTCCCACCGGTTCATGGAGTCATCAGGCTCGCGCGCATCAACAAAGTCTTCCTCCGATGCGTTTTTCAGCCAAATTAGATAGCGGCTCATGACAAAACGAAAACGTCGCAGTATGATTGCAAGCGTTATATTGCCGACAACAGCGGTCAGAAGCAGCATGACCGCTAGCAGGGGGCGATCCTCGATCTTGGAAACTCCGAACCAGAGGCCACCTGTCAGTGTCATGGCCAGAACCGGGATCTGCCACATGATCTGGTTCAGCGACCGAAATTGTTGATAGTTCTGTTCGTATGCTTCCTTTGCCAAGGTCATCTCAAAAGCTCCGGTGAAAAGGTTATGATGAACCGTATAGAATTCGTTCAGACGGCTAATTAAGCCATGGCCATACATGATCCCAGCAAAGCGCAGAAATATTTTTGCTGCGAGCAATGACCTTGACGCCGTTCCAAGTCTCAACTGTTCGCAAGACAGCCGCCGAAAGCCGTTCAGCGTATCGAAGTAGAGCCTCATGATATTGTCTTTCGACCAGTCATACTGGCGTTGATACTCCGGAATCGTGAAACCGACGCGTCCGTCATAAAGCATGGCTGTTTCAAGCGGACTTGAAGCGCGTGCTTTAAATAGATCTTCGACTTTCTTCATATGTCCCCCTCATCTTGGTTTTTTTATATCATGTGCTCTAAATCATAAGCGCGTAGCACAGGTGCCAAGGTTCCATACGCTTCAGATCGGTTCTCTGACAGAGATGAGAATTCTGCCACCCGGCCAAGCTCAGATTTTATCAGTCGTTTCGCGTAGTGCGAATCTGTGTCGAACCCTTCGGGCAGCACAACGATGAAATCATGAATGAGGGCTTGCTCCTTGCCCGGCGAGCGCCGCAGGATGCGCCCGCGGCGCTGTACGAACTGACGCGGATCCCGCGAACTTGCCAGAATGTACGCCGTGCTGCATGCTGGCACGTCGATGCCTTCATCAAGGCATCGGATTGCGACCATTGCGTCGATAAACCCGAGCCGAAAGTTCTCCAGAATGTTGTCGCGATCTTTTCGGGACTCCCGCGATGTAAAGCGCGACACGTCCCATGACATGCCATGTAGCATGCTGCTCACAGCTTCGACCTGCCGTTTGTCCTGCGCTGTGCTTTCTTCCGAAGCGTCGTCTCCCTCGTCGGTTTCAACCGTACCGTCGCCGCAGTAGAAAAGGGTATGTTGCGTCGGCTTCTCACCCGTCAGTACGGCCTGAAGCGTCGGAATTTTGTTCGCCACCGAACCGACGAGACGGGCTCGCCGCATCAGAAGACCGGTGAGCTGCGGGGTCATTTCGCTGGCCTTGCCGTTCCGCCGTGCCATGATGCGGCCGATTTGTTCGGACAGATCGACAAATTCCTCGGCTTCTTCAATGGTAAATTCAACCAGGTGAGGGTAGTATGCATACGGCGTTAGAACCTTGTCGGTGATGGCCTGCTTCAAGCTGTAACTTGAAACAATGTCGCCGTAGAACGCGCTTAGACGCTCATTCCTTTCATCATCAAGATAGTGCTCGGGCGTGGCCGACAGTCCGATGCGATACCGGGCGTGTGTGGGCAGGAATCCCTCATAAGCTTTCGAGGTGTGGTGATGGCATTCATCGCCGATCCAGAGAAGGCGTTTGCCGTTGATCTTTGAAAGGCATTCTTGAAATTCAGGACTCTTGAGCGTTCGGTTGACCACGACGATGGCGCCAAATTTCCTGCTGCCCATGGTCAACTCATGGACCATATTCCGAAGCTTGTCCTCCCACTGCGCCCGCCCGATATAGCATTTCACTGGATAGATGTTGAAGGTTGAGAGAATATCAACCCACTGATCAGCTAGGTTTTGATATGGTGCCGCGATAACGCAGGCTAGGCCATCGATCCTCTCGGACAATTTGACGATGGCATGTATTGCCGTGATCGTCTTTCCGGCACCTGTCGCGAGGTTAAACGTGCCCTGGAAGTCGCCTTTAGCCTTCCACGCCTCTAGGGCATCGATCTGGTGATCGCGCATCTTGAAAGGCTGGCCGTTAATCGTGGCCGGTTCACGTGGCTTGCCGGATGTAGTACTGACCGCCGTTCCGGTCTTTGAAAGAATGCGGGCTGCAATTGCTGCTTCTATCTCGGGGTCCGGAGTGTACTCCATGGATCTCGCCGTCGATATGAGCTTCTCCTTAACGGCAGTGGGGATGTCGAGAACAGCTGTGGACCGGCTTTCATTCCGCCAGAGCCGCTCAAAACTCTCGATGTGCGGATCATAGAATTCGGCTTGCTCGGGAATCCATGTCCGAAAGACATTGATCGATTCATAATTGTGGGTCGGAAGTAAGGCGTGTGTGCTCTCGTTGGCCGAGCCCGCAAATACAACTTTGTCGCCTGCTTCATCAGCAATGATACCGACTTTGTCATGGTACATGCCGCGTTCTCGCAACGCGATTTTTACATCAAGCCTTCCGTGCGCCACAAGCCAAGATAGCGTTTCGAAGCGGTTCTGAAACAACTCGTCGCTGACATTGGAGAGCATTGACAACAGCTCGGCACCGATCTTTTCGGAGATTTCCTTCTCGTTATAACCCTGCTTCACCGCTTCGAGGTCTTCGCGGTCGGAGAAGGCGCCGAGTATGAGCCTGATCTGTCCGCCATTCTTTACAAAGACGGACAATGCTTGTGCCGCATAGCTAATTGTGGATGCCGAGAAGAAGCCAACGGCTCTGTCATATCGGTTGGCTACGGAAAGGGTCGGGAAGTAAAAGTCTTCCAGGATATGGTCTTGGTCGGACTTGTAGACGCCCTTATACGTCAGCTCACGCAACATTTAGAAGGTTATCCCGGCCACATCGGGTTCATCATCGTCAGTATTCAAATAACCCTGCTCTTTCAGAAGTTCGAGAATGTCACGGTCGGGATACTCACCACCGCCACGAAGCATAGCTTCGTGCATGATCTGAAGGCCGCCATTAGAGTATTCTTCGAAGATTTCCGCACATCGGCTTTCTTCGCCGTCCTTGAGCACTTCAGGGTCCTTGGTGTCCGCCAGAGCAATCAGATAGATTAGATCTTCGGCATCTCCACGCTCAAACTGTTGATAAGAAACGTCTTCGATGCCCTTGTCCTTGTCGAGGGGTAGGCGACGGTTCTCGGAATATCCGAGCAATGCTGCGAAACACAGAAGTTCCCGGATCGTCGGGAACAGAGTGCGGTCTGATCCCGGCAGCTTTTTCATGGCAAGGCGCTGCACCATCTCTTCATGGACACGGCTTCTGTTGATATTGGGCGCGCGCGTGTTCATGGACCTTTGATCTCCATAATTTCTGTGCCGTCGAACTCAGCATCGAAGACGGCCGTATTGAATTCCTTACCCTTGAAATACCGGCTCTCCTGCTTGCGTTCACCACGCGACTCCGTGTTGTGCCGGACGAGCACATACTCTGCCCCTAAGTGGTCTTTCAGGGCGTCTAGGACGTCTTCGGAGCCCTGTGACTTCGAGACAAGCAAGACAACCTGCCTGGCCATCTTTGGGATGAACTCCGCTGTCGTAGCGCGGTAGGCTTCATCAAGCTGGCCAAAAGGCGAGTCGAGCACAAGCGGGGCGATGGTACCAGGCAGGAGCCTGTAGTCTTTGGCATTCTGACGCACCTTGGCGAACTCGACGAGCGCGGCGGTGAAGGCGAGGCCGAGGAGCTGATTTTCGCCACTGGACTTTGGCAGTGCTGTGCCGTCCGCGTTGACAAGACTAATCAGGTAGTCTTCGGTCATGCGCAGGTTCAAGACCTTGCGGGTTGTTGCTTCGAGAATGCGCCGGATACCGGCGCGGAGTATCTTGCGGGCCTGATCCTCTTCACTGACAAGCTGCAATTCCAGTTTGCCCTTGATACTCTCGCAAAGATTGCGCCTGCGGCCGTAAATTGCCGTTTGTTTGTTCTGCTTGGCGAGCTCGGTGATATCGCTGTCAATCTGGTTTTTCTCGCGCTCGGCTCGGCTGATGTTGGTGCGAAAGGACCCGATCTTCTGGTCGATCTCACTCAGTTCATTACGAAGCTCACCGCGACGCCGTTCGCGTTCGGCGATGTCCTCAAAATTGATCCCTTTGAGCTTTTCGCTAATCTCTGCAAGCTGCGCTTCGGCGGTGGCAAATTCGTCATTTGCTTCGGCCAGCTGTGCTTTTGCTTTCGTAAGCCGTCCCGGTGCCTTGGCGCGCTCTGTCTTCAGGGTGGTCAGTCTTGCACGGACCTTTGAAACGCGGTCGCGCATCACCTGGTTCGCAGCCTTTTCCAGAAGGCTTGCAACTTTCTTGCTTTCGGCGCTGCCTGGTTCGAGCTTAGCACCGCAGATGCATTCTTGCGCATCAAGAATGTCTTTGACGAACTCTTCATTATAGGGAGACGGAATGCGACCGCGATGTTCCTTCTCTTCAAGGAACGTGAACGTTTCTTCAGTGATCCGCTTGGAAACAATGAAGCGCCCGTTCTCGCCAAGCCACTTATACACTTCGTCGGCATAGTCTTTTTGACGCCTCTGAGCGCGCGACAGCTGGCCAGTCAATCGGTCCCGGCTTTGCTGAAGCTCTTTTGCCGCCGCCGTATTACGCAATTTTTCATCAATATCCTTGATCTGTTGATCGGTCTGGTCGCGTTTCGTCTCTAACTGGTTGATAGCGGATTTGGCCGTATCGATCTGCGTGGTGAGCGCATCATGCCGGCTGTTCAGCTCTCCAATCTGCCTCGTTGCCTTGGTTGACGGGATTTGCTTGCGGAACTGGTTGGATACCGCCTGCAAGTCTTCGATGGCGGTTTCAATGAGGGAGCAGCCAAGGATATCGCGAACCGCACTTTTGATCGAGCCACGGTTGTTTTCCCCGAGGAAGACCTCCGCATGCTCACCGTCGAACAGGAAGTGAGACGCCATGTCCCGCGGGATGACTGTGTTGATGAAGGTGTCCGGAGAATCCAGCGAAATCTGGCTACCTCCATCAATGCGGTTCACTAAGAATTCCCGGCCCGTGTTATTTTTGAGATTGGCAAAACGCTTGGCTATGTATCGTTTTTCGTTGTGCTCGAAAAGCACTTCGACCGAGGCTACCGACCGTCCGGCCTTTCGTGCGTCGTAGTTAATTATTTCTTCGCGCTTCTCAAAGCGAGCGGTCGTTTCCCCGTAGAAGCACCAAAGCAGCGCATTCAGAAGCGTGGTCTTGCCAACACCGTTTTCGGCATAAATAATTGTGACGTTCTTGTCGGGGTCTTCGGAAAAACGGAGAAAAGCGTCGCCATAAAAGCATCGGAAGTCTGTCAATCTTATTTCTTCAAGGATCATGCGCGTCAGCCCCCGGCTTGGTATGGCGCTCAATGATATCGCGAAGTTTTCTTTGCCGTTCAGTCTTTACGTTGCGCTTTTCGAAAAAATAACTTCTTTCTAGTTCAATAACCTCACGGACGATGGGGTCGTTTTTACCAAGTTCAGTCTCTGTCTCACTCGCCATGCGTCTACCCCTCGCGTTTACCGTACCCGATGATGGTCGCAGACTCGCACGACGTTCGCAAGGCCATGATCTCTCAGCTCCTTAACGGTCGAAACCTGCCTCCTTCACTCCCCCAAGGCCGCGCCTTCGGCAACACCCCCTTCACCTCGACCTCTCGTAGCATCCCGCCATCAGCCAACCCATCGCGCACCCAGCCCAGCGCCTGCCACCAATCTTTATACGCCTTTCGTGCGGCTTCGATCTGTTCCGGATGCGGTGAGAACGTCACCGGACAGGCGCGCACCTCGACGGTGCGCCATTTGCGCCGGATCAACACTTGCGCAGTGCCAACAACGACGCTAACGGCGCGATCGCCATGGCGGTTGCGCCTGGTGTCCACCGGCACACAGCGGGGAACGGCGCCGGGCATCCAGTCCGGCGTCAGACCAGCGCGGGCCAGCTCGGCCACGCGGATCGCCATGCGCTTGCCGCCGAGGCTGTCGGGGAGCCCCGCGACCGTAGCGGCAATCACCTCCGCATCCGGGTGGGTGTAGTCGCCGATCTTGTACCGCCCGCCATCCACCTTGCAGCCAAGTGCTGCGCGCTGCATCAGCACGTATTCCAGTCCAAAGCCGGAACGATGCGTCCGCTCGGGGTCGGAGGGGTCCGGCAGCTCCAGCTGCGCCTTCTCGACCCGGAACGCCCATTCCAGCGCCTGCTGCACGCTCATGGCGCGCTTCGCCTTGCCGCGCGTGCCGCGTTGCGCGGTCGTTGTCGGCAGCCTGCGATCGAGCCTGCTCATAGCACACCCCGCGCCCGCAGACGGTCCGCCGTGACCAGCCCGCGGGCCAGCATGGTGTCACGCATGGTCGTGCTGATCATGTTGGTCGGCAGGAACTGATCGGAGTTCACCATCCCGGCGTAGAAGGCCGCCAGCTCGTCCGCGCTGGGCGGTGGTCCCGACGCGGCTATCCGGCGCTTCCCGCGCCCTCCTGTGCGCTCTCCGGCCCTTTGGGGACCTGAGCCTCGCGGCACCTGGCGCTGGGCTGCGCGCTGCATGGCGCGATCGAGCGCCTTGGGCCCGTCGGGTGGTTCGGGGTGATCGCGCCGCGTTTCTTTGGCCACGGCAATGATCGCCTCTGTGCTGAGCCCGAGATCATCGCGCCAGCGACGCACATGCTCCCGGGCCGGCCAGCCCTGCCACCAGGCGGGCAGCGCGGCGTTGGGGGCAAAGCCCAGGGCGCCGAGCAGCCCTGCAAAGACCCGATCAAAATCGGACTCGCGCGCTCGCGCGACCTCCTCCTCCTTTACTGGTTCCCTTACAGGGTTAGTGTCCCGATTTGAGACACGGGAATCGCCATTTTTGAGACACGGACCTGCATCAGAATGAGACACGGACCCGTGTCCCGGATCGAGACTCGGGTCTGATGGGGTTTCTGACGCCAAGCTATTGTCCGGGCGTCGTTTTTCCGCGTCTGTCCCGTGTCCCAGATCGGGACACGGGAAATCGAGCCCGTCGACACCCATCGGCGCGCTGTCACCGAGGTCAGGAGGCTCCGATCCGGGCGGGGGAAAGCCCGGCTCGAAGCCGAGAAGGTAGCGCGTGGGGCGCTGCCGCCTTGTTGCCGCATCGACGCTCCGGATGCGGCGAATGAGGCCGCGGGTTTCGAGGGTATCAAGATGGCGGTTCAGCGTCGCGCGGCCGATCTCGCAGTCATGGGCGAGACGGACCTGCGACGGAAAGCACCCGTAATCCGGGTTGAAGCGATCGCAGAGATGCCAGAGCACGATCTTGGTCGTGGGCCTCAAACCCCGCTGCTGGATCGCCCAGTTAGTGGCGGCATGGCTCATGGCGTGCCCCTCCGTGCGGTGGTGTTCGTATTGCGACGGGTCGCGCCGGCGTTGGTCTGCACGACGCGCATGGTGAGCCCGTGATCCGCCAGCGCGCCCAGCGCGTCGTCGAGCGAGCGCACCAGCGCCCAGCCGAACCCCTGCGCCTGCACGGCATCGCGAAACGCTGCCTGCGCGGGGCTGAGCCGGCCCTTCGGTGCCTTGAGCTCGAGAAACAGCACGCGCCCGTCGCAGAGCACCATCATATCGGCAAAGCCGCGATGCACGCCCATGACGACGAGGATGGCCTGGCGCGTCGCCCCGCGGGGGCCGGGCTGGGTGACCTCATTGGCGCAGTGATGGAGGATCGCCCCTTTCGGCAGAGCGAACCGCAGGGCGGCGACCACCGCGCGCTGCAGATCCGCCTCGGGCGTGCCACGCCGGGTCATGACATCGCCTCCGGATCGTCATCCGCGTCCGGGCGCTGGTGCCGGCCGCGACGCTGCGGCGTGCGCGCGTCGACGATCAGCAACAGAACCTGTGCCTCTCTGCGCTCGGCGTCACTCTCGCCATGGCGGGCCAGTACCTGGCAGGCCAGACAGATCAGGTGATCCGAGTGATGCGCCACGTCGGCGATCACCGCACGGGCCTCGGCGAGGCGCTCAGCTGGCCAGGCCCTGTCCGGCGGCGCTGAACCCTGTCGTTGGCCCTTCATGACGGCACGGGTCATTTCCGCCCCCTGTGCCTGCGTGTCGGGCGGGTCTGTTCCTGCGCGTGCAACCAGTCCTGAACCGAGGCGCGGCGATAGAGGACCTTTCGCCCGATGCGTGTGCAGGGCGGCCCCTCGCGGCGCGCCTCCCAGCGCCCCAGCGTATCGGGAGTGACGCTCAGTTCCCGGGCCAGCGCGTCACGGCTGATCCAGTCGTCGAGGAGATGCGCCGGCGCATGGACCGGCTGGGTATCTGTTTGGGTCATGGGTCTGCTCCGAGGTTGTCGTGCCCCAAATCAGTGGGGGCAGGACAAACGAAGCAGAGCGCGAGGGGCGGAATACAGGCAGAGGGTGGAATTGACCGAGACACCCCAATTCCACCCCCTGTTTTACTGGGGTTTGCGGATTTCGGCGCTTCAAGCGGTCGTGCGGAACAGGATGCGTCCAGTCCGGTTTCCGGCTTTGCTGACGCGACTTCTCAAACGCCTGCTACTTTGTGCCACATTCACCGACGCCCGAGGGTTTTCGCCGGATTTCAGGGGGTGGAACGCGGGACTGACCGTGATCCGGTCGGTATGGAAAAAAGAATGAAAGGTGAACAAAGACTTGCCCCTCGACTGCGAGGCTCCGCGCCGATTCGGCCGAAAATCGGGATGACAGAACACGTTAAAGGCGAGTAACGTCACCCCGACAGGCCGGCAGAATCGTCGGACTTACCTCAGCAAGGGGGCTTCGCGCCCCGATACAGACAGGCTTCATCAGCCCCGCGTCAGGCGCCGTTGTTCGAGATGGCGCGCGAGACGCTGCCAGATTTCATCCCGCACCGCATTTGCCGGCCCTGGCCGACCGATGCCCCATGCCCGAAAGGAGGCCACCATGCCGTTGCCACCCATTGCTTTTTATTCGATCTATGAAGTCGCCGCTCGCATGGGCTGCCATCCAGCCGATGTGGCCGGCTGGGCCGCCACGGGCCAGTTGACGGCCATGATCGGTATCGAGCCCGTCCAGTGCGGCGAGACCCTGCATGGCGGGCTGGTCGAGGTCTCGATGGCAGACCTCATGCCGCTCTTCCGGCGGTTCGGGCCGAGCAACGAGACATGCCGCCTCAAGCGCATTCTGCCTGCGGGAAGCCGCGACTGGGTGCGCGTGACCGACCCTGCGGAGGGCATTTCGGTGCGGGCAACCGATCTCATGTTTCCGGCCGACGCGGTGCGCAGCCTCGAAGAGGAGCGCAATCATGTCCAAAGGCCATCACACGGGATCGGCGCCGGCCCGCGTTACGACTGGGAGGCAATGACCGTCTGGCTTTTCAAGCGCCTGAACGAGCGGGGCTTTCCGGCCTCGCAGGCTGCATTGATCGCAGAAGTGCAGGACTGGTTTGTCGCGCAGTCCAGAACGGGAGACGTGCCCGAGGACAGCACCATCCGCAAACGCATCGCGCCCATCTGGCGCGCCGTGCGCGGCAATGAATAGACAGCTTGCCCGCGGCACGCGGCGGATCACGCGGATTCATCCGTGGCGTCACGCACAAGCTGAGGGCGTGGGCGGAATATGCCGGCCACGCTGTCCACACCGGCGCGCAGGGGTGACTCCATCAGATGGGCATATCGCTGCGTCGTCTGCATCTGGCTGTGGCCCAGCAGGCGGCCGATGATTTCCAGAGAGGCCCCACCGCTCACCAGCAGCGACGCGAACGTGTGGCGCAGATCATGGATGCGCACGTCAGGCAGGTCGGCCTCCCGCTGGACCTTCACCCAGAAGCGGCGAACCTCGCGCACGGGCTTGCCAACGGCGTCACCGGGAAAGACCCATGGGTTGCCTCGCGGCACCACAAGCTGGCGCTGGCGCACGATGGCCACGACATCCTGCGAAATCGGCACACGGTGGATCTTGCGCTGCTTGGTGGTCGCGGCCGGCTTGGACCAGATGGCATAGTCGAGGTTGAACTGCTCGAACCGTGCCTGCCGGACCTCGCCCACACGCGCGCCGGTCAGCATGCACATGCGGATGATGCCGGCGGC
>Ga0307940_1000819_pt1 | contig 18965 bp, 15 predicted proteins | sample OrgLakmetagen124_FD_201835 | JGI IMG/M metagenome (GOLD analysis project Ga0307940, IMG submission 201835) | Saline water microbial communities from Organic Lake, Antarctica - #124 | ecosystem: Environmental > Aquatic > Non-marine Saline and Alkaline > Saline | place: Antarctica: Organic Lake... | reverse complement strand
GTGGGCGTGGGGGTGGGAGTTGGGTGAGAGGTTCGTATTACGTATGAAGAACGTATGAAGAGGCGGATTGAAACCCGCATTCCTAGGTAGGATTAATCCCACTCACCTCCAAGTGAGCGATCTTTATAGGGCGTTACGAAGAATAAAAAAAGTGGTAAAGCTCGCCATTTCATGTTGTTCATATGAACAACATGAAATTGGATCAAAAACTCGGGATATTGGCGGATGCGGCGAAGTATGATGCCTCGTGCGCGAGCTCAGGGGCGCAGCGGCGGGATTCGCGTGGTGGAACGGGAGTGGGATCGACGGGTGGGGCGGGGATTTGTCATTCGTATGCGCCGGACGGGCGATGTATTTCACTACTCAAGCTGCTACTGACGAACTCTTGTATTTACGATTGTCACTACTGCATCAACCGTCGTTCCAGCAATGTCCGTAGGGCGGCTTTCACGGCAGAGGAGGTGGTAAAACTGACGCTGGATTTCTACAAACGAAATTATATCGAGGGTTTGTTTCTCAGTTCTGGAATTATACGCAACGCGGATTACACGATGGAGCAGGTGATCGCGGTGGCGAAGACCTTGAGGGAAGTGCATGATTTCCGAGGATACATTCATTTGAAAACGATTCCTGAGGCCTCGCCGGAATTGATCGAGACCGCCGCGAAGTATGCTGATCGGATCAGCATCAACATGGAGTTACCCACGCAGGAGAGTCTCAATCTTCTCGCACCCGAGAAAAATATGGCACGAACCAAGGTGGCGATGGGGCGGATTCGTCATCGGCTGGACGAGGCGAAAGAGCGGAAAAAAGATGGCGATAAAAAGCTGCGCCATGCCACCGGGCAGAGTACGCAGGTTATCGTAGGTGCGGATGCTTCGACCGATGCCGATTTCCTTGCGGGTTCCGATGAGTTGTATCGCTCTTACAAACTAAAGCGTGTTTACTATTCCGCTTTCAGCCCCATCCCCGAGCCATCGGCCATTCTGCCGTTAAAATCGCCGCCACTGATTCGGGAGCACCGCTTGTATCAGGCGGACTGGCTGATGAGATATTACGGGTTTGCGACGGGTGAGATACTCACTCCGGACTCGCCAAACCTTGATCTGGAGCTTGATCCCAAGCTCGCCTGGGCCTTGCGCAACCGGCAGGATTTCCCGGTTGACGTGCAGAAGGCGCAGAGAGAAGTGCTGTTGCGTGTGCCCGGCCTGGGAGTGCGGAATGCGGACCGCATCATCCGCATCCGACGCTTTACCAAAATACGGCTCGCCGATTTGGTCCGGCTGCGTATTTCTCTGAAAAAGGTTCAGCCGTTTCTCATAACCGCTGATCACAACCCATCCGCGTATCTGCTGGATTCCGATCGGCTGCGGGCGCGGTTTGCTCCAAAGCCGGAGCAATTGGAACTTTTTGGTTAAATATGAAGAGTGTTGATCCGGGTAAAGATTTCACCAGCTGGCGTGGGGCGGCGAAGCGTTTGCTTTCGCAAGATATCGCGCCGGAGGAAATCATTTGGGAAAGCGAGCAAGGGCTTTTCGGAGCAGTGCAGCTTCAGGAGGAGGTGGTTCCCTACGGAGCGTTTTCGGTTCCTCTAGGGTTTGTGGATCTGGCGAAAGGGGCATCCTGTCATTGCGACCCAGGCCGATGGTCACTGCTCTACCGGATTTTGTGGAGAATTGTGAAAGGAGGAGAGCGGAATCTTTGTTCGATTGCCAGCGATCAGGATATCGCTAAGGCGCAGAAACTTCGCAAGAATGTGAGTCGCGAAATTCATAAGATGCATGCTTTTGTCCGGTTCAAAGTGGTGGCATCCGGTGATGCTGCGGGAAAGGAGAGATACGTTGCGTGGTTTGAGCCAGAGCATTGGATCGTGGAGGCGGGGACGCCCTTTTTCAGGAAGCGTTTCGCGAACATGGACTGGAGTATTTTCACTCCGAAAGGTTGTGCGCACTGGGATGGGGAAAATCTCTACTTCACCGCCGGTGTGGAGCGCGATCCGACCGGTGATCCCGACGCATTGGAAGGCGCGTGGAAGACTTATTACCGCAGCATCTTCAATCCCGCGCGGTTGAAAGTGAAGGCAATGCAGACAGAGATGCCGAAGAGGTATTGGAAAAATCTTCCCGAGGCAGATTTGATTGAGGAACTCATCAGTGGCAGTCGGGGTCGGGTCGGCGAGATGCATGCTGAGGAGCTGCGTCCCGCAAAGTCGGCGCCGAAGAATAAGTATCTTTCAAAGCTCTCGAAAATGTCCTCGGTCGCCGCATGCTCCGGGCCGCAGCTGGGACAGGAACTAGGGCAAATGGCGGAGGCGGTGCAGGCGTGTAGGGGTTGTTCATTGTGGCAGGGAGCGACGAGTGCGGTATTCGGAGAGGGGCCGGATAATGCGCGTATCATGATCGTCGGCGAGCAACCGGGAGATAGGGAGGATGTGGCGGGGCGGGTGTTCGTGGGCCCGGCGGGCAAGCTGCTGGATAAGGCATTGGGGGAGGCGGGTATCGACCGCTCTGAAGTCTACCTGACCAATGCTGTGAAGCATTTTAAATGGACTCCCAAGGAAACGCCGCGCGGCAAGATCCGGCTCCATCAATCGCCAGAGAAAGGTGAGATCGATGCCTGCCGACCGTGGGTGCTGGGTGAGCTGAAAAAGGTCGCGCCGGACGTGTTGATTTTACTCGGGAAGACCGCTGCAAGATCCCTGCTGGGTAAGACCGTGGCTGTGACGAAAGAGCGGGGGGTGGTTGATGCGGCGCACTTGGCAGGAAAAGTCATCGTCACCGTGCATCCGTCGTTTCTGCTCCGCTCGTCGTATCGAGAAGCAGAAGTAGAGGAATACGATCGATTTGTCAGCGATCTAAAACTGGCTATCGAAACGCGAGGTTGAACGGTTGTTAGACGGTCTAAATATCGGCGATGGGCGAGATGGAAATCAGCCGCAACTCTGGTTGGGCTGTTTGGTCGCTCTGGGCAAGATCGAGTTCGAAGGTTACGGCGTGGTCGTTGATGTCTTCTTGGTCGATCAGGGTTTGGGTGATGCGCCAGAGTTTCTTTTCGGGGATTTCCTCGATGTGCGTGTGTTTAAGGTTTCGGGCCTCGGGATCGAGACGTATCAGCCCGTGGGTTTCGTGGAAAGCGTCCAGCTGTGAGTTAAGGTCCGGAATAGTGAAATCGCTTTCAACCAAGGCTAGCGCTTGCTCGGTCTGCTGCTGTGAGAGAAGTTTGATGAATTGAAGAATCAGATTGCGAGTCGTTTTGATGAGGGCTGGCTTATTTCTGGAAAATGGAATGGGTTTCCTCTCGGGAGCTGGCTTGGTGTTTTCCGAAGTGTGATCGGGATTCCGTAGTTTCTCCCATTCGTCCAGCAAGGAGGAATCGGTGCTGTGCAGCATTTCTCCGAAGAACGATTCTGCTTCGAGAAGTTCTTCTGTCTTGAGGTTGGTCGGGACGGTTTGGACGAGGACTTTGTAAACCTCCGAAAGGTGACGGAGTAGGATGGCTTCGGATTTCTCCAGCTTGTAGTTCTTAATGTAATCTTCGAACGAGGAGTAGTCCTCAAACATTTCCCGGGCGATGGATTTCGGTTTGACGGAGGCCTCCTTGGCCCATGGATTTGAGAGTACGAATTCGTTATAGGTGGCGTAGATGAATTCCTTGCCCGGCTTGGGATGCTCGACTTGTTCCAATGCTTCCATGCGCGCGTCGTATTCCACGCCCTCCGCTTTCATTTCCGCGACGAGTTTGTCTTTGGCTTTGTCGACTTGTTTGCGAATGACTTGGCTCGGGTCTTCAATGATGGCTTCGGCGAGTGAAATGACGTTGAGCGGATATGCAGGATCTTTGCGGTCGAGTTGTGGGATGGCTTCGATGAGGTAAGCAGCGAGTGCTTGGTTGAGGGAGAAATCCTCTTGGAGATCGATATTTAGACGGATCTTTGCCGGGCCGCTGCGGGTTTCCGTGGGAATAATGGAAAGAATTTTGCCCTCGACCAGACCGCGAAAGAGTTCGAAAGCACGCTTGCGAAGAGCTGCTTTCTTGGTGGGTGATTCATGTGAATCGCGGATGATGCGGCGCAGTTCCGCACAGCCATCTTCATCTTTGCGGGAGAGCAGGTTGAGCAGCATGCCGTGGCGCATTACAAAAGAGGATGTTAGTTTCTCCGAAGGGGATTCGATGAGCTTGCGAAAGGTATTCTCATCCCAGTTCACAAAGCCTTTCTCCGGCGGCTTCTTTTTGTTGGCCTTTGATTTTCCACCCTTTGCGGCTGCCTTGGCCTCGGCTTTAAGGTTTGCGATTACGTGCTCGGGTGCTTGGGCGACGACATAGCCGATGTTATCGAAGCCACGACGCCCCGCCCGTCCGGCGATTTGTTTGAAATCACGCACCGCAAGAGTGTTGGTGGATTGCCCGCCGTATTTAAAAAGCTGTGTAAAGACCACCGTGCGAATCGGGACGTTCACGCCGACGCCTAGAGTATCGGTTCCACAGATAACTTTTAGCAGACCTTTTTGCGCAAGTTTTTCAACGAGCGTCCGGTATTTCGGCAGCAGTCCGGCGTGGTGTATACCAAGACCGTGGCGGAGGAGTTTTTTGACTTCTTTGCCATAGGGGCTGCGGAAATCCGCGTCCTCCAATAGTTCAGCGATTTCCTGTTTCTCTTCCTTGGAGCAGAAGTTCCGGCTCATCAGTCCTTGGGCTGTTTTAGCGCAGGCGAGTTGTGAGAAGTGAACGAGATAAATGGGTGCGCGGTTCGCAGTGACGAGTTCCTCGATTTTTTCTTCGAGGATGATGGTCGAGTAATCGAATTCCAACGGCACCGGTCTTTCTTCTGATTTCACCAATGCGGTTGGGGCACCGGTGAGCTCAGTGATGGTTTTCTGGAAAAATTCGGTATCCCCGATGGTCGCCGACATGAGTAGGAAGCGCGCTTTGGGGAGTGTGAGAAGAGGAATTTGCCATGCGATGCCGCGTTCGTGATCCGAGTAGTAATGGAACTCATCCATGATGACGTCATCGGCGGGAGCACGGGCGCCGTCTCGAAGAGCGAGGTTGGCGAGGATTTCCGCGGTGCAGCAGATTACGGGGGCCTCTGGATTTACTGTCGCGTCGCCGGTGATCATGCCGACTTTCTCAGGGCCGAAGGTGTTGCAAAGTGAGAGGAACTTCTCGTTGGCAAGGGCCTTGATTGGGACGGTGTAGTAGCAGCGGCGGTTGAGGCATATCGCGCGGAATTGCAGAGCAAGGGCAACCAAGGATTTTCCTGAGCCGGTCGGCGTGTTGAGAATGACGTTGTTGCCGGCAAAGAGTTCCAGAATGGCTTCTTCCTGATGGTCGTAAGGAGTGGTTCCGGAGTCCTCCAAGAATTGGAGAAAGGAATCGAGTATCTCGTCGGAAGAAGAGGGGTCGGCAAGGGTTTCCGGTGAGAGAGCTGGCATGTCTGAAATAGGCTACTTGGCGATTGATGAAATTTAAACTCCAACTTCTTCGTAAAGCACTTTCGCGGGTTGACGGATTTGAGTCAAAGCGGTTCTGGACAGTCCAGAATGCCGCTCCTACCGTTCCCAGACAGACCATTATAATTCTATGATAAACCAATTATTCAATCAGGCAGCTAAGACAGGCTTGATCGCACTCACTGTTACTAGTTTCGCGATTGCTCAGGAAGTCACTGAAACAGCAACCGCAGCAGAAGCTTCAACCGATATCAAAGGCGATTCATCGTATGCCATGGGCTACCGTTCTGGTGGTTCGTTTGCCCAGGAATTCGGCCGTTACGGAGTTACGGTTGAAGACATTGAATTTGAAAGATTTATGAAAGGTTTCAAATTAGCAGTTCAGGGCGAAAAGCCGGAGCTTACGGAAGAACGCCTGCAGGCTGCGATGATGGCTCTTGGTGAGATGCTTCAGACACGTGAAAAAGCTTCCGGTGAATCCAACCTGAAAGAAGGAAAAGCCTTCCTTGTTGAAAATGCGAAGCGGGAAGGTGTGGTGACGTTGGAAAGCGGCCTTCAATATGAAGTTCTTAAAAAAGGTGGGGATGAAATTTTCGAAGCACCGGCCGAAGGCGAGCCAAGTAATAAGCAGTTCATGGTGAACTACAAAGGCACTCTGATTGATGGAACTGAATTCGATGCTTCTCCTGAAGGATCACCGGTTCCTATGACGATGCAGGTTATCAAAGGCTTTCGTGAAGCTCTCACGACCATGCCGGTCGGTGCAAAATGGAAGCTCTTTATTCCAAGTGATCTCGCTTATGGGGAGCAGCGTGCCGGTGCCGATATTGGCCCAAATACAACCCTGATCTTTGAGCTCGAATTGGTTGAGATCAAAGACGCACCACCGCAACCTCAGGGTGGATTCCAGCTTCCAGGTCAATAATTACAGAGTTGGAATATAGCAAATTTCAGACGCCCCTGGCTGTATTCAGCTAGGGGTTTCTTTTTGTCTGAGAAAAAGAGATTTCCACTCTTGAGATCAGCGATTACTCTAACGAGATATGGCAAAGAAAATCAAAAAGGGGTGGAAGAAGGTTATTTCCATTCTGTTTCATCTCATTGTGTTGGTGGCAATGATTGCGCTCATTGATACGGGGAGAGTGGTTTTCGATAAATTGAATCTCAGCGAGATGATTGGAGGATCGGAAGAGGAAGAGACAAAGGGCACTTCATCGAAGGCAAAGCAGAGCACCTCTGATTCGGGTGCGGCTAGTGATCCTGAAAAGGATTCCGGCGGCACTACTATGGCTGATCTATTGGCGCAGAAGCAAAAGAAGGAAGTGAAGAAAGAAGCAGAGGAAACAGAAACTGCCGTTAAGGAGTAGAGACGAAAAAACCGCTGGTTTCCCAGCGGTTTTCACGAGATCGGTATGAGCTTATTTTTTAAGAATTTTTGGGACGACCGGCGCGCGTAAGCGGTGTGGTTCGGGGAAGTTTGAACCGAGTAGCGGGCGGCAGTAGTTCATGAAGTCCTGCGTCACTCCGTTGCCAGCTTCGTTGATGAAGTTGTCGGGCATGTGGCGGGTTTTACCAGCTACTTTTTTGATGTCGACCAGCTCGTAATCGACTGAGTAATCGAGCACTGGGCGTTTGATAGCGACCGAGCCATCCACGTTATCCCACATGGCAAACTGAACGGCTTTCTCACCGACTTCGCGCGCTTCGCTGGCATCGCGATCTGATTGGATTCCCATGAACGAGCGCTGGAGGTAGCCGAAGGTATCGGAGCGTACGCGTTTGATGCCGAGTCCCTCGCGAATGCTATCGGCGAGTAGGTCACCGAGGGCACCGGTGCCGGAGAGTTGGACGTTTCCATGCGAGTCACGCTCTTCTTTACCGAGCAGCTTGACGATCATCGGGGTTCCGTCGGGATCGGAGATGCCTTCGGAAACGGCAATGGTGCAAATGCCATGTTCGGAATAAACACGATCCACATCTGCGAGCAGTTGCTCGGTAGTGAAGTGACGCTCTGGCATGTAGATGAGGTGCGGGCCATCGTTGTAATATTTTTGAGCGAGCGCGGAGGAAGCTGTTAGGAAGCCTGCGTGACGCCCCATCACACAACCGATGTAAACGCCTTGTAGGGCGCGGTTATCGAGGTTCACGCCCATGAAAGCTTGAGCGACGAAACGCGCAGCGGAGCCGAAGCCGGGGCAGTGATCGTTTTCCTCAAGATCGTTATCGATGGTCTTGGGAATGTGAATCGCGCGGAGTTCGTAATTTGCCGCTTCTGCCTGTTCATTGACAATGCGGACAGTGTCTGAGGAATCGTTTCCACCAACGTAGAAGAAATAGCGAATGTCGTGCGCCTGCATGACTTCGAACATGCGTGCGCAGTATTCTTCATCCGGCTTGTCGCGGGTGGAAAGTAGGCCGGAGGATGGTGTGCCAGCAACTTTTTCAAGGTTGTGCGTTGTCTCGCGTGTGAGATCCACGAAATTTTCATTAATGATACCGGAGACTCCGTGCACGGCTCCGTAGATCGAAGTGACCTGCGAAAATTTACGGGCTTCCAGTGCAACGCCGACGACGCTCTGGTTGATCACTGGGGTGGGGCCGCCTCCTTGGGCGACGAGGACTTTTCCTTCAAGACGGTTGCTCATATGGACGCGAGAATTGCGGCTTTCTCTTCAACGGGAAACCCTAAACTTCAGATTTAGAGATTTTTGGAAGGAATGGAATCGTGTTGGATGAGTCCGATGCAAGTTTGTCCTTATCTACCGCCTGCGATTCTGGGGAAGGCTGTGAAGCACGGTTCCGACCGCGGGGCGGCATTTTATATGGATGCGTTGAGCTTTGCTCAGGGTTATTGGGTTGCGGGGAAACCGGCGCAGGCAATCTTGCAGCTCAATCGTGCTTTCTCTTCGGATCTTCGGGATGATGCACAGATTTTGGAGGAATGGCCGTGGCCGTATGCTGCTTTAAAATGGATTTTGGAGCAGGCGGTGATGATTGAAACGGGGTTTCTTGGGAATCCAGTGCGCCACTTTCAGCATCTTGCCACGAGAATGAGCGGGCCGCGAAAAGAGATTCGTGCGGAACGTGCTTGGAGGTGCTTTCACATCGCGAGGTACGCGCTCGATGGATGTGGTGATTTCCCGCTCGATGGCCGGCAGATGGCGCGCGAGGGTATTTTTATTCCGACTTCTTCGGGAAAGCTATTGATTGAGAAAAGCCGTTAGCGGAGAGGTTGCGTTGGCGGAGGTGGATATTTCAGGTAGTCCGAGCTCGTAGGCGGTGCGACCGGCTTCGACTGCTTTTTTAAATGCGATGGCCATTTTCACGGGATCGGATGCGATCGCGATCGCGGTGTTGACGAGGACTGCGTCGGCACCGAGCTCCATGGCCTCGGCGGCGTGTGAGGGGACGCCTATTCCGGCATCGACAACGACGGGGACGGTAGCTTGGGCGATGATGATGGCGATTTGTTCGCGTGTGCAGATGCCTTTGTTTGAGCCGATAGGTGAGCCGAGCGGCATGACGGTGGCGCAACCAACTTCTTGGAGGCGTTTGGCGAGCACGGGATCTGCGTTGATATAGGGGAGGACGGTAAAGCCTTCTTTGACCAAAATTTCTGCTGCCTTGAGTGTTTCAATAGGGTCGGGAAGCAGGTATGTAGGATCAGGATGAATCTCGAGTTTCACCCATTTAGGCAAGCCGGCGGCATGTGCCAGCCGTGCCAAGCGGACGGCTTCTTCCGCGTTCATCGCGCCGCTTGTGTTTGCAAGTAGTAGGTATTTTTCGGGATCGACGAAATCGAGGATGTTGGCGAATGGATCACCTTTTCCTGAGAGGTCTGCGCGGCGTAGGGCAACGGTGACGATTTCTGTTTCTGACGCGGCGAGTGCGTCGCGCATTGATTCATTGGAGGAAAATTTCCCAGTGCCTAGAAAAAGGCGGGAGGAGAAGGTGCGGTCTGCGATTTTTAGCATCAGAGTTTGCTGGTTGGAAGTTCTGTGGAGAGCCACTGCGTGAAAGCAGTGTGATTGTTGAGGTCGTATTGGTGGGCTCGAAAGCCCATGGCCTTGCCGGTCTTAATATTGGCAGGGAGATCGTCGATGTAGAGTGTGTTTTCTGGGATTAACCCGTATTTTTCGATTGCGTGCTGATAAATGGGTGGCTCGGGTTTGATGTAACCGGTTTGAAATGAAAGGATGGAGCCATCAAAAAGATCAAACTCAGGGAAAGCTTCGAAGATCCATGGGCAGTGAATACCGTTAATATTAGAAAATAGGATGAGGCGATGCCCGCGGTTCTTAATGATTTTGGCAGCTTCCCACATGGGGATATTTGGCGTGAAAATGTTGCGCCAGGCATGGTGGAAATCTGCTGTATTTCCTTGGAAGCCAATCGTCTCGATTGCCCAGCGAGTGTAGTCGTCCACGGAAATTCGTCCTGACTCGAACTCATCCTTCCGAGCTAACAATTTTTGCAGCACGGCATCAGGCGCGGGATGGTCTTTGGGTAGGTGCTTTTTGAGGGAAGATTCGAAATCAAAATCGAGTAAGACTTTTCCGATGTCGAAAAGGAAATCCGGGAGGTCTGGCATGAGGGCTGCAGGTTAGCTACGAAAATGCGGAGCACAAGAATTGCTCAGATCGTTTTCAAGATGAAGCGAGCTGCTTTAATTGCGCCGTCGATGCAGTTGTGCTTTTCCAAGTTGGATTTCATTTCTCGCCATTGCAATGCGTTGTTGCTGAGCAGGCGGGAAACGGCGGCGGTGAGATCCTTCGGGTCTTCTGCAAGATCGCCGGCTTGGAGTTGTTGGAGTAGCTCAAGATTCCCCTCCTCTTGCCCCGGTACGAGGTGATGAATTAGCATGGGGCACCGCGCTGCGATGGCTTCATGGACGGTAGCGCCACCGGCTTTACCAACGACGAGATGGTGCTGATTTATGAGCTGTGGAACCTTACGTGTCCAACCCATCAGGCGCACACGCTCCGGGTAAGCTGCTTTGATTTCTGCCGCGCGCGAGTAGAGCGAACGGAAGTTTTTGCCCATTACGATGGTCAGGTGGACATCTGGAGAAGCCTCCAGCAATGCTCTTGCATGGCGCCTGACGAAAGGTTTTTTGGCGGTTGGGAAATAGAGAATACGAAACGGTTTGCACGAATCCTCTCGGCTGACCGTCGAAAGCTCTGAGAACATGGGATTAACTGGAAATCCGGTGCTAATGATTTTTTCCTTAGGGATTCCCCAATCATGCATTCCCTGTCTGGTCGCCTGATCGGTGACGATAAACCAATCGGTGGGAGCGCGCAGCCAAGAGGCATTAATCTCGATGGAGTCGGTTACTACCGTGAAAACCGGAAGACGTTTTCCCGTTTCCTGAAAATGCCTTTCGAGGAAGTAGGGGTAGATCGGGTAGGTCGAGACAATCGCATCTGGCTGGAACTCTTCGACCAGAGTTTGCAGGAAGCTTTCGGGTCGGCGCATCAACGGAAGGCTTGGCTTTGAGAAGTCACATCGATCGGTTCCTTGATAGATTTTTTCCCAAATTTTTGGGAAATGCGTTGTGACTAGGCGGTAGGCCCATTGAATAACCGCGGTGGAATGAGGAGCTGAAAGCAAGCAGGGATCGGCAACTCGAACCTCTGCTCCGTCTGATTTCAGCGCTATAGCAAGGTTGCGGGCCGCGCTATTGTGGCCCTCGCCAAAGGCTGCTGTAATGATGAGTATGCGTTTTTGGATAGGCATTTTCGAAATCTCTGCGCGAATTCTAGGCTGTAGTGCGGCATTGCGTCGATGGAGTTTTCTGCTTTCCTAGCGACAGCACATGGACAGGGAGAAAAAAAAGATCAGCCTCAGACAAGTATCCGAAAACACCGATGAGGATTCTCCGCGTGTGCTGCGTCTGCACAAGGATAAGGTTGAAGTTCTGGATAAATCTCAGACACCTGAAAAAATTGAGTTAAAACAGGCTCCAGAAGTTCGTCTTGAGCCTTCGGATAGGAAGAAGATGAAAGTCCGTTCCGCAGAGGCGGATATGACCGAGCGAAACTTGGAAGATGAAATCGGGGACTTGGAAGAGGAGTGGACCGAGGCCGGTGTGGCGAGGCGAATTCCCCTAGGGTGGATTCTGCTGGTAGCCTCGGTATTCGTGGCGGCGGTGGTTTGGTCGCTGTTACAAGTCGCGGAATCAGAGGAACGGTCCGAGGTGCTCAGGGTGGAAACAGAAACAGCGCTGGAACAGGAAGAGCAGGAAGAGCTAGATGCCAGAGAAACGATAGCGACAATTAAGGAAGTGGCTGAAAAGTTTTACGCAGCGGTCACGATAGAGGAGATGCTGCCGTTGGTTCGCCATCCCTCTCGGGTGAAGTCTTTGATGGAGGATTACTATTCACGTTATCCCATGGAGCCCGATCGGGTTATTTTAGTTTCTGGTTTGGAGCCGGTGACGATTGGAAATCACGGAGGCTTCTGGGTAGTGCAAACGACCCGTGAATCCGGTGATGAAGGAGTCCTGTTAGTCGAGGCGAAGAGTAAAAAAGAGGCCAAGGCGGATTGGGAGTCCTGTGTGCGTTATCAGCCGATCGATTGGACGGATTTTGTAATAAACCGTCCGGGCGATTACACGGGTGATTTCCGAGTTTATGCTGAAAGGGATAATTTCTTCAGTCACGAATTCGCGGATAGCGAGAAATACGATTGTTTCAGGCTCACGGTTCTTGAGAGTGATGAAGTTTTGTTTGGCTATACGCTCAAAAATGGATCAGACGCTGAGCAGATAGATAAGATCATCGATGAGAATCCAAATGGTAAGGCGCCTATGATTCTGAAATTGCATATTCCAGAAAACATAAACTCGAGAAGTGGAGTTCTGATCAGGGAGCTAGTGACCCAGAGATGGATGTTTACAAAATCACCAGCTAGAGAAGCACCGTGAATAGCAAAGGGAAAATAGATCAGCGTAAGCTGGGATTTTTGAATACCTTTGGCGGAGTTGGTTTGTTTTTCGTGATTCAGTTTATAAACGGCCTGGGGCGGCTGAGTGGGCAGTCGAGCGGTATGAAAAACAAGTTCAGCGCACTTGCGCAGGACAAGTATATGGATTTTCTGATCTTACAGAATCTCTATGTTCTGGTGGGTTACGCGATTTTAACCGTGCTGTTCGCGTTGATGATCAGGCCGTGGGTTGCCAACCTGTTCGGTAGGATTTCGTTCCGTCCAAGGTTGGTGAGTTTTTTGGCGGCTTTCGGCGGGAGTTTTCTGATTCATGGCTTCTTCACTCTGCGCTTGGTTCAGACGAGGCCGTATTTCCTGAATGAAGCGAAGTTCGGTCATTGGTATTTTGAGGCGTTGAACCAAGTTCCGGAAGCGGCCAAACCAATATTCTTTTTTATCTTGTTCACTTTGTTGCCGTTGCTGTTCGTGACTTACGCAGCATGGTGGTATTGGAAGAGACTTTCCAAGTATGGCAGGTTCACCGCAGCTGTGTTTGCGGTCTTTTCAATCGGGTTGTTCTTTTGGAAATCGGATCTTTTTCCCAGAGGTGGGATGGTTGATGCATCTCGAGATGGAATGCCGCAGAACGTGATCATCATCGGCTCGGATTCTCTGCGCGGAGACAAGCTCGGCTATATGGGTTACAGACCAAGGCGTAGTGACGGAGCGGCAGCAGCCGGGGTTTCCCCGAACATTGATCGCCTCGCGAGTCAGTCGATCAATCTTTCGAATTGTTACACTCCTATTGCTTCGACTCTGGAATCAGGGACCTCATTAATGAGTGCGCAGTATCCACACACACATGGCTTCCGGCAGATGTATCCGAGCGAGGCGACGGTGAAAAAAACCAAGGCAAAGATCACTCCAATTGCAAAATTACTGCGCGAGCGCGGCTATGATACGGCTGCGATCGGGGATTGGTGTGCGGGTTACTATGAGCTTATGCCCATGGGCTTCGAGCATATCTCTGTTTCGAGTTTCGATAATTTCAAAATCTACATGAGCCAGGCCGTGGTGATGTCGCACTTCGTAATACCGCTGTATTTCGACCACCCAATCGGCTACAGAATTTTCCCGCAGCTCGGATCTTTTGCGCAGTTTGTAACGCCTGAGGTGGTGACCAATCGGGTGAAAGATCGCCTGAGTAAGGTGGCAAAGTCTGAAAAGCCATTTTTTTGGCACGTATTTTACTCATGCAATCACTTGCCCTACCGCACGCGTGAGCCGTATTCGAGTATGTTCACTGATCCGGACTATACTGGGCCGAACAAGAATGGAGTGGATTTTGATATCGACGAGTTCATTGGGGGGACTGATTTGGAGAACAAATGGTCGGCTTTACCAGAAAAGGAGATTCGCCAGATTCGGGATCTCTACGATGGCACGACAAGGATGTTCGACGATAATGTTGGAGAAATTCTTGAGGCTTTGAAGCAGAGCCAACTCGCGGAGAACACCATCGTGATCATCACGGCTGATCATGGGGACAATCTTTACGAAGAGGGCGTGACGCTCGGTCATGGCTTAACCTTCAATGGTGGGCTGCATGCAAATCACGTCCCGTTCGTGATACATATACCCGGCGGGGAAGCTAAGGAGATTCCGGCGCAAGTAAATCTTATCGATATCATACCAACGCTTGCGGATATGCTCAATATTGAGAAGCCGTCATCTTGGGAGGGAAAAAGCTTTGCTGGTTGGCTGAACGGGAATGAGAAACCAAAAAGTCGCCCTTTTTACGGAGAGACCGGCTTTCCCTTTATCCAATTTCGCGTAGCTGGCATCGAGCGACCGACGCTTCCGCCAATGGACCAGATGACGATGATCGAGGATTCTTTCAACTATCAATTCGTGCTGAAGGAAGAATTCGAACAGCCCTTGGTGGATGCCAAGCAACGGTGCCTCGTAACGGAGAAATGGAAGTTGATATGCACCCCGACAATAGAGGGGCGGCGTCACTTCGGATTATTTCAGAGGACGGATGACGGTTTTTCCCAAAGCGACGTTGCAGAAGAATTTCCCCAAGTGCGTGATACGATGCGGGCGGCGCTAGAGTCTTGGATGGATGAGCGGAAAGAAACTTCAATGGACGAAATCTTCCCTGAAGGTGAATAAGGTAAGCAGCTACGATGGCTGCTGCTGAGATATGCAATGCAGGGTGCCGCCTTCCTGCACCAGGTCCAGACAGTCGATGGGTATGATTTCTCGGTCGGAAAATTGATCGCCGATCATACCAAGAGCGCGATCATCGTTTTTGGATTGGCGAAAGGTGGGAACGAGGACGGCGTGGTTCAGGATAAGAAAGTTGACGTAGGAGGCAGGTAGTACGGGGAGGCGCCAGCCGGGGATCTCGCATGCTTGGGGGAGGTGGATGGGGATGACTTCGTAGGTTTTTCCTGAGGGTGTGAGAAAGTTTCGCAGGCGCTGCAAGTTATCGCTTAGTGCGGAATGGTTAGGCGATCCTTTATCCGGTTCCTCGCAAGCGAGTATCGTGTCCTCGTTGGTGAAGCGTGCCAGATCATCGATATGGCCATCGGTATCATCGCCTTCGATGCCTTTCTCAAGCCAGAGGATCTCTGCGACTCCGAGCCCATCCCTGAGCTTTTGTTCGATTTGTTCACGAGAAAGATGTGGGTTGCGGTTAGGATTTAGGAGGACAGCCTCTGTGGTGAGGAGCTGGCCGCGGCCGTTCACTTCGATGGCGCCGCCTTCGAGTATCATTCCACCCTCAAAACGTGGGAGATGTATGGAAGCTGCGATTCTTTCGGGTATGGAGTTATCGAGGTTCCAAGGCTCGAATTTCCCGCCCCAGGCGTTGAATTCCCAATCGGTGATAGCGATTTCGGAAGTGATGGGATTCTTTACAAAGATTGGCCCGTGGTCCCGGCACCAGACATCGTTGTTGGGGTGATCAAAGAGCTCGAGATTTGATAGATTGGCTCGCGCACGGTTACAGACTGTGGAAATTGCACCGTGGCTAGCGGAGGGGGCGTTTATTCTTACGTGTTGAAAACGGGAAATCGCGGCTGCGATCTCAGCAAACTTTCCCCAGATGATTTCGCGTTTTTCACCACCCCAATGTCGTGGGTCTTCTACTGGCCAAGACAGCCAAATAGCGGATTGTGTGGTCCACTCGGCTGGCATGGAAAAACCTTTCTGGGCTGGAGTCATGACGGGATCTTTGGATTTTGGCACCAAAAGGGCAATCTCAAGGTTCGATGGTTATGATAGATCTTTGAAAATTCCATTGCTTTTTACGGTCGATACGATTGATATTTCCAGCCCCGTGAAATGTTTTCTCTATAAAAATAAGGCCTTGGTTCAAGGAGTTTTGATAATGCTCATAATGAGTGGCTTCGCAATTGCGGAGAAGTCCAGCAGCGAGCCAGCTGCTGTTGTCGAGCCGGCTAAGAAACCGGCTGCTGAAACTCCTCCTGAAAAAGAGGATGACGATGTTGCCGCTGAAGAGGCGGAAGCCAAGGAGGCTGCTGTTGCGAGACCGGTCTCGTCTGCGCCTGTGCAGGTATATGGGTGGAGAGAGATAGTTTTAATAGAAGGTCTAAAAAAAGAAATGACGGCAAAATTGGATACCGGAGCTCTTACAAGCTCCATCCATGCTGAGGAAGCGGCATTGTTCGAACGCGACGGCAAAAAGTGGGTGAGGTTTATCGTCACGGATCCTCGGACGAAAAATTCCCCGCGTGTGCGACTGGAAGCACCGCTAACACGCATGGCCAGAATCAAGGAGCCTGGCGGTAAGTCGGAAACCCGGCATGTGGTGAAACTGAATTTCAAGATTGGTGAGAGGAAACTGCGTGGCGATTTCACACTGAATAATCGGCACAATATGCTAGCTCCGGTTTTGATTGGTCGGACCATGCTCAAAGAGCTAGGCTGGGTTGACCCGAATCGAACGAACCTAGCAGATGAAAAGATCATGCGCTGAGGCGTTTGCCTGTTTCAAAAATTCATGAGCGCTCAAGTAAAACTCCTGACAGCAGTTATTCTGCTATGTGTGATCGGCGGAGGCCTGGCATCTTATAAATCTCAGAAATTGGGTGTTCCGTTCTGGCAGGACAAACGTGTTGATGAATGGCTGGTCGAGGCCAAGCTCTCATTCCTAGCGACAGGAAATGACGTCGAAGCGCGGCTCGCTCTACCGGCAAAGGCAATCGACGAGAAATCGGGCCAAGAATCCGGATCACTCGGCTATCATTACCATGTAGAGCCTTCTGGTGGTGAATACACAGCGCTATGGTCGGCTAAGAATCGTGAGAACGCGCAAGCACTTTACTATCGGGTCCGATTCAAAGCTGGTTCTGGCGGCGGCGGTGGCCCGATTGCGGCAATTGGCGTACCTCAGGCTTCGGAAGTTCCCAAGCTCCCAGGTTCGCTCGGTGCCGCGGCGGAAGGTTTGGCATCTTATGCAAAATCCGTGACTTCGAATCCTGACGCATTATTTGTTCGTTTTTTTGAGCGAATCAACGATCCAGAAAGTTCGCAAGAGTATGCGTTAGTAAGGCGCTACTATGAGAAGGATTATTTCATCAGTCCCGATATTGCTATGGGAATTGACTTACTGGGAATGGCAGGAGTCCCTGCCCGCATTGCCTATGGAGTAAAGCTCAATGAAGACACTGGAGCGCAGGAACCGTTGCCGCTATTGGAGTATTTCGATGGATATGCTTGGAAAGTTCGCAATCCGGCGGAGCCGACAAAGGTGATTAACGGAAACGAGGTTTTTGTCTGGCAGCGTGGGGGCGGGTCTCTGTTTGAGGTCACTGGAGGAGAGAACTCCAACTTGTCATTCACTGTTGTCCGCGATCGTATTCCTTTGGCTTCCCTGACTGATCTACAGGATTCTCCCGTTCTGATAGCAACGATTCTCGCACTGCCTGTTTCCGAACGTTCGGTCTTTCGTTATATCGTTCTAATTCCCCTGGGTGCGTTCGTGGTAGTGCTGATGCGCAACATAATCGGTGTGCCGACGTTGGGCACTTTCATGCCAGTGCTACTTGCTCTGGCTCTGCTTGAGATAGCACCGGTGAAAGGTATCCTGATGTTCTCAGTGCTTGTTGGTGCCGGGCTATGGTTCCGTTTCCTGCTTTCACGTATGAATCTGCTTGTGGTCCCTCGGGTCGCCGCGTGCGTGGTGATCGTAACTCTCCTGATGATGCTAATGAGTGTGGTCAGCTATCAGCTTGGCTTCAGCGTCGGGGTTAAAATTACATTGTTTCCGATGATCATTATTGCTTGGACTTTGGAGCGTATGTCGTTGATTTGGGAAGAAGAAGGCAAGCGGAGCGCGATCATCCAAGTTGGTGGCTCGCTAGTTGTTGCGGTGTTCGCTTATTACTTCATGAAAATCTCGCAGATCCAGTATTGGGCGTTTTATTTCCCTGAGATGCTTTTGATATTGCTTGCCGGGATTCTGCTGATCGGCCGTTTCACAGGGTATCGCTTGTCCGAACTCATACGCTTCAAAACTTTCTCCAATGCCTGAGGCAACTGTCATCAAGATTAAGGAGGGCGAGTCGGATGCATCGCAAGCCCGCTGGTGGCATCGCTGGTTTCGGACACCGCAGGAATTACGTGAGCTCGGCGTGGTTGGAATCAACATGCGCAACGCACGATACCTTCTGCCAAATAATCCGCGTCGGCTTTATGAGCTGGTGGATAACAAGCTGCGCACCAAGGCCCTAGCTGAAGAGCGTGGAATGACCGTAGCTGAGACATACGGGGTGGTGCTAACGCCTCACGACGCCAATCGGATCGAGAAGATTCTTGCCGGGAAAGACGCATTTGTGATCAAGCCAACTCGTGGCTCGGGTGGGAAGGGCATCATGGTCATCGATAAGAAATCCGGAAAAAATTATATCAAGCCGAGCGGTGCGGAGGTGACTCCCGGAGATTTAAAAAACCATGTTTCCAATATTTTGGCAGGTTTGTTCAGCCTTGGTGGGAAGCGTGACTATGCGCTAATTGAATATCGAGTTCAGCCGGCGAAGTTGCTCACGGATATGAGCTTCCAAGGCGCGCCTGATATTCGGGTGGTGATGCTGCATGGTTATCCGGTGATGGCGATGCTACGTGCTTCGACCAAGCAGAGCGACGGTCGATCGAATCTACATCAAGGTGCAATAGGGATCGGTATTGATATTGCTACTGGGATGTCGGTTCACGCGATACACCACGGGAAGCCTGTGACGCATCATCCAGACCTTGGAATAGGCCTCATTGGGGTGCAGATCCCACAGTGGGACACAATTCTCAAGATGGCGGTGACTTGCCAAGAGATGACCGGACTCGGGTATCTGGGAGTGGACATCATGATCGATGAAACCCTTGGCCCGTTGATGATTGAGGTGAATGCTAGGCCGGGTCTGGCAATTCAGATGGCTAACGGTATCGGTTTATTGAAGCGCTTGGAGCCCATTGTTGAGCAGCACCGCTGCAAGCCCGAAGCAGATTTGACAGCTAAGATCGCGTTTTCAAAAAAGTTCTTCCGAGCAAGGCTACCTAAGCCGC
>Ga0307940_1000795_pt1 | contig 19316 bp, 1 predicted proteins | sample OrgLakmetagen124_FD_201835 | JGI IMG/M metagenome (GOLD analysis project Ga0307940, IMG submission 201835) | Saline water microbial communities from Organic Lake, Antarctica - #124 | ecosystem: Environmental > Aquatic > Non-marine Saline and Alkaline > Saline | place: Antarctica: Organic Lake... | reverse complement strand
TGTCGTATTTGTTGTTTAACTAATTCAAATATAGCTTATTAAGCTAAGACATGCAACATTTTTTACATTTTTATATCATTAGTCTTCAAATAGTTATCAACAAGGAAACTTGAGTTAAATAGTACCAGAAATCATGTGAATTTTTCCCTTTTGGGATCTTAACCAATAAAAAAACGGAGTGAACTTTTTCATAAACACAATGCGGCATGCAAGTTACACATTATTGTAGATTAGAATGTGTATAAATATGATCATTTTTTCATCAAAACATATTACATTTCAGGAAAAAACAAGACTATTAGATGAGAGAGGATAAGTTTTTCACCAATAGTATAACCTTTTGCTTCTTGCAACGTAAAAAACTAAAAATAAGTCTTTAGTTTATGTGGTTGTTAGCAAGGTAGCGTGAGTCTTTCTTAACCGCTTTCACTTAAGACACAGAAAATCAATATAAAAAGATCATTCTATGGATCATTGTTACGTAAAACACTTCAAGGGATTTATCATTGCTTTTTTTCTGCTGGTATCCTTGACTTCATATGGGCAACAGTGCCCTAACATTAACGGGCTGGAACTAAACCCGACAATTTGTGAGACCGAAAATCTGGAGATAACCTCTAATATTCAACACGAAGATTCGATTCAATGGTCTACTAATGGAGATGGGACATTTGTAAACGGTCATTTAGAATCACCCACCTATCTTCCAGGTACGAATGATATTTCCAATGGCGAAGTAAAACTTACAGTTACTGCTTTTCCACAGGACGGTTGCGATAGTCCGACAATAAATGATGTGCTTCTTGAGATCGTCAGAGAGCCAGTTCCCAATGCCGGTAGTGACACAGATATTTGTAAAGGAACTTCCTATACTATCACCGGAGCTTCGATATCGGGCGATCATTCGACTTATACATGGTCGGAAGATGGGGCCGGTTATCTTTCAGGGACAGGATCTCTTACGCCAACTTATCACTCCGATGCCCTTGATGCCGGAACAGTAACCATTACTCTTGAGGCTGACCCTGTAAGTCCATGTACTGATTCCTATTCTGATGCAATGGTATTGACGGTTATTGAAAAACCTACCGCTAACGCAGGAAACGACCATACAATTTGTGAAGATGCTACATACACATTTAATAGTGAGGTAAATGCCTCAGATTATAGCACCATCTCATGGACGACCGGTGGTGACGGATCTTTCGACAACTATTCTGCCTTGCGACCAACTTATACCCCGGGTACGAATGATATTTCTTCCGGTTCTGTTACTTTATTCATGACTGCCAATCCCATTTCACCGTGTTCAACCACTGACTCAGATGAAATGACCCTGACCATCGATCCTTCTCCTACGGTCAACGCTGGTTCAAATGCCACCATCTGCGAAACAGGCAGCGCAACTTTAAATGGTTCTGCAACGGATTATGATCCTGGTTCAGTGTTATGGACCACAGTGGGAGATGGAAATTTTTCTGACGCTTCCAGCCTTAGTACCACATACACACCAGGTGCTTCAGATAAGAACAATGGTTCTGTTGTTCTCACTTTATCTGTCGATGGCGTTTCAGGCTGCGCAGTCTCCTATACCGATTCTAAGACAGTGTCCATTGTTAGCTCTCCTACAGTCAATGCCGGAAGCGATGTTACTTCCTGCTCTGGTAACCCGATTGCCCTTGATGCTACCGCTGCTGATTACTCTTCACTTTTATGGAGTTCCACAGGAACCGGAACTTTTTTTAGTAGTAATTCTATAGAAGATCCTACCTATGATCCGAGTGCTGCCGATATCGCAGCCGGTAGCGTGAACCTTACATTGACGGCTGGCGCAATCAGTCCTTGTTCTTCTGATATTAGTTCATCTCTTACTATCACCCTGGGTGAAAACCCAACAGCAAATGCAGGTGGAAACCAGGAAATGTGTGCCACAGAATCTTCAGTAAATTACACCGCCACTGCATCCAATTCATCTTCATACCTTTGGGAAACCTCTGGTACAGGGTCGTTTTCTCCAAATAATTCAAGCTTAACGGTCACTTATACGCCCTCGGCGGCTGATAAAGGCAGCGGTGCTGTTGAACTTACGTTTACCGCTTTTGCTGAATCTCCGTGCTCTGATGACGCTACGGATAACTCAACGTTGACCATTACTGCACAGCCCGTTTCTGATGCAGGGTCAAATCAGGTTATAAATCTTGACGAAACAATCGAATTCACTGGTGCATCCGCTTCTGATTATTCATCCTTATTGTGGACGACAGATGGTGATGGTTCCTTTAATGATGCTTCCATTGAAAATCCTATTTATACACCCGGAACAGCAGACGAGGGAAGTGGCTCGGCCACGCTCACTCTGACTGTCGATGGACAGGGGTCCTGCACAGGAAGCAGCACGGATGACATGTTGCTTACAATCAACACCTCACCATCAGTAGATATAGTGGCTAACGATTATGTTTGTGAAGGAAGCACTTATTCGGTTGAGGATGGGGATATTACTGCTGTGAATTATACAGATATCCAATGGGCTTCTTCGGGTGATGGAATATTTGATAACACTACCGTAGAAACTCCGGATTATATACCGGGACCCAATGATATTGCGGCAGGACAGGTAACTTTAACAGCTACTGTATATTCTGCCGATTATACACAATCTGATTCTGATCAGATGACATTGTATATCTCTGGTTATCCGACAGTAAATGCCGGTCTGGATGAAGATGTCTGTGAGAATACAACCTCATACTCTTTAGTGGGAACAGCTACGAATTATTCCTCAGTGGAGTGGACGACAACAGGTACGGGCACATTATCAAATGCGGATATCCTGAATGCCAGTTACTCGATCAGTGCCGGAGATCTTGCAGCAGGCACAGTATCTTTTACGCTTGAGGCTACAGGTGAGGATGGCTGTTCCACAACGACTGTATCTGACACACGTCAGATTAATTTTGTTACAGAACCAGTGGTTAATGCAGGTGCTGATGCAGCGATTTGTTCTACTTCAGAATACACAAACGCAGACGCTACAGCTTCCGATTATGCTTCATTATCATGGATTTCGGATGGAGATGGTGCCTTTATTAATAACACAGTATTGAACCCAACCTACACTCCGGGTTCGGGAGATATTGTTGATGGAACGGTGAGACTGACACTTACGGCCTCACCAAACAGCCCTTGCGGGGATGATGTCTCTGACTTTTTAATTCTGACTGTAGAGCAGGCGCCTACAGGTACTGCAGGCACGGATCAGGAATCCTGCGGAACTGCCGGAGTCAGTCTTTCAGAAGCTACAGCAAATGATTATGCATCAGTATCATGGACATCCGATGGAACAGGTTCTTTCGATGACAACACATCTTTGAATCCGCTATACACTCCAACAGCTGCTGATGTGAATTCCGGAAGTGTTATCCTGACACTTACGATTAATGGAAATTCTCCATGTACTACGCCACTTACTGATCAGTTAACACTTACCATATATAATGATCCTACTGCGGATGCCGGAGCAGATGCAGTAATTTGTGAAAATGGATCTTATACAGTGGCCGATGGTTCTGCGGAGAATTATTCTTCCATTTCCTGGAGTTCCTCCGGCGATGGAACTTTTGTTGGCGGAGACACTGAAACACCGGATTATAACCCCGGACCGAATGATATTCTGGCCGGAACAGTAACTCTGACGATGGATGTGGAGCCGATAAGTCCTTGTACAACCACTGCCACTGATGACATGGTCATAGATATCGATCCCTTACCAACCGCAGATGCGGGCGTCGACGATGAATCTTGTACAACGGATCCATACACATTAAATGGAGCGGCTACAAACCACTCTTCATTCTCATGGGGTTCCTCAGGGACAGGGACGTGGACCAATCAAGCTACTTTGACACCTACTTACACGCCAAGTGCTTCAGATGTAGCCAACGGATCTGTTGTAATTACCCTTACAGTAAATGGATCAGGAGCTTGTCCCGGTTCTGTTACTTCACAAATGACCTTGATCATTTTAGAAGAACCCACAGCTAATGCCGGCACTGACCAGACCATCTGTGAGGCTCCGTTTAATTTGAATGCTACAGCAGAAAATTATTCTTCTGTTCAGTGGACAACAAGCGGGTCAGGATCCTTTTCTGATGCCAATATCCTTAATCCGGTTTACACTCCGTCGGGAGATGCAGGGTCTTCCGTGACGCTAACTCTTACAGCTCAGCCCGAAGCAGCCTGTAGCGCAGAACCTGCTGCTATTGATGATGTTGTATTGAAAGTTGTTGCTGAACCTACTGCTTTTGCAGGTAACGATGCTACGATTTGCGAAAACTCGGATTACACACTGACAGATGCTACCGCTACTAATCACACCACATTAACATGGACAACTTCAGGAACAGGAAACTTTTCTAACGAAGATGTGCTCAATCCAGTATATACACCATCAGCTGCTGATATCGCCAACGGTGGTGTTACTCTGACTTTAACTTCCTGGAATGCCAGTTGCGGAAATGTAAGTAACAGTATGGTTCTGACCATCAATGAAAAGCCTGAGGCCGATGCAGGTGATAATGGTTATCTTTGCGATGGCGATGCTACCTTCACTACTTCCACAGCCTCAGCAGACCATTACTCTTCAGTGCAATGGACATCGGATGGTGATGGGTCATTTACCAATGCGAATAGCGTAACAGCAACCTACAATACACATCCAAATGATTTTACCAAGAATTTTATTACCCTTACATTAACAGCCAATGCAGAAGCTCCATGTACTGGTTCTGCAATATCTACTACAAGAGTTTACTTTCAGGATAAGCCTACCGCTGATGTGGGTATCGTATCTGCACCAACAATTTGTGAAGATGACACCTACTCAGTTACCACCGCTTCTGCAAGCAACTACTCAAGTGTTACATGGACCTCTTCTGGCGATGGAACGTGGACCAATCAGAATACCTTATTCCCCACATATACTCCAGGAACGAACGACCGCACGGTAGGTTCTGTTGACCTGACACTTACGGCAAGCCCTGTTTCTCCTTGTGGTGAACCGGCTACCAGTCAGTTTACATTAAATATTGAAGCACTGCCGGAAGCAGATGCTGGTGATGATGAAATTATTTGTGCAGGTACGGATATTGTGCTCTCCACAGCAACTGCCTCGGACTACAATTCAATAAGCTGGTCAACAACAGGAAGCGGAGGCTTTGACGATAATGGCAATCTCAATGCGGTTTATACTCCCAGTAATGCCGATATTGCAGCAGGTACAATTACACTCTCATTAGAAGCCACAAGCAATGCCCCATGCAGTGGCAGTACCACAGATAATATGACCCTTACGATAGTTCCGGAACCTACTATCTCAGCCGGCACTGATGCTTCTATTTGCGGTAACGGAACAGATACGTATTTTATCTTTGATGCTACAGCAACTAATTATAATTCGGTGAGCTGGACAACATCAGGCGACGGTACATTTGATGATGCTTCTAATGTGCGACCTGTATACACCCCGGGTTCTGATGATATTACAACAGGAACAGTTACACTTGAAATGACAGCTTTCCCGTCATCTCAATGTACAGATTTTGTTACTGATCAGATGACGATCACCCTTGACCCGCTACCTTCAGTAGATGTAGGGGACGATGCAACTATTTGTGATACAGAAACTTTTACACGCACAGCTACTGTGAACGATTACAGTGCTTTGCTATGGGAAACAACAGGCTCAGGAACGTTTAACAATAGGACTGTACCTGGCATAACTTATTCTCCCAGCCCGGCTGATATTAGCAATGGCCAGGTAACATTAACATTGACGGCTTCAGGAAATGATGCTTGTTCTGCTGATGATGTGACGGATGAGTTAGTACTTAGCTTTGAGCAAAGTCCCTCGGCTGATGCCGGTCCGGACCAGGAGATTTGTGAGGATGGAATTACAATAAGCACAGCTTCTGCTTCAGATTATAATATTATTACCTGGACTTCTTCGGGAAGTGCAGGAACAATCTCGAACTCGAATACCATTTCACCAACCTATATACCGAGTCCGTCGGATATTGCCAGCGGTTCTGTTACATTGACACTTACAGCCTCAGCAAATAATCCGTGTGGTGTGGATGCTACTGATGATGTAGTCATTACCATCAATGCATATCCTACAGTTGATGCCGGGCCCGATCAGAATATCTGTGAAGATGAGTCATACACCGTCATTGCAAGTGATGTAAGTGTTTCAGATTATTCTGATATTTACTGGACCACTGCCGGCGATGGATCATTCATTAATAATGGTACCCTAACACCCACTTATGCTCCCGGAACTAACGATATTTCTAATGGTTCTGTAGAGATAACACTCAACGCGGAACCAAACCTTCCTTGTACAACAGAAGAATCAGACAGTTTTATATTAAATATTGAGGCATTACCGGTTGTGGATGCAGGCTCGAATGTTATAGTTTGTGAGGGCTCAACACACACAACCTCCGATGCAACTGTCACCAATTACACTTCTGTGACATGGACCACTTCCGGTGATGGAACCTTTAACAATGCGAATTTGGTGAATACCACCTACACGCCAGGAACCAATGATATCGCAAATGGTGATGTTACCCTTACCTTAAGCGCGGCTTCAGGAACTGTTTGTGGAACGTCGATTGATGATTCCATGGTAATTACCTTCCAGAATGATCCTATTGCAGATGCAGGTTCCGACATAGATATCTGTGAAGGAAGTGCTTATACTATCTCTGCAGCTACTGCTGAGAATTACAGCACAGTAAGCTGGAGCACAGCAGGAGATGGTTCTTTTACGAATGCGGGTACGCTCACGCCAACCTACACCCCAGGAAGCGCAGATATTTCAAATGGTTCGGTAGTATTAACTTTAACGGCCAACGCCGAAAGTCCGTGTACAGGAACAGCAACCAGCGATGTGACGATGACTATTCATCCCACGGCAGTGGTGGATGCCGGTGCTGACGCAGAAGTTTGTGAAGGAGAATCCTATACTGTAAATGATTCGGATATACAGAATTACAGTTCGATTGTATGGTCGGCCTCTGGATCAGGAACACTGACAAATGCTTCTACCGAAAATCCTACTTATGCCCCTGATGCAAACGATGTTGCGGTTGGAACGGTAGTGCTTACGGCTACAGTTCAACCCAATACCCCTTGCAGCAACCCGGTCACCGATCAGTTGACACTCACAATAGTGGGTATGCCGCAAGCCGATGCAGGATCAGATCAGCTCATTTGTGATACGGATGACCTGAATATTACGGAAGCTACAGCATCGGGATATGCTTCACTATCCTGGACCAGCTCAGGAACAGGAATCTTTAGCGATAACTCTGCACTTAATCCAATCTATTATCCGAGCTCGGCAGATATTGCTGGCGGTGGGGTTACAATAACCCTGACAGCCAATAGTGAAACCGCTTGTTCTTCAGATGTATCAGATAGTTTTGTTTTAACGATTACCGAGCAGGTAACCGTAGATGCAGGTGCAGATGAAAATATTTGCCAGGCTGGTTCTGTAACTCTGAATGGTTCTGTTGATGGTGATTACTCATTGATTAACTGGACCCATGATGGTGATGGCTCGATCTCAGGAGCTGGAACATTAACTCCGACATACACCGCCTCTGCCAGCGAATCAGGAACAGTGACTTTAACAATGACGGCTACGGGTTCCAACCCATGCGATGACGCATCTGACGAAGTTGTTCTTACAGTTCAGCCTTTCCCAGTTGTTGATGCCGGACCTGATGTCGAGTCTTGTGAAGATCAGGAGTATCAGATTACCGGAATTACCGCTTCAGACTATTCTACGCTGACCTGGACCACTTCCGGCACAGGTGCCTTTACCAACGAAAATATTCTGGAACCACAATATATGCCAAGTGCAGCGGATATTACTTCAGGCTCTGTTGTTCTAACATTGACTGCTGATCCGGTAAGTCCTTGTGCTGCTGCCGATGGCGATTCTTTTGTTTTAAATTTCCTTGATGCCGCGTCAGCTAATGCCGGACCGGATTTTTCTGTTTGTGAAAATGAAATAGTAGAAGTGACAGGAGCAAGTGCTGCAGATTACAGCAGTCTGCTCTGGACTGCTTCAGGTACAGGCACATTTGTGGCAGGCACAGAAACCTCACTAACTCCGCAGTATCAGCCATCGAATGATGATATTATTTCAGGAAGTGTGACGCTCACGCTGACAGCCAGTGGAAACGCTCCTTGCGATGATGCTTTTGATGAGGTAGTGGTGACATTGAGTCCTGATGTAACTGCTTATGCCGGTGATGACGCCACAATGTGTGAAGATGGAAGCTTTACGGTCTCTACAGCGTCAGCCAGCGATTATGCTGATATTACATGGGTCGCTTCAGGATCAGGTACATTAATGGACGACAATACGCTCACTCCAACCTACACGCCAAGCGCTTCCGATATCGCAAACGGACAGGTGGAGCTGACATTAACTGCCACTGCGATAGCTCCTTGTACCGGAGATGCAACTTCGTCAATGACATTATTCTTCGAAGAAGAGCCCACGGCTTTCGCCGGAAATGATGCCACACTCTGCGACAGTGAGAGTATTTCTCTTGACGATGCCACAGCAACGAATTACGGTTCATTGTCATGGACAACAACAGGTTCAGGAACATTTACCAACAGCACGGATTTGAATCCAACATATACGCCATCTGCTGCTGATTATGCAGCAGGTTCGGTAACACTGCAACTAACGGCTTCAGCCAACACTCCATGCACAGGCAATGCCACTGACGAACTTATTTTGAATCTGATTCCTGCGCCAACTGTGGAAGCAGGAAACAACGGAACTATTTGTGAAGATGAATCGTTTACCGTTTCCACGGCTTCAGCCTCCGGATATGGCTCACTGAACTGGACCTCATCAGGAACTGGAACAGTGGCCGATGCGAGCACACTCACACCAACCTATACACCATCAGCTGCGGATATTTCCAATGGAACTGTTACACTAACCTTGTCAGCAACCGGTGAGGCGCCTTGCTCTGAAGTGAGTGCCGATCAGATGGTCATTACCATTAATTCTTTGCCAACTGCTGATGCAGGAAGTGACGCAGTAGTTTGTTTTGGGGATACTTATACCGTTTCTGATGCGGATGCTACCAATTATTCAGCCTTGAGCTGGACATCCAGCGGATCCGGTACATTTACAAACGCTACCACACTTACGCCAACATATACGCCCAGCGCTGCCGATTACAACAATGGTACTGTAGAACTGATGCTGCATGTGGATGCGCAAAGTGGTTGTAGCGGCAAAGTCACAGATATCATGGTGCTGACACTTCATGATGAAACGATTGCCGATGCCGGTGATGATGCCGAAATCTGTGAGAATAATACTTACACACTTTCAACAGCTTCCGCTGAAAACTACTCTACAATTGTGTGGAGCAGTTCAGGAGATGGAAGCTTTGATAATACGGGTGCTGAGAATCCGGTTTATACTCCAGGGACTAACGATATTGCTTCAGGAACAGCGACATTGACTTTGACGGCCACAGCAGAAGCACCTTGTACGGATGTTGTTTCTGATAATATGGTACTGACTATTTCACCATTACCAGTTGCTGATGCAGGCCCGGATGTAACCATCTGCGAAACCAGTTACACACATACAGGAGCTTCGGCATCTGATTATTCTTCACTAACATGGACAAGTTCAGGAACAGGCACGCTGTCAAATGCCAATTCCCTGACGCCAACATACACCGCCAGCGCCGGTGATGTAGCAAATGGAACAGTTACACTAACGCTGACGGCAGCACCATTGAGTCCGTGTGCTACACCTGCAACATCTACTGTTGTATTAACCATAAATGAATCTGCCGAAGTTTATGCCGGAAATGACGCGAATATCTGCGAAACAAATTCATATCATATTACAGATGCTACCACCAATAACTCTTCAGCGATAAGCTGGAGCACATCCGGAGACGGATACTTTGTAAATGGCAGCACCATTTCACCTACCTACCATCCGGGAACGGATGATCAGCTGAATGGTGATGTAACGCTGACAGTTACTGCCTCCTCAAATGCTCCTTGTACACAGGAAGTGAGTGATGATATGGTAATTAACCTGTTCAACGGTCCGGTTGCTGATGCCGGTGATGATATAAGTGTTTGTGAAGGCAATGTAACAGTTTCGGATGCAACCGCATCAGATTATTTAGCAATAAGCTGGTCGTCAAATGGTACAGGAAGCTTCAGTAATGGTTCTACCTTAACACCTACTTATTCGCCAAGTGCAGCAGATATTGCAAATGGCAGTGTAACACTTTCATTGACTGCTCAACCTGTTGCTCCATGCAGTAATACGGTTACTGATCAAAAGCTGGTTACTTTTACTGAAGCACCAGAGGCTAACGCCGGGGCAAATGCAGATATTTGCTCAACAGAAACACTTTCTATAACAGATGCTTCCGCAAGTGATTATGCTTCACTAGAATGGACAACCAACGGAGACGGTTCCTTCTCAGATAATTCAGCCATCTCAACTATCTATACACCGGGGAACGCCGATATATCTAATGGCACGGTTCAATTAACACTGACAGCGCTGGCAAACGCGCCATGCGCCGATGATGCCACTGATATCAAAACCGTTACTATTGAGCAGCAGGGGCCGGTTGTGAATGCCGGAACGGATCAGGAGATTTGTGAAACAGAGAGTCTGACGGTAACCGATGCCTCGGGAAGTAATTACAGCGGTGTAACATGGTCTACCAGCGGCTCAGGAAGTTTCAGTAATCAAAATACGCTGACACCCACATACACTGCTAGCGCTTCAGATATTAATCTTGGAAGCGTAATACTCACAGTTACAGCTTCACCAAATGGTTCTTGCGGAAATCCGGTTTCTGATGACCTGTTGCTGACCATTCAGAAAGCCCCTGCAGCATATGCCGGAGAAGATGATTCTTCTTGTGGAACAACTGGTTATGCGATTTCTGCAGCTACAGCTTCAGATTATGCTTCATTAACCTGGACTACATCAGGCAGTGGAACATTTGTGAATAATGGAACAATTTCTCCGACTTACATACCCAGCACCGGCGATATCAGTAACGGAAGTGTGTTGATTACGCTTATCGCAGATGCAGCTTCGCCATGTGCTGTGGATGCAACGGATTCGTTTGCTTTGTCACTTTTTGAAACGCCATCTGCAACAGCTGGAGATGATGTGAGCATTTGCGAAACAGCAACCTATACCGTTGATGATGCCGCTGCTGAAGACTACTCATCCATTACATGGAATCACAATGGCTCCGGTACATTATCTAATGAGAATACACTTACGCCAACTTACACACCTTCTTCAGGTGATGTTCTGAGCGGCCAGGTAACTTTAACACTGGTTGCCTCTGCTAATGCACCATGTACAGAGAATGTAAGCGACAACAAGATTATTACCATACAAGCATCTCCAACAGCCGATGCTGGTACGGATGATGAAATCTGTGAGACAGAATCATTTACTACTTCCGGAACAGCGTCTTCTTATGGCTCTCTCATTTGGACCACCAGTGGAAGTGGCACTTTTACCAATGCAGGAACACTTACTGCTACCTACACACCCAGTTCAGCAGATATCAATGCCGGCAGCGTGGTGCTGACACTTACAGCTGCTGCTGAGAGCCCATGTTCCGGAAATATATCTGATCAGATTACCTTGTCGATTGTTGAAGAACCAGCAGTATCGGCCGGATCCGATGCCAACATCGTGTCCGGTGACACTTATACACCATCAGATGCTTCTGCTGATAATTACGATGTAATTTTCTGGGAAACTAATGGCGACGGAACATTTGAAAATGCAGGCACACTTACACCGACCTACACACCCGGAAGTGATGATTTAGCAAGTGGCTCTGTAACACTGACGCTCAATGGAACCAGTAATGCACCTTGCAGTGGTTCAGTATCTGACGGCATGCTATTGACGTTTACAGCAGATCCAATTGCCAATGCTGGTTCGGATGCTTCTGTTTGTGAAGATAATTACTTCGTCCCCACAGATGCTTCAGCATCAAACTATTCATCCATTGCATGGACAACAAGTGGAACGGGAACACTGGTAAACAGCACCACGTTAACACCAACCTACATTCCAAGTGCAACAGACATCTCTAATGGTTCTGTTCTCCTGACCTTAACAGCTCAGGGCGTACCACCAAATACAGCGACAGATTCTGATTTCATGGTGCTCACTTTCGTGGAAAATCCAACAGCTGATGCTGGATTGGATGCCACCACATGCAGCAGCAGCTCATTTACGGTTTCAACAGCCACAGCATCCAACTACAGTGTGGTTACATGGACTTCCTCAGGATCAGGTTCTTTCAGTGGAGCCAACACCTTAACGCCCACCTACACACCAAGTGATGCAGATATATCCAATGGTCAGGTAATTCTGACTTTGACAGCAGATCCGATGAATGGGTGTACAGAAACAGCTACCGATCAAATGACACTGACACTGGAAGCCGCGCCCCAAGTAAATGCGGGGACAGACATTGAAATCTGTGAAGATGGGGTAGTGGTAACTTCCGCAGCATCCGCTTCAGATTATAATTCATTAACGTGGAATACATCAGGAACAGGATCATTCACTGATCCTTCATTGTTGGTTACTCAATACACACCAAGCCCGGCAGATATCACTAACGGACAAGTAGTGCTTACACTCACAGCAGACGGGAATGCCCCTTGTGCTGATCAGGTTTCGGATAATATGACAGTAACTTTCACACCAAACCCGACGGTTTATGCCGGTTCGGATGCCAATGTTTGTGAAGGAGATACTTATACGGTGGATGATGCTACAGCAAATAATTATACTTCAATCAACTGGGTTTCGGACGGAACAGGTTTACTTACAGGTGAAAATACCTTAACACCAACGTATGATCCGAGTGCCGAAGATATTCTGAACGGGTCAGTTACTCTCACTATGGAAGTAACAGGCAATGCGGTTTGTCCCGGAACATTCTCCGATGAGATGACCATGATTTTCCAGCCTTCGCCAACTGCCGATGCAGGAGCGACCGGAGAAATTTGTGAAGGGCAGACCTTTACTGTTTCAGGTGCATCAGTATCTAATGCTTCTTCGTATTTGTGGACGCACAATGGGGGAGGAAGCCTGGTAAATGCTTCTTCGCTTACTCCAACATACATTTCTGCTGCTGATGACAGTCAAAACAGTCCGGTTCAGCTAATACTGACAGCACAGGGTCTGGGCGGCTGCGGACAATCTGCACAGGATGTTACGCTGTTGACTGTTAATTCAGGCCCGCAGGTATATGCAGGTGCTGATAATGCCATTTGCAACTCAGGAAATAATTACACCATTGCCGATGCCACAGCCTCTGATTACTCCTCAGTGATGTGGACTCATACCGGAGCAGGTACATTACTGGACCCAACAACCGTTAACCCGGTTTATGTGCCACATCAGGATGACTTTAACAGCGGATCGGTACTGTTTACGATGTCCGCTCAACCTGTAAATCCATGTACCGACGCAGTTTCGGACGCCATGGTGCTTACCATGAATGATACACCACTAGCCAATGCAGGTGCAGATGCTGAAATCTGTGAAACGGATACCTATGATTTGGATGATGCTACAGCCTCGGATTATTCATCCATCACATGGACGACTTCAGGTGATGGCATATTCTCAGATGCTTCTGTTCAGAACCCGGTTTATACACCAGGCACTGGAGATATTGCTAATGGAAATGTTACACTAACAATGGGCCTTGATCCTGTAGCTCCATGCAGCGAAGGGGATGACGATCAGATGGTAATCACTTTCGTGGAAATACCCACAGCCGATGCCGGATCAGATGCCCAGATCTGCGAAACAGGAAGCTATCAGGTATTTGATGCTGCTGCTACAAATTATAGTACCATAAACTGGACCACTTCCGGTGATGGTTCATTTACAGGTGCAGCTACCTTAACACCGGAATATTTCCCCGGTACTGCCGATGCTACAGCCGGTTCTGTGACATTAACAATTGAAGTTACCGGAATTGGTGATTGTAACCAGACCGTCACTGACGCCATGGTTATCACGCTTGATCCAGCTCCGCAGGTGGATGCAGGAAGTGACGGAACAGTTTGTGGAAATACAAACTATCAATTTACCACTGCAACTGCAACAGATTACAGTTCATTATCATGGACTACTTCGGGAACCGGTTCCTTTGATGATAACACTGCCATGAATCCGGAGTATATTCCTTCAACACAGGATGTAAATAACGGATCGGTAGTACTTACGCTTTCAGCCGAAGGTTTCGCTCCGTGCAATGAAACAGAATCCGATCAAATGACGCTTATATTCCAGCAGGAAGCTGTGGCAGATGCCGGAAGCGATCAGGAAGTTTGTGAGTCGGAAGTGTTGACATTAGCAGATGCAAATGCGAATAATTATTCTTCAGTAAGTTGGACAACTTCGGGAGATGGTACATTCTCAAATGCGAATATCCTGAATCCGGACTATACGCCGGGTGTAAATGATATTGCCAGTGGGAGTGTTATACTCACTATGGAGGTGCAAAGTGCCAATCCATGTACCGGAAGCTCTACGGATGATGTGCTTGTTACAATTACTCAGGAACCCATAGCTGATGCCGGTCCTGACGATGCTGCATGCTCAAGTGCAGGTTACACTTTAAGTGCGGCTACTGCATCGAACTATTCATCACTGCAATGGACTTCCGATGGCAGCGGTACTTTCGATAACAGTAATACACTTAATGCTCATTACACACCATCAAATGCCGACATTACAAGTGGCAGTGTGACGCTCACACTGGAAGTGACTGGTATTGACCCATGTAATACAACAATAACTGATGATATGGTGCTCACTATCAATCAGTCTGCAATTGTTGATGCAGGGAATAATGCAAGTACCTGTCAGACAGATGCATACACCTTGTCTTCAGCTAGCGCTTCGTTTTACACTAATATAAGCTGGATCAGTTCAGGGACAGGAAGTTTTGATGACTCTACCATAGAAAATCCTACTTACACACCTAGTGCCGCTGATGTTTCTAACGGTCAGGTTCAACTCACGATTACTGCTCAGGGAAATTCTCCTTGTAATGAAACAGTTCAGGATGTAATGATACTTAGTATCACTGAAGAAGCGACTGTTTTTGCAGGAAGTGACTTCAACGATTGCAATGGTGGTTTTACCCTAAATGAGGCTACTGCCGAAAATTACAGCAACATATCATGGACAAGTAGCGGAACAGGAATATTTGATAACAATACAGTAGTGAATGCTGTCTACCATCCAAGTCAGGATGATAAGGATAATGGTTCTGTAACGCTGACCCTGACTGCAAACAGTGAATCTCCATGTACAACAGTAGCAACTGATGATATTGTTATTACCTTATTACCTGATCCGGTTGCCGATGCTGGCAGCGATGCTGTTAGTTGTGAAGGTGATTCATATACTGTCAATGATGCTACGGCTCAGAATTATTCTTCTGTATCATGGTCATCCAGTGGATCTGGTGGGTATACAAATGCCAATACTTTAATGCCAACCTATTTGCCAAGTCAGGCTGATTATACTGCCGGCTCTGTGGTGTTGACTCTTACTGCACAGGGTATCGCGCCATGTGGTGAAACAACAGATACAATGACGCTCAGTTTTGTTCCGGCGGCCACAGCTTCCGCAGGACCTGATCAGACTATTTGCGAAGGACCTGTAGAGATTACCCAATCAACAGCAACAAATTATTCTGCGATAAGCTGGACTACTTCAGGTACCGGAAGCTTTGTAAATCCGGATGCTTTGAATCCGGTTTATATTCCCAGCGATGCGGATGCTGATGCAGGCTTTGTGGTGCTTACTATTATTGCAGATGGACAAAATCCATGCACTACGTCTGCCACAGATGATATGGTGCTGAATATTACACCTGAAGCTGAAGCCAATGCAGGTGCTGATGACATGGTTTGCGAAGGACAAGATTACCTGCTTACAGGAGCAACGGCTAATTATTACTCTGATCTGTCGTGGACTACATCAGGTACAGGAACGTTCTCTAACGATGCTATACTCAATCCAATATACTTCCCTTCAACACAAGATTTGAATGCAGGAAGCGTTACTCTGACCTTAATTGCTACATCAGGTGGTAGTTGTCCGGGTGAAGTATCTGATGCTTTGACGCTGACACTCCAACAACAACCGGAAGCCTCAGCAGGCGAGGATGCTATAGTCTGCGAAACAAATTCGTATGTCCTTTCAGAAGCATCTGCCAATGATTATTCAAATGTTCAGTGGTTCACAACCGGTTCGGGTTCGTTCGATGATCCGAATATTGTAAATGCAACATAAACGCCTAGTGCTTCTGACATCCTGGATGGTTCTGTTACACTTACTTTAACAGCTTCCCCGGTTGCACCTTGCTTTTCGAATGTATCTGATGAGATGACGCTGAATATTCACCAGCAAGCTACCGCCAATGCCGGAGGAAATTTAACATCTTGCGGAACAGAGAGTATTGATATTACAGGCGCATCCGCCAGTAATTATGCTAATATTTCATGGACTACTTCGGGAACAGGGGCGTTCGAAGACAACAGTTTATTGAATCCGGTCTATACTCCCGGAGAACAGGATGTTGTAAACGCTACCGTAACGCTCACTATTACTGCTTCAAGTAATAATCCATGCGTGGGAACTGTTTCTGATAATATGATTGTAAGTATCTCTGAATTACCATCAGTTGATGCAGGATTGGATGATTCATTCTGTGAAGATGGTTCCTATCAGGTAAGTGACGCTTCGGCTTCTGATTATTCCTCTATAGTTTGGGATAGTGATGGCACAGGATCACTGGTTGATGCTAATACATTTACGCCAACCTACACTCCATCAGCACAGGATATTGTAAATGGCTCTGTTACGCTTACTCTTTCTGCAAATGGTGCTTCTCCTTGCGATACAACGGTTTCTGATGAAAAATTACTTCAGCTATATCAAAATCCTGTAGCTTTTGCCGGAAATGATACTGTGGTTTGCGGACAAACAAACTATGAATTGGAAGGTGCTACGACTGAGAACTATAGCTCATTTAGCTGGTCCTCTGATGGTACAGGAACTTTTATCAACCCCGGATCATTACAGCCCACATATATTCCAAGCATGGCTGATGTGTCCTCAGGAAATGTAATAATTACCTTAACTGCTGATGCCGAAGGGCCATGTACCTTATCAGCATCGGATTCATTTATCCTTACATTCAATGAAGCTCCGGTGGTGGATGCAGGGGTCGATCAGAATATTTGTGCTACGGAAAATGTATCGCTGAATGCAACAGCTGATAATGAGGCTGGAATAGAGTGGACTACTTCCGGTGATGGTGTCTTTACGGATGCCAGCAGCGTGAGCACCACTTATATCCCTGGAAGTGAAGATATTGAAAACAGTTTCGTTGCCTTAACAATTACAGCACAGGGAAGTGAATCCTGTGAAGGGGTCTCAGATAACGTAGTTATTACCTTTACAGAGGAGCCTGAATTAATTGTTGATAATTCATTTACTCTCTGTGAAGGAACTACCCTGTTAACATTCGTTGAGTTTAATAATTACTCATCTATTCAATGGACTACCACAGGAACAGGAACCTTAAATAATCCGAATTCTGAAACACCGGAATATACTGTAAGTAATGATGATATGCTTAACGGAACAGTAAGCTTTACTATTACAGCCCAGCCCGCAGCTCCCTGTTCAGAGGAGGTATCCCAGTCTGTTATGTTAGAGATTCAGTCGCCGTTAGTAGATGCCGGTACTGATGACTTCGTTTGTGAAACATCAAGTTATTTAATAACTGATGCTGGTGCTTCGAACTATGATATGCTGCAATGGTCGACTTCAGGTAACGGAACTTTCAATGATAGTTCTTTGTTGTATCCGGTATATAGTCCCGGAGATGTTGACATAGAGGCAGGTATGGTAACACTCACATTAACAGGAGTTAAGGGGAATTGTAACCCTGTTAGTGATGAGATGGTTCTAACACTTGATCCTTTGCCCGAGGTAAATGCCGGCCCAAATAGCGATCTATGTGAGGATGGGGTTTATAATGCAAATGCCATAGCAACCAACTATTCATCATTGGAATGGACGTCATCCGGAACAGGAACTTTTAGTGATAATACAGTATTGAATCCATCTTACACGCCTTCTGCTCAGGATGTTCAGAATGGTTCTGTAGTGTTGACACTATCAGCAACACCAGACAATTCTTGTACAGATATTGTTTCTGATGCAGTAATCGTGAATTTCTACGAAAACCCGATTGCTGATGCAGGTGTCGATACCTTAATATGTCAAAATCAGGGCTATGAGATTCTGACATCTGATGCCGCAAATTACGCTTCATTGGAATGGACAACTTCCGGCAGTGGTTCATTTGACAACAGCAGTATTTTACATCCGGTTTATTTCCCGTCTGAAGCAGACGCACAGGCAGGCTCTGTTACTTTAACACTGGCTGCAAATCAAACAGCATGTGGCACTGCTACGGATAATCTTGTTTTACAGGTTACTCCGGAACCACAAGTCTATGCCGGCCCGGATGCCACAGTGGTCTTCAACTCGAATTTACCTTTGGTAGATGCAGAGGTTAGCAATGCAAGTGGCTTCACGTGGTACAGCAGCGGTACGGGTGATTTTATTCCCGATGAAAATACGCTTAATGCAAGCTATGACCCATCATCTTTCGATGAATCTAACGGAGAGGTTACTTTAACGCTTATAGCGCAAGGCAATACTCCATGTGAAAATGTCTCGGATAGTCTGCATATTACACTTGTGAATGACCCGAACCTGGATTTCACTTTCACAGATCCATGTATTGGCGTGCCTGTACAATTTAATATTGATGAGAGTATTACAGATGTAGATGCACTGGTAAGCTATTATTGGGAATTTGGTGATGGTGAATCTTCAAATCAATACGAACCTGCTCATGTTTATAATACTTCAGGAACGTATCAAGTGCATCTTACTGTTACTGATACAGTGGGGCACTCTACCACAGTTTCACAATATCTTTCTGTTGCCGAACTCCCCCAACCATTTTTCAACACCGACGCCCCGTCGTGCTCGGGCAGCGCGGTGCAGTTCACCGACTACACCAACACGCCCTCGGGCTATGCCACCTCTTGGCACTGGGACTTCGGCGACG
>Ga0307940_1000790_pt1 | contig 19397 bp, 14 predicted proteins | sample OrgLakmetagen124_FD_201835 | JGI IMG/M metagenome (GOLD analysis project Ga0307940, IMG submission 201835) | Saline water microbial communities from Organic Lake, Antarctica - #124 | ecosystem: Environmental > Aquatic > Non-marine Saline and Alkaline > Saline | place: Antarctica: Organic Lake... | reverse complement strand
GCAAGCCACGAACCAAGGTAAGAAACTTGATGAGACGAGGTGTGCATGTGCAGTCAGCAGTTGCGTGTGGCATTACCAGCAAAGGGCCATGGCGTAGCGCTAAAACTCCAGGGATCAATCAAGCATTATCTTTAAAATATTTGAAATCTGAGGGGCTTTATTCGTTGCGTGATGGTTGGATCAAGCTTCAATATCCTAAGTGAAACGCCCTGTGCGGACCCGCATGCAGGGTGTTGTGGGGGCTGAGGGTTAGATACCCTCGGCTACCCGATTAGAAAAATTTTTATAGACCATGTATATCAAAGAATTCTCTCCATTTAATTAGAACACGCTCGGCAAGCAGTTCTATGTTAACCAGTCTATCGTTACTCCAAAGCTCCCACTCACCATCACCGCCAATAGGAAGAACACCAATAGGCGCTCCTCCAAGACAACCACTCCATTTATGAGTTTGAGGATCGGGACGTTTTGTAAGTTTAAGATGTTTTGCTTTGTTACATAAATCCCCGCAATCCTTCATATCTTGATCAGTAAAAAACGAATCCATAATGACTTGCTTTACTGACTCAGTTTTCATTACGTAATCACGAATATGGTTTGCAGTTATAAAATAATTGAACACGTTATCAATGTTGAAATTAGCATGTAGTCGTTTATACTCTCGCTCAGCCTTATCAAGCATGTCTCGTGGTGTTCTGAGTTCAAGAAATGCCATATTTATTCCTTTGATTTCTAACAAGGCTGTAGAAAAACCCTTCTCAGAGCATACCTACCACGTCGATATCTTGAGATATCATATTTCTTCAATGTTCTATCAATAATTTGCATTGCATTTAAAGAGTTCAGAGGTAAGTTGCTTGGCACGCAGTATAAAAACCCGTCAGAGTCCATTTTATTTGGGCGAAAACCTCTGACCACATAAGACCTATCTGCAAACACTTTATGTGGCCCTCAAACCAGACAGGCAGAACTTCGGAACCCCTTACATCCTTTATATCTCTACACTCATGTTGGCATGTGAACTAACGCTAGCTAGGAATACACATACCAATAAAGTATTTTAAACATTCGGTTTACGCCTTCCAGCTAGCTACAGCCTCTTTGCCATACTGCTCGCGCCAATTCTTAAGCGTTTTGTGGTTGCCACCGGCGGTGACCACTCTTTCACCTGTGTTTGGGTTAGTCCAGGTGCTGGCGCTTCGCTTAGCGCGTTTGCCGGCAGGCAAGACCACTTCACCGGCAAAAATTTTCGCTACGTCTCTGGCCGTCTTATTGTGATCGCTTAACAGTTCCTCTAGCGCGCCTAAAAAGGCTAACTCTGTCTCAAGCTCTGCACTGCTTTCTAGTTCTGCTATCTCTAATTTCAGCACTGCCAATCGGTCAAGCTTGCTGTAGTACGTGGTGATCAATGACATTTTCAAATCTCCGAAATGAATAAAGTCCGCCACAGTAATTCATAAGTAGTATCAGTGCAATAATAAGGATACTACGATAGTAAAGAGTAAAATAACCGATAAGCCTTCACCTTTTGAGTACAGCATCAGCCCGGATGACTTGGCCATGGCCGATCTCGTATCACTGGGCCTAATTATTTTGGTTGTTTGGCGTTTCTTCCGGAGAGGACGACAAAGCGGGTGTTCTCGATGGCCCTCGTAAAACGATTTGCCTTCGCGCTCAACTACACGACGCTACTCTGCCTTGGCGTTCTCGCCGCATTTTTTAGCACTACTTATTTTGACCCAGAACTAACCGACGGCAGTCTCACTCTGTCCGGCGGCTATGTTGACCTGTTGACCTACGGCCTTACCGGATTTTTTATAGTGGTGGTTTACGGTGCAACGCCATTGCCATCATTGTTTTCTGGCAAAAACACGAATAGAAGCTCAGATGCAGCGGACACCAATAACCCTAATGCTGGCTCAAACTATTCCCCAGAGCCGCCAATTCTTAAGCCAAGCTCAGAGACCGAGAAGGACCCAGAATGAATGCCTCATGCCTGTTTCTATCGATTACATTGCTTTTAGTGTCAAACAGCGCCTGCGCAAAAGAAGCCCCATTTCAGTTACAGGACTCGGCTTTTCTCGTGCAATCATGCCAGGAAGCCATAGACATTTTTGCCTCTCAAGAGGAAACGGGGTACCTCGCGGCTTACCGGACCTCTTTGTCTGAGGCGATGCGTGCTGGTTACTGCATCGGCGTCATAGAACACTTTACAGCAGTTTATACGGACTATTGCTGCCGTAGCTTGGGCTGGTTTGATCATGCAAAAAGTATTGCGTCTATTGAGTTAACGCAACTGGAGTTGGCGCAAACAGATACGTATCAGATCCTTGAGGACTACGTTTGTGGGCAATAAAGGATTGACCATTCCGGAGGCGATACACAAGCTTTTCGGGATAAATGTTGCCAAAGAAAGCCCTCTACTCCTGGTTTCATAGAATAAGTGCTGCACTTATTCTATGACCTGAATCAGTGACTTCACGCGCCCAAATTGGCCATTAAAGCTTTTAATAACAAGGGTTTAGAGGGTATAATGTCATATTATGCCCACTCACCCAGTCAGTGCATCAAACCATGCGTACCTTTACTCTCCAGCAATCAAAGACCGAAGTCTATACACCTCACGGCGGACTGGCCCTGGTGGTCATTGCTTGAACCGGCACACCTCTCTGAACAAGACGGCCCGTACCGTCGTCAAGCGTCACGGCATTCCGAACATGGACCTGATCCGGACCTATCTGGGCCTGATCACTCTGGGGAAAAGCGATTTTGAGGCGGTTGAGTCGGTCCGCACGGATCCCTTCTTTAAGTCCGCCATGGGGATCAAACAAGCACCGTCCTCGGCCCGATTGCGGCAACGCTTTGATGAAGACGCCAAGCTGTTGATCCCTGTGCTGGAGGATGCCAGTGGCGAGTTTTTGGCCTCCATCAAGGGTCCGGTCACCCCGCTGGCGATGGGGCACGTGGCTCTGGATATGGATGTTTTTCCCATGGACAACAGCCAGACCCGCAAGGAAGGCGTCAGTTACACCTACAAAGGCTACGACGGTTATGCTCCGATTGCGGCTTATTTGGGTCAGGAAGGCTGGTGCCTGGGTTGTGAGCTGCGCCCCGGCAGCCAGCATGCCAACAAGGGTTTTATCGATACTCTTGGTCGTGTCTTGCCGCGCGCCCGCGCTCTGACGGCAGCCCCAATCCTAGTGCGTTTGGACAGCGCTCATGATGCCCGTGAGAATCGGAACTTTCTGCGCCAGCAGGAACACATCGATTTCCTGATCAAATGGAATCCCCGCAAACAGGATCCGTTGGCGTGGGCGGACAAAGCCCAATCACAAAAAGCGTGGACGTTGAACCGTGACGGCAAGATGGAAGCCATTCTGTCGGAAGCTCTGCCAGACGAGCCCGACGTTCGCCGAATCGTCAAGGTGACGGTGTGCACCAGCGATGCCCGGGGCCAACTGTACCTGGAGCCGGAAGTCAGTCTGGAAGGCTGGATCACCCCACTGCCTGCCCACGTGGCGGATGAGCAGCGTGTTATGGTGCTGTACCGCGATCATGCCACCAGCGAACAATTCCACAGTGAGTTCAAGACCGACCTGGACCTGGAACGCCTGCCCTCGGGCAAGTTCGACACCAACAACCTGGTGATGGCCTTCGCTACGCTCGGCTACAGTCTGCTGCGCTGGATGGGGCTGAGGCTCACCGGCCCGGATGCGCCAATACAGAACCCGGCCAAACGCCGCCGCCTAAGAACCGTGATGCAGGAACTGATGTATATGGCCTGCCGCTTGGTCCACAGCGGCCGCCAGTGTTTCCTGCGTTTCGGCCGACACTGCCCGGACTTTGCCGTTTATCGTGATCTCTATCGAGGCCTTGCCTCCTCCGGGTAGGCAGCTCGGCTCTCTTCCTTGCCCGACTTCAATCCGGCATATGATCTGGATAGATACTCTTGCCTGAACACCAAGAATTGATCAAAAAAGGATCTTTTTTTAGCTGTGTCAACCGGCAAGATGACACACGTATTTTTAACATAATCCGAATAGCTTCAAAAAAATGAGTTTGGCTTGGGTCAGCCAAGGCTTTGCCTGCTATATTCGGACGGAGTCACTGATTCAAGTATTAACCAACACTTAAGCGCCAAGGGTGGGTCAGTTTTAGATTGGCGATATCTCCGATAAGTGGGTCAGTTTTAAGTTGGCGTTGACACTGTGAAGTTAGCTCTTTCGATGATTGAATTGGCGGCAAACAATGATCCGAAAAAAGCGATTAACCCGAAAACGACTAACGACATGAGCGTCCTACGACTATAAATCAGTAGCGAAAAGAAACCGACCACAACGAAAGCAGAAGGGAGAATGTCGGTGAGTTTCAGGTAGTCCAGAGAGTCAATAATGAATTGAGGACTCAAATCGTATGCTGATAAAGGCTTTCCGAACATCACCTGGTAGCGATGCATGAGCGAAAGTAGGATTGAAGGCGTGAATGCCGCACAGAGGACTGATAGCCAAATTTTACGTAGCACTACAAAAATTAGAATCGATAAGCAGACAGAGATTGCCAGATCTAGTAATAAGGCTGAATTTTTAGGGAATTCTATATTGCTGTAAATATAATTTTATATTATAAATTCAGAAAGTAATATTGATGCTGCTGAAGTTATTATTGTTGTTATTATTTTAGTGGGGTAGTCGGTTAGCTCCTCCTGGTACAAGATGTAGGAATGAAAACATCTGTAACTGAAATCGGGATGCGGCCCCAGTAGATGGCTGGAAACAACTATCCACGCTCTTACTTGGAGTACATAGGCAGCTCGCCGAGCCGAAAGCTAGTCATAGCTATCGCAGGTGACACCACAACATATAGTGGGTGGAGGAGCTAACCGACTACCCCGTTTATTTTATTTAGCATAATACTACCTTTTTTCCCATAATAATATTATATTATACAGTAAGATGTAAATGTTCTTTCTATGCAACAAGCTTCTCAAAAATATGTGATCGATTTTTAAGCTCGGCCATCCCTTTTGTATAAAGAAGTCTTGAGTATTCCTTAGTGATGTTCATATGACGCCCAATATTCGCAAAAGAAGCTTTTTCTGTGTAATCTCCCAGTCCGTAAAAAAGGCTTACAGCGTCTTTCTGCTTCTCCGGAAGTGTTAAAACCTGATTGTTGATTTTCTCTTTTAATGAAGCTATTTCAAATGATTTTTCAACAGAAATGTCAGAAGGAATTGTGTCCTGAAGCTCCTGACCTTCCCCATCTGAGTTTTTATACTTCATATTCTGCATACTAACACTGGCATTTTTTAAAGAGATCAGCCTTACGACGTCGCTTTCTTTCAGACCTAACTCTGATGAAATGGTAGCGACTGCACTGACATCCGAAGCTCCACCATTAATCAGTCGTTCGTACCTTTTAAAGGTTTTTAATGCCATTTTTCTTGAACTTTGAGAAACTTTAAAGCTGTAAATCGATTTCGAAATGTAAGTTTCTATATTACTTCTAATCCAAATTGAGGCATAGGTCGAGAGCTTTGTGCTTCCATTCAGGTTGAATTTTTGGATCGCTCTTATAAAACCCAAGTTTCCTTCTTGGATTAGGTCGTTAATAAAGTCAATATTTTTTGAGTAAGATCTAGCGATCATAATGATAAGCTTTTGATTTCTACTCACCAAAGAGTTAAAAGCGGCCTGGTCACCGTTTCTATATTTCTCAATCAACTCTCTTGCTTCTGCATCAGAGGGATGGGTTTTAATTTTATTACAAAGCACGGTATTTTCAGAAGACATAGCAGGTCTCTTTCCCCGAAACAGCAGTTGATATCTAAAATATTAACAGATAATAATAACGATGATCAGTAGTTTTGTCAACAGATAAAGACTTTAATCTTCATTCTATAAAATTCTATAAATTACTAACTCAGTGCATCTGGTGGCTTAGATAATCTCTGACCACCTTAAGATCCGTCTTCATCACCTCAATCGCGGGCTTCCCATCAAAATACTGATTGCTCCTCCTAATCCATGTATCAGCTGTTTCAGGGTCGTCAAAGAGCGTGTGAAGTCGTTTATAGATGACTGTGATGTGAGAGATCCGCGCCAGCATTTCGTCATCTAAACTACCGGTCTGTCCCGCCCTCAATATTTTAATTTCGCATGGAGATCCAAGCAGAATAATTTCTTCCTCCTCGGTGAGCTTCCATTTTTTACTTATGAAAAAAAACATCTTGATTGCCACATCTTGGATCTTGCTACCCATAACATTACTCCATCAAAATTTTGAAAGGTCGCCCAAAGCCTTGAGCATTATCAGTTTCCGATAATCTGGAATCAAAGACTCATTAATCCACATCTCGACTTTTTTAAAATCGATGACTTCCGAAACAAAATCAGGAACACAAATCCTTTCATGCACTCCTTGAATACGTCCGTATAGCTCGTCAAAGATGGCTCGTTCATGATTTGCGATCAACGAATTAGGTAGTATCGCACCAACTCGTCTAAGTCCCTCATGGCTCTCGTAGAGGCCTTCATTACCTAGTATTGGCCAGGTAGAGTCGATGTGTATCCCAGAAATGACAGCTGGTCCTTTTCTAGAAAGCGCTTCTATGCTGTCAGGAGGCGCTAAGGATAAAGAGGAAATTCCTGTGACATAGGGGATTTCGGTGGTGTCGAATTCTTCAAAAAGACCTTTAACCAACACTTTCTCATGTGATTCAAGACTGGCTAATTTATGAACATCAAGATTCTGTAGATACGCTTTGTAAGCCTCTCTACGTGTGACTCTAACCCGATCTTCCACTGCTTTAGACATGTCCAATAGCGCTGGATAATCGCTTATGGAGACGTCCCTGAGCTTTTCTGGCTCGCACAGCTCGTTGTATGACTCGATGTCTAAAATCAACAGATCCATATCTTCTTCATTTTTTGCCGCCAAAACTTTTTCACGACCTGTCTTTTTGTCGCAGATGATGTCGAAAGGTGAGTGTGTCTGATCGATGCAGGAACCGGTTTTGGTTGGCGGCAAAAAACGCTTCGGATAGCGATACTCTATAACCAGAAATCCCTCTCCTGATACCTTGCAGACCACGTATGCGCCTTTTCTAAAGGTCGGTATACCGGGATTAGTAACCGACTTTACGCTCGACAGCGTCGATAAAGTCGAGTCTCTGTGCTTGCTGCAACGCGTCTTTTCATCTCGATGAGTGCCCTCTTCGCCACAAACCTCACAAGTTCTGTGCGCCCACTCATTCAGCACAGCGCCCAGAATGGCTTGCTCGCCTTCGTCTATGGGGAGGTTTGAATCGATTTGAAGGCTTCCTTTCTCCGTTTTAACGGAATGAAGACAGCCAGGAAAACCACTGTGATTTTCAATTGCGTCAGCAATCTGAAGGAAATTCTCGATCAGTGGTATCCAACCCAGGCCTGATTTAATTTCGATGTTCATTTCTTCGATCCACATAACAGCCCCTTTTATTATCGATCAGCTGTTATCTATTTATAGATCGTTTTTTGATACTTGACCACAAATATAAAAAGCTTTTGATTAACCGTTTCCAAATATCTGTCTTTTAATATTGATTACAAAATTATTTATAATACTAATTAAAAGGCGACTTTAAAAAGGCTTCCCTTCGGTCTAATACTCCAGTGGTGTCCTTTTGCTTTATTTCAAATTAAAAAAAAGACCTAAACTTTTAGAACAGGATTTTTCAAAAGGTTAAATTTTAATTCCAGACATATTCGCAGACTTCTGCTTGTATTGCTGTTCCTTCATAAAATTTATATGAATAAGAACCTTTACACAATTCCGATGTTCCGCTTATTGGCACAAATCCAGATCTGTCAGAAATTCCAGGCTCGATCATAATTGCTCCCTGCGTTTCAATTGCCGAATCCCTTCCTCCGTTAGCAGAAACTCCTCCTCTGTCTGAAAGTCCTGATAGATCTATCAGGTCTTGCTGCCTCAGAAAAAACCAAAAACCACACTTTCGTGCTCGGAAAGTACGAAAAACCACACTTTTAAATCTTAAAATACCAAATTCCACACTTTCGGTAATCAATCCTTCAACAGAATTAAGGCCCGAAAAACACTCTGTTTGGTAACGAAATGTGGTGATGAGCAATGACCAGCAGCTGTTGACCTGCCTCCGGCCACTGGAGTTTGCCGCTGGCTACTGGACTACCGGGAAAGAATCTAAATTAACTGACATTGCTAAGCATTAAGCGGCTCAGTGATTGGGGGCAGGTCAAGAAGTGTCTATTGTTCCGAGGGAAGTCCAAAGCCACATGGGAAAGCCCACAAGACCAAGACAACAATCGGTAAAAACCACGCAACACTTGGTTCAACGAGCCTCTGAGAAAAATGAGTAAACGATGGTGAAACGTTCTCCCCCATGAACCGTACTAACTGCCTGGTGGGAATTCGGTGAAATTGCAAAGCCTTGAGTTGACCCGCTTATGGGAACATGAGCAGGCTTGCCGCCGGAATAGCCTTTGTTGCGTTTGTAGACGCGCTGAGCACGAATACCTTCCGCCTTCATCAACCGGTAAACCCGGTTCTTACTGCATGGATCATCAAGATCCTTCAGATCCAGGGTGATGTTCCGGTGGCCATACACGCCACCGCTTTCGAGCCAAGCATGTTTTATCAAACCAACCAGTCAGCTTCAGAAAAATGACTAGTATAGCCGTCACACGTGAATGACTTAATCTGCTATCGTTCAATCGAAGTAATTCAAACGACCGAAAAAACAGCTCGGAATAGGTATCTGTAGATGAAGTTAATACTTGGGTGGTTAAAATCTTTTTCTCGCGGATGCTTTTATGTGTTGAATGGATTGGTTTCATTGTTATTTTTGTTTCTTGGTTTAGCTAACCTAGGCGGTTGGCTTAACGCTAACCAATCAACTCAATTCGGATTATATTTTATATTTGTCGGATTACTTGTATTTGAACCGATGAAGAAAATTAGGTTTTTAAAAAGTGCGTTAAGCATCAAACCAAAATATAAATTTCTAGTTGCTATAACTCCGCTTCTTTTCATGTTCAGTTGGCATTTCTACAATACTGATTTTACAGCCCGCTCCGAACGCTTCAATCAAGGGCGGGAGGATAATTTTGAAGCACCCTCACTACCATCCTCAGAAAATCGACCCAGTTCATCAACACCGCTTTTAACGGAAAAAGAAAAGGCAGCTAATCATATTATTAGTGTCATCCGTCGATCAGGTAATAGTTTCAATGTTGGAGGTTTTTGTTTAAGCCAAGAACGTAAAACACCTGTTACTTTTGAAGAATGCCTTGTTCTCGCGGCGGCCATAATTAAAAATAGAATGTAACTATTTGGTCTGCCACCTTGGGACTATTATATGAATGTTCAACTTTTCAGGCAGGAAAGTTGGACACCGTTTGTAGTTATTTTGATCGCCATCTGTATGATCGAAATATGTCTCATGGTCAGGATGACTGAGGGTCCATGCTGGCTCTTGTGCCTGGCTAAAATGCGACACCTGCCTAGTGGTGTGACTTGCCAAGGAGAGACTTGGCTTTATCACTTTTCCAAATTCCCGCTAGAGTCCATTTCAGGCTGTGAAGCGGGCGTTCAGAAGAATACCGTATACTAGATATTTATAACCTGCCATTTGATCAATTTTTTAAGCGTAGAGTGGGCACCGACTGCTAGCGCCACTCCAGCTGCGCGCTCTATCGAATACATCTAAACCCTTGCGAGTTATTGAGCGCGAGTCGAAATGAAAAGCTCATAAAGCGCCCAATACTAAAAGATAGCCAAGTTAATTGTCGCGCTATGAAAGGTTGAGTGTAATTTTTCGTAGATACCGAAAACCTGCGATATGGCTTCAAGTAATTTACTTAGCACCACCCTATAATCTTGATTACTCCACGACGTATACATCGCCAAATCAGGCTTTCGAGCAGACCTCTCTTTTTATCTTCCGGAAGCTTCCAATCTTTGAGATTCTATAGAAGGTTTTTAAGACTATCTAAAAAACTGACCATAAAATATAACTATGTATTAAAAAAACTAGTTATACGTTACATTTATTTACAATTAAATTTCTGTCTAATTTTCCCTTAAACTACACTATCTGATTTTTAGTTTAATTAAAAACATTGTAATGACGGGCTTTTTATAAATATTTTTTACTTTTTTAGCATTCCATATACATAGATGTGGATTATTTCTTGCATTGAAATATTCATAATTTTAGTATAATATCCTAAAAGTTAAAACAGAAACTTACTAAAAAGCAGAGAATAATATTATGAAAATTCAAAGCTTAGAACAAAAAAACTTAGAAAAAACTAGAAACGAAATAACAGCAAACAGATTGGAAATGGATAGACTACGCGCAAAGCGAGATAGACTAGATGCAGAAGCGAAAGAGTTCCTCCAAAAAATAAAAAACGTGAGGTTAAAATAGACTTAGTTCGATTATCTTTTATTTACGTAAATTTTATATGCTTTTATTTTGTGTACAGATAATTTTTACAGAGCGCAAATAGGTAAATGGACGACTCATCGGTCGAAGTCAGTACCCCACTGTAGCCGGGCTATCTTTTTAGCGTAAGCCGCATGAGCTGTGAGGTCGGCGTATATGTTCTGAAGAGTCAGCAGATCATTGAGTCCGCCCTTGCTACTTGAATCCATCAAAAATGAAAGAGTAAAGGGAGCGCCCAAAGTCTTCGCTTTTACTTTTGTTGTGACACTTTCCTCTTGAGTTCTTCCTGCTTCCTTTTTTTCAACGCTTGGTCGTGGGCCTCCAATTTCTGGAGTGTTTCCGCAGACTCTCTGGCCAGGGCTTGTGCTGATGCATGCTTGAATATCTCTCTTTTGCTCATACTTAATACCTTCTGATTTTCTATTGGTTGATTGCATTGAGCCGGTGTTGCCATCAAATTTAAAGCCAGTCAGTGCGCTAAAAGTTAAGCGCGTGGATTTGAGTTTTGATCCTGCTGCTGACCGGCCTTCCATTGCGAAGCTCATGCCGGTTGGAAAGCCCATTTCATTCAGCGTAACCAGGGGCTCAACGCCGACAGCTTTCAAGTTTTCTAAAAATTCGGTAAAGGTCTTTCCATTGCTCTTCTCAACCGCTTTCGAGATTCGCGCAATAATTCTAGTCTTCCAAGGTGCCTCGCTTTGTCCGGTCTTTTCGAAGTGGTTAATAGTGCCTTCGAATTCATCTCTAGAAAGATCCGCGCCCCAAGTCTTGTCGGGTGAAACAACTTCAGAAAGTCCGAATTCTTTTTCCAGCTCCCTCATTACTTCCATGCCTTTCGAGTGATCGTTATTATCTTGTACGAGCGGGTATGGTTGCGGTTTATTGCCCTTTCCGCCCTTGTCCCTTGCCTGAGTCCTCTCGTTCGCTTGGGGGTTGTTTTGGACTCTGCATGCGACTATATGAACGTGCTGAGAGGCCTTCTCGTCGTGCAGTGCGCAGGTCCATTTTGTGTCCAAACCATACCCCATCTTTTTCATATATTGCTTGGCTGTTTTTTTCCATTGTTCATGTGTTAGTTTTTCGCCGGGTGGCAAGCTTATGACGTAGTGAGCAAAGCGGGACTGAGACCGCTGGTTCTTATCACCCAGGAAATCGAATTCAGCTTCCATCTGATCTGTGTTGATCTCTTCGACTTTGCCGCCCTTGTCTCTTTTGATTGGGTCTGGAGACATGCCCTGCGTGTGTATTAAGCTAACACCTGATGTTACGTCGTGCTCGTGTCCGTCACCCCTGAAAACGTATCTCAGAGTCCCTCCTGATGTGTTTCTGTAAGCCATCTTTTTATGTATCATTGTGTAACTCCATTATTGTTTTTATAGATTGATTGAGCTGCGTTATTGATCGCATCTTTTATATGAGCGATGTTTAATTTCTCGCTCTCTTCTAGCTCATCTTCTAGCTCGCTCAAGTAAGCATGAAGAATTGTCAGATAGTGCTCAATAGCTACCAAAGCATCACCGCCCTGGCCCTGGGCATTACCAGACAATAAAAAGTCTCTTACAAAAGACGAAGGATCACCCGTCCAACCTGAATGCTTTATCAAACTCTGGAGGTGAGTTGTTTCTTTTTGATTAAGTCTAAGCATTAGAGCAGGGACACGCCTTTCATCAGTTGGCTTGCGCGGTCTTCCTCCGTGTCCTTTTCTTTTTGCGATTACTTCTAAAGTCTGAGTTTCATTTTCAATTTTCATAGATACCACCTCTTTTTGTTTTTGTTTTAAAGCGCAGAACCCGTAGGGTTTGAGCACCCAGCGTATCAATAACGGAAAACACGGAGTGTTTGGAGTTACTTGATACATAGCTGGCCTACCTTTTTATTTATTATTTATATAGTATCAAAGTAAATACAATATCATTGATTGATTTTATAAGTAATACATTAATACTTATAGATAAATAAATTATATGACCAAAAACACAAAAAAAAATAACGCTATTATGTTATTAATTACTTTAATATATAAAAATCTAACTAATTCACTATAGGATAGTGTCAATAAAAAAGTAGGAAAATAACACCACAAAAATATATGCAAATGTTAACTATTATTTTAAGAGCTGATTTCGACCAACTTGAAAAATAAAATAATTTAATACTGCACTTTTTCACTTTAATATATGTGGAATGCAACTATTTTAGTTTTACATATTATATTTATGACAGAAAAAGCATCACGTAAGGCTATCAAAAGCATTGCTTTCTGATAGAAATAATTTCCTTTGATATACAGGCTTCGATTCTTCAGTAATTATTTTAGTAGAAATAACCAGCCGAGCGGAGATGAATACTCGGAACGGATACTGCGCGATGCCTTAGTACTAAGAAATGGAATCGCTTCCGAGTTGAACGAAAAATAGAAGGAGTTTCTATTTTCAGCTGGCTGATGATCAATACCATATACAAATGTCTTACCCGAACGGGATGTCATTTTACCTAGTGCCTGACAAATCTTGTATACCACTACTAGTTTTTGGTCAATGGTGTTTTGGCGGCGACGATCATATCGTCACTAGTTATTAAAAATCTAACTCGCCAGAATTATTTGAGATACATATCGACTGCGAGTCCCGACAAGCCAGATAGAATTCTATCGTCTATAGTGAAAATGCGAGCAGAGGTGACATTAAAATATCGTGAGCTTTGCAATGAATTGTTAGTCATCGACCAGCGAAATGCGGACATTGTAGTAGGTGAGATCAAAAAACTGCTTAGAAACCTTGCGCAAAGTGATGAACCAATCCGTCGGTCCCGTAGTCCTCTTGCTCGGTCAGCGATCATCATGTTTAAGCCATTCGCGGCAGCCATGAAAAGTTTCCAAGGGGATGTAGATAAGGTAGCTGACTTAATTGACACGACAGGTGATTTCATTCCGGGGGTTGACGACATTCATTCCAATATAGTGAAGGATGCTGACCTCTTTCGAAGACTTAATTTCTTCAATCGACTTCACTTTAAGCGGCCAACTTCGGACACTTTTTATAAGAATTTGAAACGCATATTTGCACAGGTCGGTTTTTCACTCAACGAACTAGACCAATTTCTTGGGGGACTATCCCCTACTGAAATTTACCGAGGACGAAGTAACCGTTAGTCATGAGCGATTTCCTTCTGTCGATGCTGCATTGAGCATTCTCCAGTTTCGAAAGCCGCCGAATTTGGATAACCGTCTGGCCATTACGCCTTGTCAGTGATTACCTGTGCACCACTTTGCGGCAGTACTTTTCAACCGTATTGTTCTTTGACTCTTGCCTCTTTGCCACTAAAGCTGCGGCCTCTAGACGAGTTCCTTGCCAGAGGCTATGTACGCTAGCGTTCAGGCTGGTTCCTGCCGCGTGATTCCAAAACACAACCTTTCTGCGCAACAGTCCCTTTGCGAAATACAGATGAACCAATCATTTATTGTCGAACAACTGTCACGTTTCCTTCTTATAGCGCGACAATTAACTTGGCCGGTCCGGACAAGATAGTTGTCGCTGCATACCTTCTCCATACGGCGCTACGTTTCGTAGTTTTTACCGACACGCAACATCAACGTTAGGTCATCAGAAAAATAGTCTGTATTGTCTTTAGGTTGGATGCACAACAGTGCCCGAATATGCCTGCTTTCCGCACTTTGGTATGAATTTCTTTCCACAACGTGGGGGATTTAAGGGTTAAGGTCATCAGCACTAAAATCCTTAGCATAGTGCCTACGCATCGCCTCAAGCATTGCTACATGGTGCCTTTCCGCCTTCTTGTCGCTCCAAGTCTCGTTTCGGTAGATAAGGTCCATCTTGAGTGACTCTGGCCGCTTTTCGTTTTCTAGCTTGTTGCTGTAGCGCGTAAGCTTTTCATTAAACGGAAGGTTACTGTACTCGGAGTTTATGCTTCGAGAGACCAGGACCAAATTGCCAAACCGGTCTCGATTATCTTCTGAAATCACGTTTTCGTCTGTTTTCCGAGGACTCTGCGGGGAAATATGCTCTACCGAGTTCTTAGCTGTGAATCTTAATCGATTCCAGTAACGGTATAGATTGTTCTCGTTCTGCTCATACCAAAGCACAAAGTCCACCTTATAGAACCAGTAATGCAGGAATCCTGTTCCACTGTTCTTCTCTATAGCCAACTCATCTTCGAACGCGAGGCTATTTGAAGTCCGCCAGGGATCGTCCATAAACCAGCGTGATCGAGTTATGAGAGGCTCTTCACTGCGCTCACCAAGCAGATGGTTGTCTAGGTGGCACAGATACTTAAAGAACCGGGATAGATCGGGTTGATCCGCCCTCACCTTTCTAGACTCTCTCTCCATGAACCGCAGGAGCGGTGTGAGCCAATAATGGGTCGTGATTTCTTGAGAGTGATAGAGCATGCTCTGAAGCAATGACAATCCTTGATTGGAGGGGTTCTCTCTGCTTCGGTTGATGTACCGTTTTCCGCCCGTCTCTGATGATGAGGTGAGGCAGATCTGATGTATTTCGTCCTCACCCTGATCTACCCACTTAATGATGTACTCATCCCACAGTACTCTCATCCGCCAAAGCAGATCAACGAAGCTCCGGGCGTTAGCGTCTCGCACTTGCTCGTCTGCTTCCGTGAAGAAGTGTTGTTCAAACAGCCCCAATAGCTGTCTGTCCAGCAGTCGCGGCAGATCCTCTTGTTTTCGCTTATAAAGCCAGATCCTGAGCACATGCTGGAGAAACAGCGGAAAGCCTATGATGCTGCGTGCCCAAACTTCATCATCTTCCGTTGAATCCGCACCAAGGCCCTCGAAATCGTCACCATCTCCCGCAAAGATATGTTCTAGCGTGAGCTTATTGCTGCCCCCACTATTGATATCTTGTTGCGCCTTCTTGACGAGGGTGCCGTGAACAACCTCAGGTGAAGCTAGCGTGCCCTCCAAATACAGACGGCCGAGGTGATTGGCTTCCAGTCCTGTCTCTGCGCACAGGTGTCGTTCGACGAAGCCGCTCATATCGGCGCAAGCATTCCAGAGTAACGCGTATCGCGCTTGATCCTCTCCAGAAATGTCCTGCAACAACCTCGCTTTCAGGATGTCGTGATGCTGAAGCTGCATACCCCGGTTATTGATTACCTCAAAGAGTTTGCTCAGGTCCATCCCCTCAGGAACCGTTGTGATCACGAACTTGACCCGGTGATATATGAATTTAGCCAGGCCCGATAGGTACTCAATGTCTACCGGATTGCCTCCAGAGCGTCTATATTTGCTGGCAAACGATCTCATTGTGCTTTGGGCATGCATCAGGCTCTTCGTATCTCTGGATTCTTCAGGGATTACCTCAGAGCCTTCCAGCATGCTTTCAAGATAGATATTAACCTGATGCCGGATGGAAAAGTGGATTCGGGGCTTCAGGCCATTCTCGTGCTTTACGCTTTGAAATGGAGCCAGGACTTCTCCCCAAGCGGAAACACAGCTTAATAACCAGAGTGTGGTGAATCGTTGCTGGCCGTCGATCAGATCGAAACGCCTAATCCTCTGGTTGCAGTCCTTCTCGGTTGTTTTTTCAACCATGAGCGTGCCGCCGATAAAGAAATGCTGCTCGCCTCTGTCATAGGCATTAGCGATATCGGTCAAAAGCAGGTTTATCTGATCACTGCCCCATACGTAAAGGCGTTGGTAAATCGGTATGTTGAAACACCAGGCGTCCTGACTTTGCTCCACGATCTTTTGCAGCGAAAACAACTTGGAATCAATTTCCATCACGCTATTCCTTTGATCTTGTTATCCACCCACAATTCCTTACTACTCAGATTGTCTTTGTCCTCACTACCCCATGAATCAAAAAACTTTAGGTTGGCTTCTTTGTATCGTCCTTGAACGCCCTTGCCGCTTTCCACGCTTTCCTTACGATAAATCTCGGAATACGCTCGCTGCTTTTTGCTCAGAAACTGTATTGTCTGAAGGGGGTGATAGCTCTGAACGATAATGTCCAACAGATTCAGGTCGCCGTTCTTGAAGAAGTTGGCCGACGTCTCGTAGCGGACTTGCTGCTTGTCTAAGCGAATCCCACCTAAAATGTATTCCAGCCTAAGGGCGAACTCTGGGAGCCTTTCATAATGGAACTGGTCGACGTATACGAGACTTGATAGCAGAAAAGCGTCTCTAAGATAAACTTGGTTGTTAATCACGAGCTTTGTGTAGATTTTTTGGAAGGTTTTCAGCTCCTGATTATTCGTTTGATCATCCATCAGATCCTGTAATAGCGCCGCGTACTTATCGGCATACAGGAAGAACCCGACTCCCTGATGTATCGGTTGCCGTATAGCCATAGGCATGGCGGCCGCTTCCTGTGTGATCCGAATCGGGCTTCCATGAAGCGTTCGATCTCCATTGGAACTCAAGGTCATAGAGTCGGCCAACCTGTTGTGATTGCTGGGATACAGGGGGAGCGTGTCCACGGAAGCTCGGTCGTCAAAACTGAGCGGCCAGGTATTAGCCTGAAACTCCTCGATAAGTGAGTCATGTTGTCCATAATGGGCTTGGCCGCCTCGCCAACGGCGAGCCCGCCACAAGAATTTGCTGAATAGATTGAGGACAAAATCCTGAGTGGATGACGGATTCAGTCTGTATCCCTGGATCGCTTCCCAGCGCCCAGCGCAGTGTTCTTGCAGATTATCGAGCTTTAAGGAATCTTCTTTTACCTGATCTATTGCTCGTAAATGGTAGGCCTTCAATAAATCGGTTGCATGAAGTGGCACGCCTCTGTTGTTTTGCGTGTCGAAAAACGTGAAGGCGAGATCGGCATCGCTTACCACGATCACTGTGAACATCAGGCGGTCAAAGATCGAATCGGCTAGCTGGTCGTTACTGGCCTCCAGTAGGGTTTTCTCTGCATCAAGAATGTTCCGGGCGGACTTCGCTGAGTAGCTAAGCTGTTGCCCTTTCGGCAGATGGCTGGTAACAACCCGGTGGAGTATCGACAGGGCTGTTATCCGTTGCTGGCCGTCAATGATAAACCGAAGTTGCTCTCCATCCTCCGCGTGCAGCAGGATTGTCCCCATGTAATACGGAAGATCCTGATCGCTTTGCTTCTGATAGGACAGGAGATCATTAGCCATCTGAGCCATTTTGGCCTGGCTCCAGACGAAGCCGCGCTGATAGCTGTCGAGCGCCAGGGGCCATTCGCTGGCGGTTAAAAGTTCGTTGAAGCTCTTGGTGGATACATCAGGTGTATTATCTTTGTGGTCGTAAACAGCGTTTTCGGCCATTATGATTTCGGTCGTCCTTGCTTAATTTAAAATTCGCGATGGCAACATCCGCATCGAAAGACCTGACTCCGTCGATGTACCCAACACTATTCAATATTGGGTCCATCAGTATCCGGAAAGCCAGTGACAGCTCAGTTCCTGCCTATGAGTCAAAGCCTGATGATCAGTAGGCAATTCTGGCAAGCCCCCGGTAAAGTAGACGCTTAATAACTTTGCACTAGACGCTGAATCTACAGGTGTTGATGATGAGCGGAAAGCGTTACTCCGCCCAAATCTATAAAGCGTCAACTATCTTGTCCGGCGTATCGGGCAAGGCCAGCTCTTGTTGTTCTTCTAGGGGCTGCTGGACCAGGCGATGTTTGAGGATGGATTCAATGCTTTTGTAGCGGCAGCTTCCCAGCATCAGGGCGCGCTGGCAGGCGGTTTCCAGTCGTGCCTCGCCCTAGCTCTGTCCCAGCCGGAAAATGCCCAGGCAGGCCCGGTAGTGCTCGCTGAGCCAACCGTATTGATACCCCTCTGGATTCCCGTCCCGGTACTCCTGCCAGAGCAGGAACAGAGAGCCTAGAAAAGCTCGAAGAATACAGACGATTGCTAGATCACATGATCCCAGAGCAAGTAAAAATCAAGCAACTTGAAGAGAAAACATTAGAGCTATGCATCGATGTCGAAAAGGTCAAAAGACTTTTGTGAGTCCCCCTCGCCGAGGCTCAGGGAAGAGCCCATGGGCCTAACTGTTGGTATCATCATCGTCCCACAAGGCGTCAAAAGGTCTATCGTACTTTTTAATAGAGCCTCTTAGCTTTTTCAGAACAGGATCTTGTCGACTTGGCTCTAACTCATCAGTTATAGGCCCTGCAAGCTAATCTGCATGGGATGTGTAGTGATCAAGACCGTCTATCAGCTGTTGGTTTGAAAACTTTTTTCGCGTCATAAGCACTTCTCATAAAATTTCTTAGCACACGATCAGACCTACCCCTCTCACCTCTTTTTTGTGTACACTCCACGCAATTAGGCCCTGGTAGCTCATCTGGATAGAGCGAGTGCCTCCTAAGCGCTAGGTAGCAGGTTCGAGTCCTGCCCAGGGCACCAATTCAATTTTCAGGTAGTCGATTCGAGTCCCGTTCGCCCTCGAATGCTTGTGATTACGATCTTGCCCTCCTGCGCTTCTATCTCCACCTCGTCACCGATGTCTAAACCCATGTCATCCAAGACCTCCTGAGTCATCAGAAGCGCCAGATCTTCGCCATCCCGCTCGATAGTTTACTTCATCACACCTCCCATTCTACGAGTTCTGTGCTAGCCTCAAAGATGGTCTAAACCAACCAATGGGAGCGTGACATGATTGGCGACAAAGAATGGGACTGAAAATCTAATGATCAAAAATCAACCAGCTTGATCCCCGAAGCCGGCACTAATTACATTGACATAAAATGCTTTCTTTCCTATTTTACGAAAAATAGAAACTAAATTATTGACAGCATCCTGCCATTATTGCGCTATTATGCACTACTACAATTTAAAAAATATTAATTAAATCAAATATTTAAAGTTCTACGACAACCCCCTCCTAAGGGGAAGGTAGCAGGTTCGAGTCCTGCCGGGGGCACCATTTTTCATTTATAAATCATATATTTGCAGAGATACAATAAAATAATTTTAAGTTTTTTCG